>WNFR01003412.1_pt1 | contig 16433 bp, 26 predicted proteins | sample 5400221 | NCBI WGS metagenome assembly WNFR01 (sample SAMN13153357, study PRJNA577476) | soil metagenome | isolation source: 40 cm soil under Madrone tree | place: USA:California | collected 2016-06-14 | reverse complement strand
GAAACAGAGAAAAACCCGTGTACCACTCGGTTTGCGGACTGAGATGACGATGGCTACTGTGAAGACGATCGAAGAGGACTTTCACAGGCACCTGGAAATCCTGCTGCAACTCATTGGACTGACCGGTTCGAACGGGCCTCCTGGTTCTTCCACAACCCCGGTGCCCCTGGAAACTGCCGCTCGACGCCTCTCCAGGTAACAAGCGCAGGTCCTAACAACTTCTCGTTGCGGGGGGCGGAGACCACAGAAGCAGATCTAGTCGACGGCAACGTGACGCAATAGTTTGAAGTCGTCGAGAAGCGTAGCGGCACCTAGTACGACACTGCATAGGGGATCGTCAGCGACGCATACGGGCAAGCCGGTTTCATCCCTGATCCTCTTGTCCAGATTTCTCAGGAGCGCACCGCCACCGGCAAGGACAATGCCACGGTCGCTGATATCGGCGGAGAGTTCTGGTGGAGTGCGCTCCAGGGCCGCACGGATTGCGCTCACAATTGTGGCCACGCATTCGTTCAACGCTTCGCGGATCTCGCTATCGTCCACGGTAATCGTCTTGGGAATGCCCTCTATGAGGCTTCTCCCCTTGACCTCCATTGTTAACGGTTTCTCGAGAGCGGATGCCGACCCAATCTCGATCTTGATCTGCTCCGCCATGCGCTCACCGATCAGCAGGTTATGTTTTCGTTTCACGTAGTTCATGATGGACTCGTCCATGTGATTACCAGCGCTGCGCAGTGAGCGCGAATAGACGATGCCGGACATTGAAATGACGGCGACGTCAGTGGTACCACCGCCGATGTCCACAACCAAATTTCCGCCAGGCTTGGTGACGGGAAGCCCGGCGCCAATGGCAGCCATCATCGCCTGCTCAACCAAGTGCACTTCCGCTGCCTTGGCTCGATAGGCTGAATCTGTCACCGCGCGCCGTTCCACCTGGGTAATCTCGGAAGGGACGCTGATGATGACGCGTGGATGAACCAGTGTCCTGCGCTGATGTGCCTTTTGGATAAAATAGCTGAGCATCTTCTCGGTCACTTTGAAGTCGGCGATCACCCCGTCTTTCAATGGCTTTATCACTCTGATCTTGCCTGGCGTGCGCCCCAGCATTTCTTTGGCCTCTCTGCCCACCGCCTGCACTTCCCCAGTGCTGTCGTCAAGAGCAACGGCTGAGGGCTCGTTGACAACGATGCCCCGACCTCGGGCATAGACACGCGTATTGACCGTTCCCAAGTCAATAGCCAAGTCCTCGGAAAACAAACTGGCTAGAGGGCGGAGGTTCTGGAGGGAGATTCGCGTTGCCCACTCGGGGCGCATACGACCAACTCGCGTGATCGAAGAACTCGGACGAGTCCGTCTGGAGCAAGGGTCAGCTTGCCACAGAACCTCAAGACGAGGCTGACCACCCACCACGAAATGTTATATCGTGTTGGTGATGAGCTGCGCTTTGATCGGCTGAAGAAAATCTTGTTGGGCCCGTCTTCACACTCTTAAGTGTAGTAGTTCACGCAAGAAAATCAGTGACCTGCAGCCTCATTGCAATTTCATGGAGAAAAGGAGCCTAATGAAAGGAGATTCTGCACGGTGGTGGGGGCTTGAAAGGGATCCGCCGCTGTCGGCGATGGGGCTTTCATGAGGTCCCCAATACATCTTAAGAGACACGGGGACAGCTATTTCCACCTGCACCCGTCGCACGCGGTGTTCTCGCTGATAGCGAGCTTCGTGTTAGCGGTGCTGATCGTGTTGACGCTCGTCCTGTCGGCGAGGTAGAGGACAGATCTCGCGCGCAGGTTCATGTATGTCTCAACGGAATTGCAAGAATGTCCGGATTTTCCATGCAGCTTGCGTGGAGGCGTTTCGTCCGCCTTCTTCGTGACCTCGGCTATCGCCCGCTGAAGTCGCATCGGGGGTCGGTGAGGCAGTTCTTTAGCCCCACGCGCGGCCCAAACCTGGTCTCCTTTCACGAGCCTCACTCGGGCGACGCACTGCACGAATCGACCCTGTACGACTCTCTTCGTAAGCTCCAGCTCAGTTCGGACAAGTTTGTTCAACTGCTTGGGAGGCGTTGAGCGATAACAACCACCCCCAGAAGAACATGGCAGGACTCGAAGCAATTTTCTGACGTACTGGCAAGTCGAGAAGATCGTGAGTACAGGTACGGCATAGAGAGAGGCTAGAGGTGCGTCATGAAAGAGGAAGTCAAATATAGACAGGTCATCGTCCACTTCGGAAAGCTCTTGCACGAACGTGGCTACGTCGCTGCCACAGATGCCAACTTGTCAGTGCGACTCGATTGCCAGTCGATCCTCATCACCCCAACGTGTTTGCATCCGCTGAGCGAGTCCGGAGGATTAGTCTCTCTCGGTTACTGAAGCGCTCGACGATTCCCTGGAGCTTCTTGATCGATCCCTTCTCAAGCTCCGGCTCCACATGTCCGGCCAGGCTCTCGGCCAGGACCGCCGCTCTGCGCTCCACATCTTTCCGGAGATTGCGTTTTCCCCCTCGGAACTGGTAGTAGGAGAAGAGGAATGACCTAGCGTGACCGCCAAGATAAGAGGGAGGTCTGAAGTGTCCGCCAGAAGGATCGTTCAGGTATTGGGCTTTGCTTGTGCAGCGGCACTCCTTGGTGTTTCGGGGTGGGTCGCATTTCGCACTTGGCCGCGCCGCATGCATCTCGTCACGCAGCCTTTACCGTCTGTTCGGTTCGAACATGACAAAATGATTGTCCCTCTCCCGACAAAGGTTCTACTTGCGGAAGTGGGCAGATTTGACGATGAGCTCTCCGCGTATCTGTGGTTCGATTATCTGCGGAGCCGTTCAGGGGTTGAAGGGTCACAAGTATTGCTCACAGTAAGGGAGAAACACCAAGTACCGGTCTATTGGATTGAGGTCGTCCTGCCAAATGATGCCCTCGCTGCCATTCCATTTCTGGCCGATCTAAAAGCCAAGGGTTTCATTGGAGGTTTCGATCTCGTGTTCACAACGCCAGCGCAGGTGGAGTACAGGCGGGACCAAACAAGCATATTTAGTGCTGCATACCGAAGGCCGGTCGGCAAGAAGCTGGAGACGCTGCCACGCAAGCACCTCCTATCCTCAACGGCACGTTTCTTAGCGTTTAAGTCGCGGACCGACCCGCGCGTGCGCGGGGCAGCGGAAGTGCGACCCAGCAGCCTGAGCCACGAGCAGGCCACGGAATTGGCGGCAGACATAGTTGCTGTAGCTGAGTTTTGCGATTTGCCTCTGGACGTGTTTCTTGGCATTGGCGCCATGGAGAACAATTATCTGAGCATTCGTGGTGACATCAATCATGCTATCTGGAAACGGAAGCCGGCGAAGGACGATATCATTGTGAAGCGTGGCCGACACAGGGTGTTGGTAAGTGACTATTCAATTGGGGTATGGCAGATTACGCGGGAGACCTTGCGGTACGCTCACGTCCTGTTCCTGAAGGACAAACGAGACTATTCGCAATTGCCGGAAAGGTTGAGACCACCGAAAACGTTGGAACTGGATTTGACCGATTCCCATGTGCTGACGACATACGCCGGACTGCTACTGCGGGACCTGCTGGACCGTTTCAACGGGGATGTCGAAAAAGCGGTCGGGGCATACAATGGCGGCCCGCGTAATCCAAACCTTCGCTATGCAGCCGGAGTCCAGGCGGTGGCCGAGTACGCCAGAAACATTCTGGAACGCGTCACAGCGGTGAACGAGCGAGCTACGGAGGATACGCTTGAGCGCGGAGTAGAATCGAGTTCGCAGTAAAGTCTGGGGTGAGCAGGGCAGCACTACAAAGAATGAGCTACCATGGCCGACACGACAACCCAGCGACAATCGTTCGGTCTGCTTCGTTTGACCCTGTTTCACCCCAAGGCCAAAAGGGCCATTGAGACAAGCAACACGAGGATTCATCCCAAGGCCGACAGCGGGGCTAGAGTTGGACCAATCCACCTCCGAATGCCGGGGTTCCAGGTCGAGCCGTAAAGAATGCAAATGTGGACAAAGTAAATGATGAGCGATTCCTGTGCCAACGAGTGCATTGCTCGACCTGGAACCCCGAGGCTTCGGTTCGACATACCCGACGATTCCCAGGAGCAAGGCCACACAACCTAGTCGGATCACGGCTTGTAGGCAATGGAACCCCTCACAACCGCGGTAGACACAATAACTACCAGTTCAAAATATACGGCGGAGTTCATGGTCGGTCCCGCCCTCCGTCGAGCAGAGCGACAACGATGGCATCGTTTCTCTTTCCTCGAGCAGACACAGTTTGGAATTGACACCGATTCCTAGTTCTTGCTGGCTGACCGCCGTGCGAACCACGCAATCGGCAAGCCCACAAAGATTGCGTGGCCGAACACGCCGTTGAGACAGAGGGTAAGCGGACGTGGTGCTTCGGGAAGGTTCTTCGGGTGGAGAAAGAATTGAAGGAAGGAAAGTTCGGCATGGCTGTCGGATTTCAGCGTTTCGAAGTGCTGTCCCAGGCCTAGCAGGCTGTGCAGCAACTGGCGGCCCATCATGGCGTGGAAGGAAAAATTTCGTTGGTGGCCTGAAGTCCTACTCTGCATTTCCCTGATCTGGCTCGCCTACGTTGTCTGGCTGCGATGGCGTTGAGAACGAAAACGGAGCAAACTGTGGATATGGCAAAGAAGCGTACAAAATCAGATAAAGGACAGCGGCAGGCTGAAGGACTGGAAAAGAAGTTGGAGCGCCGTCCCGCGCAAGTCCCGACGAAGAAAGCGGCCTGAGAGTAAACCTGGCCGCCGGCATTCTTGAGGAACTCCAGCGGCGCAATCCTGTCACGGCCAATGTGTTCTCAGCTCGTTCCATAAACCCATAGGATCTGAAGCTGCTAAGCCATTGGGTCCCAACGAACGAACAAACGCGTTACGCAGTCGTGGGTTCTCTTCTATTCGCTGTGCTTTCTGTGGAAATGACATCCAGACTCCCATCACCGCAAGCAAAATGTTGGCAAGGTCTGGCAGGTAGTCAATCAGCAGCCTGAAGATGCTCTTGACGTGATCCATAATTTGCAGAGCAGACTAGCACAATTGCGATGGCGAACACAAGGCGAACATGATATTGTGCTCGGATGGACGAAGGCCGCAAACGGGTGATCGGGATCATGGGCGCGATCCTGGCCAGCCTTCACAATGCAAACAGCAGACGATCTATTTGGTACTCCGCAAGGCAGTCCGTGCACCGACAAATTGATTGATGCGATCATTCAGTGGGCGGAGCAGATCCACGGATTTTGAGTCATTGAAGCACTGGAGGAGCGGCATGTAGGGGGCAGCCTATCTCTCAGCTTGAACTGCTCGCATTGCTGCCGCGTGAGCTGCCGCGGCAGTGAGGCCTCTATGAACTTGGGCGCGGACCGCCGCCGTCCCATGGCTTTTCCGTGTGCGGCGGAACGTCTCCAAGAAAGTGTCCGCCTCTTCAGGTTGGATCTTTTGTGCCAGCAGCGCCAGGAAGTTTTCGTTATTGCCGGCGTTGTCCAGTCGCCGCAACACGTCGAGAATCGCCGACCGGGTGCAGAGGATGTCCTTTGCAGTCGTCGCATCACCAAAAGTCGAGCCATCTATGAACTGAACATACTGCACGCGTATCTCAGCTTGAAGTTCGTTGGCGGGCCCGCGTGGACTTACGCAACAGGCCGACGTTCCTCTTCCTGGACCGTCGCGCGCGAGCACGAGTGACTCTCCGGGGGCTATATTCCCCCAGAAGAAATGGTCGCGTGGGATGACTTGATGAGTTCCGACGCCGTGGGGACCAGTCTTGTCAACGTGAGCGAGCACAAGGATGATCGCTTTGTCGCCCACATTCCGTGCGTGGACCTCGAAGCTGCTCGACGACTTCACCGAATTGGCAACAATGAGTTCGGTGAATGAGGCTGTGCCGGAGATCTTCAGAGGGCTCCCCTGGTCGGACTTGTCCACAACAGGTATGGTGTAGGTCAGTTGGGACCAGGCGGAGCGGGTAAAACAGAAAGACAGCACCGCCAGAAATCCCACTACGAACTGCCGGAATCGCATGAGGACCTCCCCGCCACGCAGAATGGGGACACCTTCTCCGATTGCGTTCCTTAGCGGACAGGGGGAGTTTGCCTCAGGGGGTGCTGCGCTTCCAAAGCGGGCCGGAGCTGCTCTTCGGAGAGGCGATTCCCGATAATGTTGCTCCCGCTTGGCGCGAAAAGTCAAGCGTGGCGAGGAGTCGCGGATTCTGCGTCGTTGGTCACGCATTTTTCATGAGGTTTGGGTCTCGGGTTTTGCGAGGTGTTGGACGGTAAAAGCCGCGCGGGTGCGCGGCTCTTGGGCAGAAGAGGTTGGATCGTGCTCCGCTCAGGCGGCTGCTGGGAGCGGTTGCACGTGCCCGAGCTGCGTCAGCAGCGTGTACTGATCGTAGTAGCAGAGACCTGACACCGTTTTTCCCTTCTTGTCGAAGCGACAGATTTCACAGAACGGCAGAGACATTTTACGTCCGGTGGGCTTCATTGAACCGAAGGGCCCGTCGTTTGTGCCGACCACGGTGAATCGAGCGATGACAATATCTCCGGCGTCAATGTACTCGGGGTTGGTGATGCGGCCGTCGGAAAAGGCCTTCGCCCATTCTTCCGTCCATTCTCGGAATTTGTCCCGGCTGTTCAATGTAACGGCGCGAGCATTGTCAGTGTAGACGAGGCCCTCGGCGGCGTTCTTGACTACGCCTGGGAAGTCGCGTTTGTTCCAGCTCTCGTGCGCGGCACGGAGCGTTTCTACGTTCTTTGAAGCCATGCATGTTCCTCCTTTAGTCTTAAAGAGCGCAAGGTCGGGCGAGCCACGCGTGGGCTCGCCCTTGGTGCGCGATCATGGTTGTTTCAGGCAGCTTTGTCTGCTGCGATCTTGTGGGTGGTTGAGCTAGCGACATTGAAGGTCCGAACTAGGGGCTCTGTCTCCAGCAGGTGCCGTATCATATCGTGGATGGCGGGATACTGCTCCTCTTGGTAGCGCTCGGCATCCTCTTGCTTGTTCCAGAAGCTAATCGCTAGGACACGATCAGGTTCGGGTTCCGATACCAGAACGGTCTCATCCACGAATCCTGTCTGTTTTTTCAGAATGGGCAATACTTTGTCATTGATGACGGTGGCGAGTTCTCGTGCCTTTCCTGATTTAGTGGTTACTTCAACAGTTCTTGTAAACATGGAAACACTCCTTATGCGATGCGCTTGTTTCTCGACAGGCGACAATTCGAGGCTGCCGGTCGAAGCTGACCGGCCGCGGTGATGGGTCACTGGGGTGGAGTCGGTCTCGCGATCAACTGCTTGACCACCGTGTATTCGGGTCTACACCGTCACCGGAGACGGTGATACGCTCTGGTTAATTTCAACTGCCCGAATGTCCTCGTGGGTCAGGGCCGTTGCTGGGCCGCTAGGTAAGAGTTGTGCGACGGAGTCTAGCTGTGGCCAATGGAGACATCTCCAAAGTTAGGCCCCAGCGAAGCTAGTGTCAATGCCCACTTTTGGTGCAGTGCTGCGGGCGTGGTTCTTAGGCGCTCTTCTTAGACGTGATGGCGTAGAACGCGGACCAGGTCTGTTCCACTTCCTTACTGCCACAGCCGGGGCAGATCGCTTCACCCTTTTCGTATTCCGCAAGACTCAGGACTTTGGAAAAGACTTTCTTACAGAGGTGGCAGTAAAACTCGTAGTGGGGCATTGGGGCCTCCGCGCGGTTGTGAAGGGTAGTAGCTAAATTGTAGGCCGCGGTTCAGGCGGGTTCAACTGGGTTGGATCGGACGTATAATCCGTCCGGATCGGAAAGGGCACTTTATGTCCAAGCCACCCTATCGTGCGCTGCGGATTGTGCTGGGTTTCCTTTCGGTGCTCATGGTCGCTGGGGGCGTACTCCTGATCTTCAGCAGCAAGCTACTCATCGCCCGCCTGTTCCTGCATCCTCCCGAGGCGGAAATCTCGACTCTGCTTCTCTTCACGCTGAAGGAGATGGGCGGTTTTGCGCTTATGTTGAGCGTGATGCTCTTCCTTGCTTCCCGCGACCCGGCGCGGAATGTGGCGATTATCGATGCGCTCACGGTAGGACTCTGCGTGCTGGCGGTCACGCCGCTCATCTCTTTCTATATGCTCGATATCCAGAGCATCTACCCCGGGCATCTGGTTTGGGGGCGTTCTCTCATACGGCTTGGGCTCGCGGCTCTCCTCTTTTACCTGCGGCCACGGGAGACGCATTCAGAACCTGTGGGAGGGTTTTGAAGCGTGGATCCCTGAATTGTGCAAATAAAACCGGTGTTTCGCGAGTTTTGTTGAAAGCACCGGGAGAACGTATAAACGCCTCGGGCGACGTGGAGCGGAAGTCGCGGAGCAGACAGCCCGGGCCGGAAGGAGGTCCGATGGCGTACTACAAAGTTCTGATTGAAATCTGGTGTGACTGGGATCCAGAGGACAGCGGCCTCGAAGAAATGGTCCGGCATGTTCTGCTTGGCGAGAACTCTATTTGTACTCTGCAGGAAGTCATCAAGGTCGTCGATCGTCCGCAACACATCGACAACGAGGAAGCAATGAGCTTCTTCGGCGGACAGGAGGGTGATGCCGACCAAAGTCAGGGTAGATCCACAGGTATTGCGGTGACCGGAGGTTTGCTTGCCGCTGGCGGCCCGGACAAAAGAATGAGCCTCCGAAAGGCGTGCCTTTTCTTCCTCTCGGGGTGTCGAAGACGGCACTCCTAAGTCCAGACATTATTATGGGAGGATAGATGCACCTTTTGGGTGTGCCATGCCCGCGAACTCCGGACCGTTCGTCGTAGCGCGCAACACGTGCATCGTGCCGAAGCAACGGTGCATCGAGCGGTTACCGTCGGCGTATTCGATTCGAGAGTTCCACAACCATTCCCAAGGCCGCTATTGGTATGTGATCACTGCTCTTGAGGTGGTACCGACCAAGAGACGCGGCCGCAATCGTATTTGACTATCCGCGATTTTTTAGAGACCTCGGTCAGCGGTGCCGCGGGTTGTGGTTGGGTCTCGGATTCTGCGTGGTCGGGTCACGGATTTATCGTGAGGCTTGGGTCTCGGATTTTGCAGGGTGCTGGTCGGAGAAAAGCGCGTAGGAGTCGGTTTTTTGGTTTTAGTAGGGGTTGCGTTCGGGATCCCCGGAGCGGCATGAATGTCTCCGGAGAGGCTGGGAGCATCGCACCGACCGAGGATGATTCGAGGGTGTCGCGGGAACCCTAGTACTGAAGACGCGGATAAAAAAGCCAGCGTTTTCGCTCGCTAAGACTCTGCTCTCACTGAACGTTACGTTACTTCTTCATTTCATCCTTCTTGGTAGCCTCTTTCATTTCAGCTTTTCCCATCTTCACAGACACAACGTGGATTTCGTTCTTGGCAGCATCTACGTGGGCTTTGAGGTGTACTTCGTGTCCCTCATGGCCTTTCAACGCCTCGGGGTTCGTTACCGTCCAGCTCTTGTTGTCCTTGTCCACAAACGTCTTCCCGTCATCGCCGACCTTGCCGGCAAGAGTGACTTCTTTCGTGGACGTTTGCGAGCCTTTCGCGGTGTCCTGCTTCATTTCGCTCGGCTTCGTAGTGTCCTGGGCAACTGAGAGCAGGCACATCATTAGCCCGAGCACGAAGGAAATTAACAGCAGTTTTTTCATACGGGACTCCTTTCGGATGGGAGCGTTCTCGCGGACCGCTGCTGACTTCTACGGTCTTTAGTACGTTCCGCTTTGGAGACGAGCGACGCGGTTGTGGTTTCCGGATGAAACAAGTCTGCTCTCTTGCGGTGGGTCCAGTCAAGCCCATTCAAATCGGGGGACTGGCGTACACTCCTGGTCGTATGGCGGTGATGGCGGCGGATACGTCGGCGGGCTGCTCGAAGCGCAGCTTCCCTTCATTCCTCCTCAGATGGCGAAGGCCGAGTGACGCTAGTCCGCCTTCGTCCGTGACAGGACGGTTCTAGTTCGCCTTGCATTCTTCCAGGTATTTGAACATTCTAGGGCTGTGATTGGCAGGGGTCATTAGTTGTGGGGTTTTGCGAAAAAGAGGCAGAGAAGGTACCGGCGGATACTGTCGGAACATACCCACACAGGTTTTATTCGGGTACTGGGGTGGTCACGCGGCGGCGCTGAAGGTTGGATCTACGGTAATGCCCCACTCGTCAAGTAACCATTCCGGGACATAGAGCCGATTCCTGTTTTGCTCGCAACAGAGATGTCAGGTGAACATCAGGACGAGTAGAAGGCTCTTGCACTTCATGGGATCGCTCCCTGCCGACAAATTCACTTACTATTCTAGTGTTTTTGCATTATTGCGCTATGACACCGTCCCACATAGCTTGTTGCAAACTCCTACGTCCTCATCAGCGTCGCGCAGCCGCTGCTGCCTGTGAACGGTTGCAATTCGGGCTGCAGCGCTACACAAGCTTTATGGACCGGTTTGTACGACATGTAGACGGTCTGATTTTTAGGGAGGGAGGATACCACGATGCAGCTTCGTAATGCGCCGAAACTCTTACTAGCGACCGTATTCGTTGTTGCCGCTCTGGCGGCCGGTAGCGACGCAGGGAAACCGATCACGGTGAAAGGCTATGTTCTGGATTCGGCCTGCGCATTCACCAAGGGCCTGGAGAAACCTATCAGCAAAGAGTGCGCCACCGCTTGTGCAAAGGCAGGTTCTCCTTTGGTGATCCTGACGGATGACGGCACAATCTACTGGCCCATTGCTGACACCACCCCGTCAAGCGGACAAAACGAAAAGCTACTGCCGTTCGCAGGACAGAAAGTTGCTGCCAGCGGGAAAGTCTTTCAACGGGGAGGTTCGAGCGCTTTGGTCATTGAGAAGATCGAACCCTTATCCGATCAGAAGTGAATTCGCGTCTCGCATTTCCTAGCGGGTGCGTTGGAAAAGGTCACCGTCCTGGACTCTTTGGTACGAATTCCGTACTAGACAAGAGCCGCCCGAAGGGACGGCGCTTGTCTTTGGAGAACGGCAGATCTGTCGGAACATAGCCACACAGGTTTTATTCGGGTGCTGGGGTGGTCACGCGGCGGCGCTGAAGGCTGGGTCTACGGTGATGCCCCATTCCTTAAGTAGCCATTCCGGGACATAGAGCCGATTCCTGTTTTGCTCACACCAGGCGCGGAGCTCAAGCGAGGAGGTATACGTCCGTGCCGTGAGCTGCAGTTGCCTGACCTGCAGTTCGAATTCTGTAGGGTGAGCGGGTGCGGGCGGAAGGGGACACCCCCAATTCGGGTTCCCGCGTTTGCGAGTGGTAGCGGCGAGAGCAGGCGGTACCGCCATAGGCCCCGATCATACTCCGCTGTGGTTGACTGTGCGGCAGAATCCTCTACCGGTGGCGCATGGTTTGCGGGAGCGGGAGGCACGGTGATATTTCGGCGGTATGGCAGTTTCGGTGGAGAGATGTATAACAATTGGTTACGAGGGATACGCCAACGGAATAGATTGCGGAGAGTACAGTGGGAATTGGCTTCACTCACGTGAGCTTCGGATCTACATGATCCCTGCTTCCTACAAACCGAAAAAGAAGTTCATGCAGCTGGCCATTGCGGAGGCCAAGCGCGCCCGTGACCGAGGCGACTATCCCATTGGCGCGGTCATCACCCGCCTCACGGGCAGACGTGAAGTGGTCATTGCCAGCGCCGGTAACCGAGTAAAAACTTCGGGGTCGAGCATCAAGCATGTAGAGCTGGAAATGCTCAAATATGTTTCAAGCGGCTATGGCCGCTACCTGCCCCACTTCGTGCTCTACTCCACGCACGAACCCTGTGCCATGTGTGCCGGCGCCTGCGTGTGGTCTAGAATCGGCGCGGTCGTCTACGGCGTCTCCCAAGAAGACATTGCCGTTTATGGCCGCAAGTGCGGTACGAAAGATTACAAGTGGCGAGCTTGCCTCATCCCCTGCCAGCTCGTCTTCGAGAAGGGCAATCACCGCATCCCCGTCATCGGTGGTTTTCTCCGACAAGAATGCCAACAATTGTTCAGTTACAGTCCTTCATAGTGGCCGCTGCTTTTATGTACATAGATCGGAAGTAGAGTCGGACGCGGTTGTAACCGCCGATGCAATAGAAAGTTTCCATTTCTCGAACACACGATAGCTCACGGCCCTCAACTCATTGCCCGCAAGGAAGCGGCTGCTCATGACCACTCCGAGCGCGAGGCCGCCGTTGCCGGTAGCAGCCTGGGACGCGTGATGGAACTTAGCGAGGAGCAGATCAGAGATATCGCACTAGGCGCTTGGCTTCGCCACGCTCGATCTGAAAGGTCAAGGTGGTCAGGCAGTCAGGTGCGCGCGCCACTTGCCCTACTCGGGTTTCTTTTCGGCAGGCAGAGAAGGCGGAGGGCCATCCGGTGCATCATGCCGGGCCCCATGGACTCCATGTGTTTCAGCATCCGATCCATGTGGCCGACCATCACTTCCCACATATCCACGTTGTTCCGCCAGCGTGCCATCTCGTTCGTATCCTTGATCGTGAGAAGGTTAGCCTTCATCTGGGCGAGAGAAGACTTCATCTTCTCCACGTCGGCTTTCATGGCTTCCATCTGCTGTTTATGCATCTCCATCATCGTTTGGTGTTGCGCGCCGGGCGTTTCGGGCTGCTTGCGGATGCAGGCGCTTGCGAGGGCGCAGCCTGCGGACCACCTCGCGGATGTCAGGGTGAACATCAGGACGAGTAGAAGACTCTTGAATTTCATTGGCTCTCTCCTTTCCGACAATCTCACTCGATGAGTATAGATCCTGAGGCAGTGGCGTAGACTTTCGGTATGGCGGTTTCGGTGGAGATGCATCACACGGGCTGCGTGCCTGTGGTGCGATCGGAGATTGGGGCCATCATTGAGCACGCGCTAACGGATCGGCACGGGTTTCGATCATCGGTTCGCAGGTGAATGACCTAGCGTTTTTTGATTTCTTCCCATCAGATCTTTGAGTTTGGCAAGGATGCTCCGAGCCTGCAACACTTTTCCTTAACGCTCCCTGTCAGGGTATCGGCAGCATGGACGCACCTTCTGCAATGGTGGCTCACTCCAAAGTCTTCATCGTGGCTCGCAACCAGCACATCGTGCCCAAACAGAGGCGCGTCGAGCGCTTGCCGTCCGGGTATTCGATTCGAGAGTTCTACAACCATACCCAAGGGCGCTATTGGTATGTGGTCACTGCTCTGGAAGTGAAGCCGACGAACAAGTGCCCACGCTGACCTACGCTAACGCGGCGATCCGAATTACTCACCTGCAGGCATTCTCGAATTTCCTGGATCGGCGAGGTAACAATCGGAGTTCGATACTTCGGGACACTCAATGGTGCCAACTCCAGACGGGATTGCCTCTCTCGTCGCGCAGGACGAGGGTGTCAGTGCCCTTGACGACTTCGCGGGCGAGGATGCGGTCGGCTTCGCCCTGCCTGACTTTTGAGCCGGTGAGGGCGATTTCGTCCCGTTTGCTGAAACTCACACTCATCTCGTCGAGAAAGGACTTGGGACAGAGATACACGTCGACGGTGTCCGTCCCGGTCTTCACCAGCAAGTGGGCAATCTCTTTTTCACTACCTTTTGGAGGCAGTTTCACTTCCTCCACGATGCCTTTCATCTTGGTCTCGGTGTGAACGTCGTATTTGGGCGGGCTTATTTCCTGGGCTTTTTGCGCAACGAGGGGCAGAGTACAAAGAAGTGCGACGGCCAGAAAGATCGGCTTCCAGAAGCCCCGTGAATGATTGGTCTCACCTGAACGGCCCATGGCTCCTCCTTCCTGTGGCGAAGGGATGAAGCCATATTGGCAAACAGCGTTATCGTACTCCATGTTTCAACGTGCGGATCAGTGCCGCGGGGTGCGGAGGCTCTCACTCGCCAACCGGAATCCTTGATAGGCCAAGTACACCGCGATGGCAAGCCCTATCCAGCTGATCCAAATTGGCACGACGGCGCCTTCAATGGTGACCTGCCATCCACGGAGGAGGCGAACGGCATGAAGGAGAGCTATCAGAAAGAAGAGCACTGCCGTGACTAGAGAAAAGGTTCGTTGCGTCATTTCAACCTCCGAAGAACTTGTGGTCAAACTTCAAGGCCGACGTACTTTGGGACGCTTGTTATCACGTCTCCTCCCGTACCAACCAGTTCATTGCTTCCTCCCGTGTGTTGAACCTGGGGAATTCGCGTCGGGAGAAGGTCTTCAGCGCCTCGTAGAAGACGTTGGGTAGACTCTCAGCACCTACAATCGCAGCCCGCTTTACGTATGGCCTGTCGAAGACGGCAACTTCCTTCATTCGGGTGATCGCATCGCGCCTGAACTCTCCGCCGGTGAGGTCGCTTAAGGTGAGCACCGAGTTGCGCGGTCGCGCGGTCACGACGCGCTGTACTTCACTTGCGATTACCATCACCTCCTCTGAGACACAGTTCGTCATGTCAATGAAGAGGATCTGCTTGCCCTGGTGGGTGACAAAGCGAACGCGATCCACACGCCCCCCGCAGGCTGCGCCTGGCGAATGATGACAAACGCACTTCAGGCGGCTGCTAGAAAACGCTTAACGGTCTCTCCCCACTGTCCGGATGAGGCATCTTCGGCGATGACTTCGCCGGGCCAAGTGAGCGAAAGGTAGGTTGGGGGTCCAACGAGAAAGACAACTCGCTCCCGCGGACTTGCTTGCTTGATCTCCTCGTAGAATTCGAGAGTCTCCCAAGGGGAGTATCTCCGCACATCGAGCATTACGAGATCATAGATATTGGGCTGCCAAAGAAATCGCGCTGCGGAGATCTCTTCGGCAGCATGCACTTCGACTCCATGACTCCGCAGAACGGAAGCGCGCACCTGGCAGGTAGCCTGGCAGCGATCAATGAGGAGAACTTTCTTGCCAGCAAGAACCGAGCGGCCACGAAGCGGCGGTGGATGATACATAATCCCACTTCCGAAACTAGAGCGTCCTCTTTGGAGAGGTGATTCGAGCGGATTGTGCTCCCGGAAGGAGGGGAAGTCAACAGCAATAGAAAAAGCCTTTGGTGCAGTGCTGCGGGCGTGGTTCTTAGGCGCTCTTCTTGGAAGTGATGACGTAGAACGCGGACCAGGTCTGTTCCAGTTCCTTACTGCCACAGCGAGGGCGGATCGCTTCACCTCTTGTTGGGCCCGTCTTCACACTCTTAAGTGTGGTAGTTCACGTAAGAAAATCAGTGACCTGCAGCCATCATTGCAATTTCATGGAGAAAAGGAGCCTAATGAAAGAGGAGATTCTGCACGGTGGTGGGGGGCTTGAAAGGGATCCGCCGCTGTCGGCGATGGGGCTTTCATGAGGACCCCAATACATCTTAAGAGACACGGGGACAGCTATTTCCACCTGCACCCGTTGCACGCGGTGTTCTCGCTTATAGCGAGCTTCGTGTTAGCGGTGCTGATCGTGTTGACGCTCGTCCTGTCGGCGAGGTAGAGGACAGATCTTCGATGTCCTCAATCGTAAGCTCGCGCAGCATATCTTCGACGAGCTGATTCACCATGCGCAGTGGCTGGTAACCGTTGCCGGTCCCCAAGCGTTGCTGGCGTTCGCTGCGGAGACTGCTCCACCTCGATCCCTGGCTCGCCTTGATCACATCGAGGACGGAAATGTACCTTGGGTCGCGGGCGAGTGTATATCCGCCCTTAATCCCGTGGTGGGACATCAACACCCCAGCTGTGGCAAGTCGCTGGAGGATCTTGGCCAATGCTTCATAGGGCAATCCGTAGAATTCGGCCAAGTCATTGGCGCTGAACGAACCCTCGTCCGCATGTTCTGCCAAGTGCTGCGTAGCGAGGAGACCGTAACACGCTCTCCGTGTTAGCAACATAACGATCCCGCTGGTCTGGCCGATTCGGACCGACACACCGCCCGGGCCGCACAGCCTAAGCCGACGTGCAATTGGGGCCAGAAGCCACCCGCTTGGGGGACGGTCGCCGGCTTGTCAAACCGCGCTATCGGCGGGTACAATAAAATTGTACCAAGATAGTACTATTTAATCAAATCCCCTGGGGTGGTATGGAGAATTCTTGTGGTATGGAGAATTCTTAAGGCGAGGCGTCGACGATGATCCGACTAGGTAAATTGACGGACTACGGGTTGGTCCTGATGACTCACATTGCGCAAAACCACGATCGGTTGCTGCACGCAGCGCGTGACTTGGCCGTCGAGTCACGACTGCCCCTGCCAACAGTGAGCAAGCTGCTGAAGGAGCTTCTGCAGGGTGGTTTACTGGTTTCGCACCGTGGCATCAAAGGTGGGTACAGTCTGGCCAAGAAGCCGCAAGAAATCTCAGTGGCTGAAATCATTGCTGTACTTGAAGGTCCTATCGCGCTGACTGAATGCAGCACTGACATCTCCGGGCTGTGCGACTTGGAGCCCTGCTGTCCCATCAAGAACAATCAGCGGATCATCAGCCAGGTGGTGCGCGGGGCACTAGAGAAAGTGATGCTTTCCG
>WNFR01003625.1_pt1 | contig 16436 bp, 14 predicted proteins | sample 5400221 | NCBI WGS metagenome assembly WNFR01 (sample SAMN13153357, study PRJNA577476) | soil metagenome | isolation source: 40 cm soil under Madrone tree | place: USA:California | collected 2016-06-14 | reverse complement strand
CGTCAAAATCTGATTGCGAACCTTGTTAACAGCCTTAGAATCAGTCCTTCCGTTCACCAAGTTCTTCTCTTGTCGCGCATCCTTGCGAGGTGACAAAAAATTTGTCGCGAGGTCAGCATTCACGAATAATGTAGGTTAGACGGATTCAGCGCGAGTATTTTGACCTTTGGATAGTTCGCTTTCAGCCAACCGACCATTTCCTTTCTTGTTTGTTCGGGTGCCGTGTAGTCGACAATAAATAAGTCGACATCTCGAAACGAGCTTAAGGCAACTTTAGCAGCTTCGTTGTGAGTCACCGATATAACCTCGTGACCGAAACGCCGCAGCAGTTCAGCACTCGCGTTCAGTCCTTTTTCCTCATGGCCGACCTGAAACAGTATCCGCTTGGCTGGCGGCCTAATTGAAATCTTTTCCCCTGTTTGCTGGCTGACAATGAGGTACTCACCGGGCGACGATGCCCCGAGCGCTTTCACGCGCGCCTTAGCACGTTCCAAGTCTGCTGCCGGTTCCATCCAGCGAGGGCCGATGCTTTCCACCTTGAAAATGTCGAATGGCGGGATCATAGACGACCTTTCCACAGGGTATGAGGGGTAGGTTGATTCAATCACAAGGCGGAGTTCGTGTCCATTGAATCCGGCACAGGGTTGGGGGCCACATACCGGGCAGACTAGAAACGTAAAAGGAGAATGGTTCCCCTGTTCTGTGTCACACCTAGAAGGCCTCCGCCAGCCGGCGAATGTGATCAGGAGTGGCGCGGGAAAACGACTCGATTGATATCCGGCCAAAACTCCTTGCCCATGTTGAAGATCCCATCGATTCCGACCTGGAGCAGCCACTTTTGTCCGGTTTTCGTCCAGATGCCCTCCTGTTGCGGATAATACAAATTGGAAATACCCGCTCCCGCACCGTTGCCGACAATCTCGGAGAAGTTGAACTTCCTGCCTCCGGAATCCGTTCGGGTGATGAGCAGGCGGCTTAACGCGTAGACCGATCGATGGAAGAATCCGCCATGACCGAGGGTGTAGTATCGCGGGTCTTGGCTCGTCACTGTCGGCATAATCGCTTCCGTTAAGTTATTCCCGACAGACTGATCGGCGAAACAGTGCCAGTAGTATTTGACATAGGCGTTTTCGCCAAATTCGGGCGTGCTTTGCTTCGCCTGACTGATGCCGGCTACCATTCCCGCAAGAGCGAACGACGAGTAATCGAAACTGTCCTGGGTCGCGAGCCAGAACTTTCCTTTGCGCGAGAGTGGTGGCAACTGAGTGTTGGCGCTCACAGCTCGATAATCTGGAATGATCCAAAGAATGCGTTTCGGCTGCTTGCCTTCCGAGGCGTCATTAGACGGAGTGCCATTGGCCGATGCCTGCGGGGCCTCTGCAGTTTGGGGCTTTGTCTTGGTTTCTTGCTCTGACTGTGATGAACTCACCACACGGTCCAACGCCTGTTCTTTTTGATCGTCAGTTTTCCTGTTTGGCCCCTCCGGAAGCGGCGCTTGGCGGATACGAGGCCGCCTGAAAGCGTAGAGAGCACTATTGCGGCCACAGCTCTAACGGCGAGCAGGAGATACTCCTTTTGAGCGGGTTCCTGTTGAAGATTCAATCGCACAGCTGAGCACAACCCAGCCAGGGAATCCACAGTGCTTCGATTCCCTTACCATCGGGTTGGTTGCAATGACCGTCCGGAATGGAACGAGCGCCAAGCTTGGTTGCCAGGCTGCATTTCTGGAATTTGACGACCAAGTGACCTACGGAGATACGCAGATACACGCTATCTCTGTCCGTATTGACACGACCGGGGCCGGGCAAGATCATTTTCTCGCAAGCAACTGTTTCTCGATTGGAGGAATCTGGAAATGTAACGGTCGTCCCAGCCGGGGGGAGAAGTCCTATGATTAACCGTAGCAGTATTTTGATTCCCCTTCTCTTCCAGTCCTGCCGACGCGGTGAAAGGGCGGATAAAGCTCCCCATGGCCTCTGCGAAAGTTAACCGTCGAGAATTATTGAAAATTGGCGCCGCCGCGGCCGCAACAGAGCTCGCGGCTGTGCTTCTGCCCGGATGCGGCGGTGGAGGTGCTTCCCCCGGTCCATCCGTTTGCTCGAAATTGACTGACATCGAGCACGTCATCATCTTCATCCAGGAAAATCGTTCCTTCGACCATTATTTCGGAAGCTACCGCGGCGTCCGTGGATTCTCCGACCAGAGTCTTGCATTCCAGCAACCCGACCCTGCAAATACCACGGACCCGCCGGTCGGCGCATTGCTTCCATTCCATCTCGACACTTCCAAAACAAACGCAGCATGCACCCACGACATCACCCATGACTGGGTGCCGCAGCATCAGAGCTGGAACAGCGGCGCAATGGACGGCTTTGTGACCTCGCGCCTCCCTATCACTCCCAATGATGCCGTACTCACCATGGGTTATTACACGCGCGCAGACCTTCCCTTTTACTATGCCGTGGCTGACGCGTTCACGATATGCGACAACTATTTCTGCTCGGTCATCGGCCCCACGGATCCCAACCGCCTCTACACCATGGCGGCATCCATCGACCCTGCTGGACAGAACGGCGGACCCTTACTTCAAACGCTGGTTGCAAATCGGTCGTCGTTCTTTGGCAAACTCACCTATACGACGATGCCTGAACAGCTTCAGGCTCGCGGAATTTCGTGGAAGGTCTACTCGTCACCTGACGAGAATATCTTAAACACTATTTTCTCGGACAATGTTCTCTCGTACTTCAAGAATTTCCAGGACCCTACTTCGCCGCTCCACCAGAATGCATTCGGGCCCCAGTTTCCGGTGGATTTTCTGGCGGATGCATTGTCGGGAAACCTGCCACAAGTGTCATGGGTGCTCGCCTCGATCGTTGATTCGGATCATCCCCCAGCGCCCTCTCTCTTTGGGGAGAACACCCTGTCGACGATTATTAGCGCTTTGACTGCGAATTCAGCGCTATGGGCGAAAACGGTCCTATTCGCCACTTACGATGAGAACGGGGGCTTCTTTGACCACGTCGCTCCGGTGACAGCGCCCCCAGGCACCGCCGGCGAATACGTCACCGCGCCAGCGGTCCCGGACCCCACGGTGGTAGGCAATCCTCCCGTTCTCGGTCCCATTGGATTGGGTTTTCGTGTGCCGATGCTTGTGATCTCTCCGTTCAGCAGGGGTGGACTTCTATCGTCGGCCCTGTTCGATCACACCTCAGTGCTGCGGTTCCTCGAGACACGTTTTGGCGCCGAAGTGCCCAACTTGTCTGCATGGCGGCGCGCCACCGTTGGCGATCTCACGAGCGCATTTAACTTCAGAAAACCTGATCCGTCGATTCCCGCTCTGCCCTCCACGCTTCCAGCAATTCCGCAGATACTTACGGAGTGTGCAGCCAACTTAGCCGGCACAACGCCCTATCAAGTTCCGAACCCGCAGGGCTCTCCAACGCAGGAACCCGGAACGGCGGTTCGACCCAGTGGCCTGTGCTAGGCATCCACGAATTCTTGGTTCAATCCCCAACCGCTGGCACCACGCGGTGATACAATTACCAGGATGCGCTCAAGATTCTTGCACGCGGGGATTGTGTTCATTCTAGTCGTTTGCCTCGTTTGTCCCCTGGTCGAGCTTTTTGATCACTGGGATCACACGCTACAAACCGGGAATGATACCGAGTACACGTTGGTCATTCTTGCGTTGTGCGTGGGAGTGGCGTATTCGTTTGCGCACTTCATCTTCAAATCCGCGCAGCTTTGGTTTCTTGCAAAAAGCGTTTTCGCTTCCTGCGTCAAGAACTCCCTCTTTTCCGCGCGATCCAGTTTCACTTTACTGCTTTTTGATGCGACGAGTCCCCCTCCCCTCCCACTGCGTATTTAGAAATCTGCGATAGCTGATTCAAAAATGCGCTCATGGGTAGGTCCGTCTCTTGGCTGCGCCGTGATGGGCCGTCCTTGCAGCTCACTCAAGACATATTGCTTTTGTACTTCCACCGCTTATTGGACTGGGTGCCTCAAGATGATTCTGGCTTGCCGTTCGTTTTGCGTGCGTCATGTTGCTATCGGGATTGCGGTATCGTTTGCTCTGTTGTTTTGCGCGGTTGGCGCTGCCGCTCAAGCGTCGCGAGTTGGAGCAACTTTTGAGGGCACTGTAAGCGACACCAGCGGGGCTGTCATTCCCAACTCGAGAGTTACGCTACACAACCCTTTGACCAATCAATCTCGTACTGTCACAACGGATGAGCAGGGTTTCTTTCGAGCAGAGCAGCTCCCTGTCGGCAGCTATGAAGTGCGGGTGGAACAGATAGGCTTTGCACCTTATCGGCAAGCAGGCGTACAAGCGAGTCTCGGACAAACCGTTCATCTCGACATCGTGCTAGCTCCGGCGTCGGCGTCTGAACAGGTGACCGTCAACGCCCAGCCCTCGTCACTTGATGCCTCACAGTCGTCAGTCGTTTCCTCCGTAGATCAGGAGAGGATAGAAGAACTGCCTGTGCGGAGCCGAAATTACTTGGATTTCGTTCTACTTGCACCAGGCGTTTCGAGTTCACCGATAGCCTCCGGGGCGAGCGGTTCGACACCACTTGCTGGCAGTGGCTTTACTTTCGGGGGCCTGAGATCGCGGAGCAACAATCTCTCCATCGATGGCCTGGACAACAACGACGAGTACACAGGTTCGAGTCGCAGCGAGCTTTCTCCCGAAATCGTGCAGGAATTTCAAGTGGTGAACAATGGCCTTTCGGCAGAGTCGGGCGGAGCTTCGGGAGGTTCGGTCAACATCATCACTCGTTCCGGAACAAACACGATTCACGGGGATGCGTTCCTATTTGTACAGGACGGCGCATTCAATGCGCGGGACCCGTTCGAAACGGAGTCCGGCAAACCATCGTTTCGACGGTTCCGCACTGGCTTCGCTCTGGGCGGACCTGTCATCAAGGACAAAACGTTTTACTACGCCGCCCTCGAACAAGAACACAACCGCGGGCAGATCGGCTCGGATATCGACCCTACCGTGGCGTCAACCATAAACGCCTTCCTCGCGACGGGGGCATTTCCAGGGTTAGCAACGCGCCAGATCACGACAGCTTTCTCGCCGATTGCGCGCGCGGAAACGGAAGCTGCGGGCAAGCTCGATCACCAGCTCACGAGAAATACTGCTCTCATGCTGCGCTACACCTTCACAAACAACAAGGAATCGGGCGATGCGTTCAACACGAACGGCCTCATCGACGCGAGTGCGCGCGGCAGCAGCTTCACGAGCGACAACGCTCTTTCGGGATCGCTCACCACGGTCTTAAGCTCGGAAGCCGTTAGCGATTTGCGGTTTCAGGCCGCCACGCGCCATGCGACCCTGCGGACGAATGAGCCTGTCGGTCCGGAGATTGACATCGCTGGACTGGTCACATGCGGGCGGCCCTATGCGGGAAACAGCGAACGTCGAGAAAACCATTATCGAGCCAGCGATACATACTCTCGCACGCGAGGAAAACATCTTTGGAAGGTCGGCGGAACGGTGAATCGCGTCAGGCTGCGAGCTGAACTACCGGATGGATTCGAGGGCGTATATCTCTTTGGTTCTCTCAGAGATTTCCTCGCAGGAAATCCTAATCAGTTTCGGCAGGCGTTCGGAGATCCGAACGTGGATTTTCCGGTGACAAGTTTTGGCGGATTCGTGCAGGATCATTGGTCCCTCACCCGCCAACTAACAGTTGACCTCGGCGTGCGTTACGATTTTGAGCGCCTGCCTGCCGTGTTCAATCAGGACACGAATAATGTCAGCCCGCGAATTGGTCTGGCTTGGAGTCCGTCTCCCAAGTGGGTATTCCGCGCGGGGTATGGAATCTTCTTCGACCGGTATGTTCTCGCAAACCTGACGCGAGCCATCGACAAGAACGGTTCACAGGCATTCGAGCAAGTAGCAGATGGAAACGCAGCAGCCAGTCTTTTTGCAGCCGCGCAGGGCGGGCCACTTGGAGCGCCCGCCTCCGGGACTGCGCCATCCATCTATGTTCCCGACCAGAAGATGGCAACTCCTTACAGCCAGCAAGCTAGTGCTGGCGCGGAATACTTGCTCGCAAAGAATCTAACGCTGCGCGCCGACTATTTGTTTGTTCATGGAGTTAAGCTGCCTCGAACAACTAACGTCAATTTGTTGCCTCCGGTCGTCCTCACTCTTGCGAACGCAGCTAGCCTTGGTATCCGAAATCCAACCCCACAGCAGATCGGACGAGAAGTCTTTTCACCTGGGCGGCTCAACACTCAGTTCGGCGACGTCTATCAGCTCCAGAATTCCTCGAGTTCGAACTATAACGGCGTTTCATTCACGCTCAACCGGCGGATGAGCGATGAGCTGGCGTTCTCGGCGAGCTACACATTTTCGAAAACATTCGATGATGCTTCAGACTTTGACGAGCAGCCCCAAAATCCTTTCGATCTTCGCGCGGAGAATGCAGTGTCCCGCCAGCATCAGCAGCAACGCTTCGTTTTCAACGCGCTCTGGGAGTTGCCTATCGGTGACGAAGAGGAGAAGGGCGGGAAGTCAGAAGAAAACACCGGATGGCTAAAGCAAGCGTTCAGTCATATTGAAGTGGCACCGATTCTGACACTGGAGAGTGGCCGGCCCGTGAACCCGTTGACGGGCCTTGACTCGAATCAGAGTCACGCCTTCCCTCTCTCGGCCAGACCGCTCGGCCTCGGCAGAAATTCTGTCCGCACACTTGCACTGGCCACGATGGACTTCCGCACGCTGAAGTATTTCCCGTTCGGCGGTGTGAAACGCCTCGACGTGGTAGCGGAATTCTTCAACCTGTTCAACAGTGCGAACGTCTCCCAGATCAATCCTGTCTTCGGCTCAGGCGCGACGCCAATACCCGGATTTAGGCAACCGATTGCCGGAACCGGCTCGCGGCAAATCCAGTTTTCTTTAGATTTTGAGTTCTGACGATTATCCATCCCAGCGCTTGCCGTTGAGAATGCATCTGAGTTTGATAGGAGTTTTGAAAATCATGTCGATCTACCGAATCACAGGCGCTTTTCGGCTTCTTGCGTGTTCTTTGCTCATTTGTGCCGCTGTAGTTCATGGCCCAAGGACATCATTTGCTCAGAGGGCCGAGTCATCCGGTGAACGGACGCAAAACGCGGAACCGCCCTGCGGCACGCTCGGGTTTTCAGAGCAGGCAGTAGAAAATCAACAACCACGCGCGCAAGAGGCCACCAAAGAGTCGGGATGCAGTATCCGCACGTTTTCCCACGAAACCTGGACTGAAGCCTCGCAATTCGTGCACGGACTGAAAGCTGCTCCCCGAAGCGCTGTTCGTCCCCGCAATTTGGAATGGGAGCTTCCAATCGTGGCAGCCACTGGGGTACTGATCGCAAAGATAGACCGGCCTGCTGACAATCGCATTCAGTCCCTGTCCCTGCAGCAGACTGCAGGGCGTTGGTCAAACATAGGACTTGGCCTCGAGATTGGATCGGCGGCTCTCGCGTATGGCATTGGGTGCGGCAAACACCATTCCTATTTGCGCGATACAGGATTCAAAGCACTCGCTGCGATGGGAGCGGCTGGCACCATGGACTTGGCTCTCAAGCTTACGTTCGACCGCCAGTTCCCTTACACTCCGAACAGCACGGGAAAGTTCTGGGGAGGCGGAAGGTCTTTTCCGTCCGGGCATTCAGCCACAAGTTTCGCTTTTGCGGCGGTGGTCGCTCACCGATATCCCAAAAATAAATGGGTCAAGTGGAGCGCGTACGCGCTTGCAACGGGAGTCAGTCTCTCGCGCTATCCCGCGAAAAAGCACTACCCGTCGGACATCCTGATAGGCGCAACTTTGGGATATGTAACGGGAACCTATTTGGCTGCGCACTGATGGTACGCAATCGACACTCACCATCGGACAAGCTGCCGATGTGCCTCAGCGAGAGGTCACGTCCGCGGGGCCATTGAAGCGAGTAGCTCTGCGGTGCGAAGGAATAGGTTCAGTTGTAAATTATCGGGTATCAGACCTGCATTGGCCCGGCTACAACCCGAGGCAATCACTTGCGAAGGACTCTAACCTTCCACGCACTGCTGCGAGGTACAAGATTGACGGAGCGAAGATAGCCGTAAGTCGTGCGCGCGGAGCTGTCACAAAATATCAAGAAGCGACGTAAGGCTTCGCTTCAAGCGAAGCCCTGCTTTTTTGTTCCATAGGCAAAGCCAACATATTCGATGACTACAGCTTGCAAGTGGCTCTAACGTTTCACACTGACAGTTGCGGTCCGGAGTTGGTAGATGCCTGATCGGGCGTCGGACCAGACCACGTGAAATCGCCCGTCCGAGGTAGCCGTCAAGCCGCTGTAGTCACCGCCAGCCCCGAAGGTCGTTCCACCATCGAAGACACCCTTATCCTGGGGCGTGTCAGGACATGAAGTGGCACTCGAAACTCTTACCTCTGGCAGGAACGTTTCCCCGCTGTCGAGTGAAGCCGTGAAATATAGGTCGAAGCAAGTCTTGTCGTGGATCTCGTACCAGCTCACACCGATGACACCCTCCCTATTCACTGCAATGCTCGGCGTGAACGAATCCGCTTTTTCGCTATGGTTCAGGCGCACGGGTTCCGACCACGACTCGCCTCGATCTTCCGAGCGCTGAACGAGTACCCCATTGAACTTGTCCGCAATACACAACCAGAAGAGGCGATCCTTGCCATCCACTGCCATCGAGGGCCATCCCCCACGTGACTCGCACGATTCGGAAATGAGGAGTGGCTCGGAGAATGTCCGGGCTTGATCAGCAGACCGAACCAGCCATGATCGAGGTCTGACAAGCCATTTGTCGCCATGTTGCCAGTGGTAATCGTGAAACCCAACCACAAGCGTGCCGTCACTGAGAAGCATCGGCCCTTCTGCTTGATAGGCCAGGTTGCTCGCGATGACGTCAGTCGGCGGGCCAAAGGCCCTTCCGCCATCCCGCGAGTGGGCAACGGAGACGGAGCTTCGGTGTTGGTTGAAACTGTTGTGCACGCCTCCTCCTGACACTACGTAGACCTGATTCCGTTGCGCGATGACCATCGGATGATCGTGGTGGGCCCCAAGTCCTAGGGGTGAATCGGGCCAAGTTCGGCCGCCGTCAGGTGAGCGAAATAGGAAGAGATTATCGTCCCGGCCAGGTAGGTAGCCTCCCATGACCATTATTGCAGTGCCGTCTTGGAGAATGACGCCCCAGGGATCGAAGCATCCTCGCACTGGAAGTGCGCGACGAATCCAATTCTGGCCCCCGTCAAATGAGGCCCAAGAAACGCACGTTCGATTGTTTCCGTCAGGAGAATCAAATTGAATCACGACGGCAAGCAATTGATTTGTGTTGTCGGGATTCGTACTGATTTGCGACTCTGCGAGCGGAAGCGCAGCGCCGTCGAGACTAAGCAACCGATCTTCACCAATTTGAATCGCTGGATGCTCTGGCACTTGAGGCGCTAGGACAAAGACGGCGATCAACAACATGGTCCGTTTCACTGTTGTTTTCCTCAACCAGACCGAGACAAACTATTTCATTGCATCGTCGAACTCGACAAACATACTACGGCCGTGACGCTACCACGACTTCTTGACTGGTGTCTTTAATCCTCCTACAGTCTGAGAAGACTGTCGCTCGGACACGATCGTCCTCATTATATGAAAGAGCGGATTTTAAGCAGCCTGTTCCTCCTTCTCCTTCTGCCCACTTTAGCGGTAGCCCAAAAACCGGGTGAACCACCTGCCGCCCACGATGCTCAAATTCTTTGGGAGTTTGACACTGGCGGCTGAGTTTTCTCTACACCTACGGTCGTGGGTGATCTACTCGTCGTCAGTTCCTGCAATGGAATGATACGCGCCCTGGACAACAAAACCGGGGAGGTGAAGTGGAGCTATGACATTCGCAAAGATGGAGAACAGAGCCAATTCCATGGAGACCCACTCGTCACCGATGAGCTTGTGATTATCGGGACCGATGGCAAAATCGGCCACGTATATGCTTTCGAGCGATCAACCGGAGCCGTACGGTGGAAATATCGCGTGGAAAACTGGGGCGTCGTATCAGACGTTCTCCGTTTCCAGAACAGAGTTTATGCCGTCACCCTACGTGATGAGGTCGTTTGTCTGAACCTAGACGACGGAAAGATGAATTGGACCTTTCGCAGCGGCTATTCCGATCAGGCTAAGAATTTCCATTGGACTTCGACACCAGCGATTTCCGACCGTCGCCTCTATTTCGGTGGACTTGATGGAATCGTCTACGCCCTGGACGCTCAATCTGGCAGGGTCGTTTGGAAGAGAGATCTGGCCGCACGCGTCACGACCTCGGTCGCCATCCAAGAGCATGATCTCTATGTCGGCACCGCTAAGCGTCATCTCTATCGCCTAGACACAGGTTCCGGCGAGATGCTCGGCGACTTTGCCACGGAATCCGAACCAAGATGGAGCCTTCTCATTGCGAGCGACTCCCTTATTGCGTTTCTCGGCGATGAGGTTCTAGCAAGTCTCGATCTCTCGTTGAAAGAGATACGTTGGTCCGACGAAGCCTCCAAGGAGTGGACTTCAGCCAGACCCTATCTCTGGCACGGAGTCGTCCTAGCCGGCAATCGCCGGGAATTGGTGGCATTTCGCTCCTCCGACGGTACGCGGGAATGGTCACACCAATTCCCTGAAACTGTTCGTGGGATCGGGACTTCCGATGAAGTTCTCTATGTGGGCACTCTCAAGGGCCCCATTTTCGCTTACTCTCCTAAGCTCTGAGAGGCAGAGCGGCATGGATGCAAAAAGCTATTGGGAGAAGGTTTATGCGACGAAGGCGCCCGACGCCGTCAGTTGGTATCGGGCGCATCTTGAAACCTCGCTCGCCTTCATCGAGCGCGCGACTCGTGACACATCCGCATCCATTATCGATGTCGGAGGCGGCGAATCCACGCTCGTCGACGACCTCCTGGCGCATGGCTATCAGAACATCACCGTCCTGGACGTTTCGCAAACCGCGATCGACGTGACCAAGAAGCGATTGGGGTCCGCCGCAGGACAAGTGTCTTGGCTCGTCGCCAATATTAGCAAGGTCCAACTGCTTCAAAACGCTTACGACGTGTGGCACGACCGGGCCGTATTTCATTTCTTGACTGGCGCTGAGGACCGCATGGCTTACGTTCGACAGGTTGCTCGTGCTGTCAGGCCCGGAGGCCACGTAATCGTCAGCACTTTCGGACCCGAAGGTCCCACGAAGTGCAGCGGGCTCGAAGTGGCACGCTATGACGCAGATTCATTGCACAAACAATTCGGCGTTCGCTTTCGGCTGGTGGATAGCACGAAAGAAATACATCAGACTCCCTTCGGGACGACGCAGCAATTTCTGTATTGTTACTGCAGAATGGAAGAAGAATGAGCTTCTGCTGCGCTGCGGAGAGCCAGTTCGCCCCGAAGGTAGCCGAGCGTGACCTGCGTCGCTACCGACGCCGTGGCGCGGACAAAACCACACGACTCATGCTCGCAGAACTTCGGCGTTTGTCGCTGGAGGGACGGCACCTATTGGATGTCGGAGGTGGGATTGGGGTCATCATCAGTGAACTTGCCGACATCCGTATAGCCAGCGCTGCCATAGTGGAGGCATCACCTGCTTACTTGGAGGTCGCCCGCCGCGAGGTCGGATTAAAGTACGGGGCACGTCCCATTCAATTTGTCGGCGGCGACTTCGCCCTGATTGCAGGTACCCTGCCCGACGCTGACGTGGTCACGCTTGACCGCGTTGTGTGCTGCTACCCCGATGCTGAAGTGCTGCTCGTGGCAGCAGCAGCGCGGACCCGGCAAGTGCTGGCGTTCACCTATCCGCGTGACCGTTGGTATGTGCGGACCATGTTTGCGTTGGGAAACTTCTGGCTGCGGCTGACAGGCAAGAAGTTTCGGGCATTTGTTCACGCGCCCGAGCGAATGGCAGCGACATTGGAGGCTGCTGGGCTGGTCCGCGCCACGCGACGTGAAATGCTCGTTTGGAGACTCGACCTCTACCACAGACAGGGCGCTAGCCAACAAACCGTTGACGATGCTGCCGACGATTGAAGCGCGTTGCAGGAAAGGCGGTCAGTTGACATGAGACTGCCGCAACCTATCGCCCCAGATCGAATGAGGGGACAAAGTTCTGGTTCACTGCGGATTACCCTAGTTGTCTTCGTCTTCATCCTTGTTCCTCGTTGCGACAAATCCGTGTGTGTGCGATACCCCTGAGGCGTCTTTAGATACATAGAACCCGACGATGTCGCCCTGCGGGTTGATACCGCGTGCTTGCGTCGAAACCACGTCTGCCCCTGGAAAGTCGATGGTCGCGAAGTCGCCCTTTCTGACCAGGAAGCCATGAGTCTTATTCGCAGAATCGATGAAGAATCCGACGATTTCGCCGGAGGGATTAACGTCGCGGGCATCCGACGAGATAGAATTCGGAATGTCGAGAAGTTGATAGTCTCCGTCCTCCGCCTTGTAGGCGTAGAAGGCGGCGGGAGTCGGAAAGACCACGCCGACGATAATCGAGCCGTGCCGAGTGATTCCGTTGTGCATGGTGCCAGGCACGGCGAATGATTCGTATGCGCCGTTCTGATATACGTACCCGTGCATTGTGCCGCCGCCGGAAACCGCAAAATCGCGACCCTGGTGGTGGTAACAGCCCACGACTTGACCTGTCGGTGAGATTTTGATTCCGAACGTGTTTTCTGCGTCAGGGAAGTCAATCGCGGTAAAGTTGCCGGACGCATCCCGAAGAAATGCCCGGGTTCGAACGGCGTCACCGCCGACGATTGTGCCGTGATCTGTATAAAGCCCAACGACAACACCCTCCGGGTTAATTCCATGAGCTTGAGTAGTGCCGCTGATGGCGCCTGGGTAGTCGATCGTTGTAAACGTGCCTTCGCTCAAAAGAAAACCGTGGCCCACGCTTCCGACTTGGTAACGGCCAACGATATCGCCTTCAGCGTTTATGCCTAAAGCTTGGGTTAAGGTTACGCCGGGCAAATCCACGTCGACCGACTTAAAGTTCAGATGGTGTTCAGATCCGGCGAGAGCCGTTCCAAGTGGTACGGTCAGCCCTACCACCAACAGGGTTGCCGCAATCGTAAGCGCGGCTATTCTCCGATTTTTAATTCTTCCTGCTTCGGAAGTAATACAAACTGTCAAATTTCGTAACATTGTCGTTTTCCTCCACCTTATACGCATGGGATTCTGCCGAGGTCGGAACCATACCAACGATAATCTGGCTATTTGCAACAGGCCATTTGTTGGCCATGGGTACAGCAAGCCATTTGTTGGCCATGCGTGAAACATGCCATTCCTGGACCCTTAGACCCCGCGGAATGAGCCCCTAACGTCAGCGCCAGGGCGAGCACGCTCAGGAAAATTGCTGTCGTTTTTTTCATAAATCACCTCCAAGTTTTGCGAAAAGATCGCCGGCACAGCTAGAATCCGGCTTGTCAGGCAAACTTGACTGCGGCCGACTCTAAGACGCTGGCTGGCAGCGCGCAAGAGACAGGTACAGCCAAGCCCGAGATGACCGCATTTGACCGCTCGATGTAACAGTCAGTAACACATTGCCAGCAGCCCGGTGGTGCGATAGAATTCGCTCCATTCGCCGCTTACCCAACTAGGGGCCTCGCCTATGGCCGGCCAAACACAGGATTTACCAGAGCAGCCCTCCGAGACGTCTGCCCGTGACCGCCTAGACTCGTGGAAAGAAATCGCGGCCTATTTACATTGCAGCGAACGGACGGTTCGCCGCTGGGAAGACGAAGGTCTGCCCATTCACCGGCATCCCCACAAGAAAAAAGCTGGCATTTATGCCTACAAAGCCGAAATCGACTCTTGGTGGAACAACGGCCGGGTCCGCCTGGAGGAATTGGAGCGATCTCCGACTAGCCAAAGACCTTATCGCTCGCTGTGGTTAGCGATCACTTTGGTTACTGCGGCAGTCACGGTTGGTGTGGTCGGCCGGTTCGCTTATCGCGTTAGAGGCGCGGCCACCCCGCACCAGATCGAATCGCTAGCCGTTCTGCCACTAAAGAACCTCTCCGGAGACCCTGCACAGGACTACTTCGCGGACGGAATGACCGAGCAACTCACGACAGATCTAGGACAGATCAGCGCTCTACGAGTGATTTCCCGGACTTCCGCGATGCGTTACAAGGGCCCCGACAAAAGTCTGCCAGAGATAGCGCGCGAACTTCACGTAGACGCCGTGGTTGAGGGATCTGTGGAACGTTCCGGCGACCAAGTGCGAATCACCGCGCAGTTGATCGATGCGCCTAACGACAGGCACCTTTGGGCCAAGACCTACGAACGCGATCTGCGAGACGTCCTGGCTTTGCAGGATGAGGTGGCACAAGCGATCGCGAACGAAATAAGAATCAAGCTGACACCCCAAGAGCGAAGTCTCTTGGGCCGTGCCCGCCCCGTGAATGCAGGAGCCCATGAGGCCGATCTTCGAGGGTTCTATGTACTGCACGGGATGACCACTGAGGTTGCAGAAACTTCGAAGGTCCAGGCCATCGAAAAAGCCATTGGATATTTCCAGCGGGCAGTAACCCTTGACGCTAATGACGCGCTGGGTTATTCCGGTTTAGCGGATGCCTATTCGAGCTTGAGTACGCATTATAGGGCTCCGCTGGAGGTCATGCCAAAGGCTAAGGCCGCAGCGGTCAAGGCTATCGAACTCGACGATACGCTTGCAGAAGCCCACGTCTCGCTCGGGTACGTGGCGCTTACCTTCGACTGGGATTGGGTCCGAGCGGAACATGAGTTCCGCAGGGCGCTCGAACTGAATCCCAGCTTGCCTCGGGCGCATGCCTTCTACGCAGAATATCTTCTCTTTAGGCTCCGCCGCATTGATGATGCCATGCAGGAGCTTCAGCGAGCCTACGCGTTGGACCCCCTCTTGCCTATCGCGCACGGCGACTTGGCGTGGCTTTCTTTCCTCGCAAGACGTTATGAGGAATCCATCGCGACAGCCCAGAGGGTTGGGCACGATGATCACATCGAGGCGCTCTCTTATGCCGAACTTGGCCAGCGAGACCTGGCACTTGCTGCCGCAGACCGCGCTGCCAGTTCCAGTAAAAACCCCGTCATTCTGGCTCAGACTGCGGCTGCCTACGCTCTCGCCGGGAGTTCCGATAAAGCTCGGGCCATGCTACCCGGTATCGAGGGACAGGCGCGCAATCGCTACGTGTGCGGATTCAATGTGGCAGGCGTATACGCTGCGTTGGGCGACAAGGAACAGGCCGTCGCTTGGCTTGAAAAGGCGTACCTCGCCCGTTCGGATTGAATGCCCTCCGTCGGGGTGGATCCCCGACTCGACAACTTGAGGTCAGACCCACACTTCCAAGACCTAGTGCGCCGGATGGGCCTCTCGCCGTAACCATTCTTGAAGCAACATGGTGTGTTGTTCTACCGAGGTAGCCAGCGCCGGCTGCTCAACCCTGCAAATAAAACGGACACTCGCGGTTGCCGTGCCGGGCGAGGCGGATGTGCACGATTCACAGAATCTACGAAGATCACGCGAACATTAGATCAGTTGCCGGCAAGGATATCGAAAACATGAAAGAGGTAACTACAATGCAGGGACGCTACAACGTTCTGTTTCTGTTCACTGGAAATTCTGCGCGCTCCATTATGGCCGAGGTGGCTTCGTTAGCGAAGCAGCACGGCGTCCGCAGTGTCCCTGCTGCCGTGATTGATGGCAAACTCGCCGGTTGTTGCGCGGGCCGTGGCCCGGATGAACATGTCCTGCGTTCTGCGCTCGTCTAAGGCTGCCTCGGGTCGGTTCGTCGAGAATCTGTCGGACTCAGCTTCGCCTCTAGCAACATCTGTGTTAGGATAATTGGTTAGAATCCTACACTGTCACGGCCAATTCCCTTTCCCCCGCTCGTCAACAATTCCAGAAGGCGGCACCCCAGACCGTATGATTAAGGATGCCTTTTACATTTCGCAGAGCGTTCGGTAACCCCCGGCCCTTGAGTCCTCCGGTTCCATCCGAGTGAAAAAGAATTCGGTCCAATTGATAGGGCAGCGCCCATTTGAGGATCGAAAATCGCACGAAGCCATCCTTTGTTGCGTTCCGGTCCCGACGCGATATGCGCCCGGAGTACCTGGATAAACAGAACCTCGGCTAGACGACTCGCGACTACTTCAGATCCCGGCGCCTGTTCTGCCCGAAATTTCGTCATTGTTGAAATGCCGGACACTTTTGTTGGTGTCCGACTCTTTATTGTCAGTAACTTACCGTTGGCCGTTCAGCTGCCTTACTTCAATTTGATTTTCATTCGACAAGACGCAGAATCGAATTCAGTCGATGCTTGGAAGATGGAAAGACGATGGTAGTCAAAGTTGTGAAGGAGGTTGTTGTGGCCAACGCGAACAAACCTACGGCTGCTGTGACAGGCGCGGGCGGCGGGCTCGGGCGGGACATTGCGCTC
>WNFR01006740.1_pt1 | contig 16440 bp, 17 predicted proteins | sample 5400221 | NCBI WGS metagenome assembly WNFR01 (sample SAMN13153357, study PRJNA577476) | soil metagenome | isolation source: 40 cm soil under Madrone tree | place: USA:California | collected 2016-06-14 | reverse complement strand
CAGATCCTCGGCGGCACCGTGGTCATCGAGACGATCTTCGGGCTGCCCGGCGTGAGCCGCTTCCTCTTCGACGCCATCAACCAGCGCGACTACCCGGTGATCCAGGGCGTGAACCTGCTCGTGGTCGCCACCGTCGTCGCGGTCAACCTCGCGGTGGACGCCCTCTACGCGGTGCTCGATCCGCGGATCCGCTATTGAGCGCGACCACCTCGGCGACCATCGAGCTCAATGACACCGCGCCGGGCGCGCGCCGCCGGTCGGCGGCGGTGCGGTGGGTGGTGGCCGTCGCGCGCTTCGCGTGGCGAAAGCCGCTCGGCGCCCTCGGCGGCGTGATCGTCGTGGCCATGCTGGTGATGGCGGCCTTCGCCGAGCAGATCGCGCCCTACCGCTTCGACGAGACGATCCGCGGCGCCCGGATGACGCCGCCGAGCGCCGCCCACTGGCTCGGCACCGACAACCTCAGCCGCGACATGTGGAGCCGCGTCGTGTACGGCGCGCGGGTATCGGTCACCGTCGGCTTCGGCACCATCGCGCTTGCCATCGTCGTCGCCACCGCCGTCGGCGTGTCGAGCGCGTACTTCGGCGGCCTCTGGGACCTCGCCGTGCAGCGGGTGGTGGACGCGTGGCTCTCGTTTCCCTACCTCGTCATCATCCTGTCGGTGATGGCGGTGCTCGGCCCCGGGCGGCTGAATCTGATCATCTCCGTCGCCATCATCGCCGCCGCCAGCAACTCGCGCGTGATCCGCGGCGCCACCCTCGGCGTGATGCAGAGCCAGTTCGTGGAGGCCGCGCGCGCCATGGGCTGCGGCCACGCGCGCATCATCGTGCGCCATCTGCTGCCGAACGTGGCCGCCACCATCATCATCCTGACCACGATCGGTCTGGGGGCCGTGATCCTCGCCGAGTCCGCGCTCTCGTTCCTCGGCTTCGGTGTGCCGCCGCCGTACCCGTCGTGGGGCGCGATGCTCTCGGGCTCCGGCCGCACCTACATGCTGCGCGCGCCGTGGATGGCGGTGTGGCCGGGCGTGGCGATCTCGCTCGCCGTCTTCGGCTTCAACATGCTCGGCGACGCCCTGCGCGACGTGCTCGATCCTCGGCTACGCGGCGGACGCTGACCCGCTTGACGACGGCGGTGGAGGGGAGTAAACCGAAACTACGGTGACGGGAACATCGTTTCCGACACCGTCGAGGGCAACTCCAGTCCAGGAGGTGTGGATGGAGAATGCGCCACCGGACTCGTTGAACGCGTCGCGCGCAGCCTGCTAGCGGCCACGCGCGGCGCCTAGACGCTGGGTAGTTCCAAAGCACCGGCGCATGCCGGCGCGCGCGGCGCGAATGCCGCGCAAGAAACAAGGGGAGTACCGCGGGCGGCATCGACCGCCCGCGGCCCCCGCACCCCCGCCTAGTTCTGACCCTCGATCCGGACGCGCGCCAGCGCGGCCTGGAGGAGTCCCGAGTACCAGTCACGGGTTTCGATGACGAGGGCGACCGCCATGCCGCGCAGCACGGTGAAGGTGTGAACGACCTGCCCTTCCGGCGTCTTCTCGGGCGGTGAGGGCTCGGTCGACATGCTCGTGTCAGGCTGCAACGCCGATGCCACGCGTAGATGCTCGAAATCGCACGCGCGACGCGGACGGTTGCGCCGTTGCGGCGCAACCATATGCAGGGACCTCGGAACTCGACTGATGTGTTTGGTCAGGCGGCGCGCACGACAGCGCAGCGCGCGCAGCGCTTGCGATCGAGCTCCAGCCGATTGCGCAGCGGCCCCTGACAGCCGGTGCAGCGCGCGTCGCGCAGCTGGAGGTGATGCGTCCGGCAGGCGCCGGTGGACTCCTTCTCGGCGTGGCGGGTGCAGCCGTCCCAAACACATTTTCCGAAGGTCATTCAGGTCCCTCCCGCGCGCATCCGCGCGAAAATGTGACGCTACCGGTGCAAGCGATGTGCCCGGCATTCGCGATCGAGACGGCGCGTGCTTGGCCTCGGGCCGACGAGAGGAGAGGGAACTTCCTTGCCCACTTGGGAGGCGCCGTGACGACTGACCTGTTCCTGGCCGCGGCCGGGCTCGACGCGCTGGCGCTCACCCGCGCTGTTCCTCCGGCGTGTCTGCGGGGCGTGGATCCCGCGCCCGTCACGGCGCGCGACGGCGCCGACACGCTGCTGATGCTGCCGACGTGGACGCCGCGGCGGCCGGCCGTGCACCTGCTCCCGTCGTTCGCGCCGCTCACGGACGCGCCGCTGGCCTTCCGCTTCGAGGTCTCGGCGCTCGCCGACGGTGAGTGGTCGTCGTGGGCGGCGAGCGCCACGATCGGCGCCGCGGACTTCGCGGCGCCGGCGTCGCCCACGACGCCGCTCACGTGTGACGTGGACGTCTTCCGCGCCGCACCCGCCGTCGATGCCGTGCGGCTGCGCGTGCGCGTGCGCGCGGCCGCGAGCACGCGCTGGATCGTCGCGCTGTCGGCGGCCGACGATGCGCCGCCCGACCTCCGGCTTCCCGACGGTGCCGCCGCGCGGCTCGACGTCCCCGCGCTCAGTCAGGTGCAGGCCGACGCGGCGCTCGGCCCGCGTATCTGCTCCCCGACGAGCGTCGCGATGGTGCTCGGTTACTGGGGCCGCGAGGCCGCGCCGGCCGCGCTCGCCGCCGAGGTGTTCCATCCCGCGCTCGACATCTACGGCGTCTGGCCCGCCGCCGTCCGCGCCGCCGCCGCGCGCGGCGTCGCCGGCTACCTGCTGCGCTTCCCCGACTGGAGCGCGGCGCGCTGGTGTCTCGAGCGCGGCCTTCCGATCGTCGCCTCGGTTCGTTATGTCGCGGGCGAGCTCACCGACGCCGCCATCGGCGCCACGCCCGGCCATCTCCTGGTGCTCGTCGGCCTCGAGGGCGATGCCGTCCTCGTGAACGATCCGGCGGCCCCGACCGCGGCGTCCGTGCCCCGCCGCTATCGCGCCGACGAATTCGGCAAGGTCTGGTTGGCGCGCGGCGGGGTCGGCTACGTCCTGTTCGACCCCGCGCGGCTGTAGGGCCGTCTGGGATTACAGGTGCGTCAGGCGTTCTTGCGGAGGCGGCGACGACTCGCGCCGCAGGCGACGCGCGAGGATGTCAGCGGCGATCGCGCGGCCGCCCAGCCCGAAGGCCAGCGCGAGCGCCAGGACCAATCCGCCGAACGTGATCCCGAACGCCACCAGCACCATCTCCTTGCCGATACCGAGATGGGTGAGCGCGGTGGCGATGGCGAAGAGGATGACCGCCCAGTGCGCGGCGCGCGCGAGCAGCCGCGCCTCCGGCAGGCGCGCGTTTACGGCCGCGATCAGGATCGACTGGCTGAGGAAGTTGGCCAGCAGCCAGCCGGCGAGGAGAATCAGCAGCGCCGCGAAGAGCGGCGGCAGGAACGCGAGCAGCAGCGCGGTCGCGCTGTGTGCGCCCGGGAGCGCCACGGCGTCCACGCCGGCGCTGGCGAAGAAGAGAAAGATCGCCCAGAACGCGAGGAGACCGAGCACCCCGGACGGGGCGCGCTGCACGCCGGAGCGCCGCAGCGACGCGGCCACGCCCCAGCGCTCCATCACCCGGTCGAAGCCGAGCGCGCGCGCGCCGCGCTCGAGCACCACCTTGGCGACGAAGCCCAGCAGCACGCCGAGCGCCAGGAGCACGACGAGCACAAAGAGTCCGGGCAGGATGGCGGCGAGCCGTTCCCGGGTCTCGAGGAGAGCGGACCAGACGCCGTCGCCCCAACGATCTCGCATGGGCCGTTACCATTTAGAGCGTACACCCGGTACAATGCGGCGCAATGCGGATCCCTCCGCTCCCGGGCGCGCTCCTCCTGGTCGCGGCCACCCTCACGGGCTGCGCCGCCGAAAAACAGTGGATGAAGGTGGGCGAGCCCTACACCACCGCCGAGTTCCGGCGCGACTACGCCGAGTGTTCGAAGACGAAGAACGACAAGCTCGACGAGGAGTGCCTGCGCGCGCGCGGCTGGGTGGAGATGAAACCCTCGAAGGGCGATCGCGCCGCCACGCCGCCGCCCACTCCCACACCCGATAAATACCGACGGTGAGCTGACATGCGCTTTGGCATCTTCACGGGAATGGGCAACACGACGTGGGACACCGTGCTCGATCTCTGGCGTCACGCCGCCGCGAGCGGTTGGGATGCCGCCTGTGTGACCGACCACTTCATGCCGAACACGCCGGACCGCGTGGGCGACACCATGGAGTGCTGGACCACGCTGGCCGCACTCGCGGCCGTCGTCCCGAAGATGCGCCTCGGCACGATCGTCTCGGGCAACACGTATCGGCACCCCGCGGTGCTCGCGAAGATGGCGGCGCAGGTGGACGTCATCTCGGGCGGCCGGCTCATCTGCGGCATCGGGGCCGCGTGGCAGCAGAACGAGCATGAGGCGTACGGGATTCCCTTCTACACCGTCGCCGAGCGCCTCGCGCGCCTCGACGAGGCGTGCCAGGTGCTCAAGGCGTTATGGACGCAGGACAAGAGCACCTTCAAGGGGCGCTACTACCAGCTCAGCGACGCGCCGCTGGCCCCCAAGCCTGTGCAGCGCCCGTATCCCGAGGTGATGATCGGCGGCGGAGGCGAGAAGGTGACGCTGAAGATTGCCGCGCGTCACGCCGATCACTGGAACGTCTGGGGCGGGCCCGAGACGCTGGCGCGCAAGGGCGCCATCCTCGACGCACACTGCCGCGCCGCCGGACGCGACGCGCCGAGGCCGACCGCCTGCGGAGCGCGCTGACGAAGCGCTTCGGCATGGCCGAGGCGCTCGCGCAGGACACGGCGCTCGCCGGGTCCGTCGGCGAGATTCGCGACAAGCTGGGCCGGCTCGCCGCCGCCGGCGTCAGCATGGTCTGGATTCCGACGATGTTCCTTCCGAAGGACCCCCGGCCCCTCCTTGATCGCTTCATGCAGGAGATCGCGCCTCACGCGCCATAGGCGCGTCGAAGTAGCGGCGACGCAGGTCCCGCGCCACCGATTCCATGTCGTACGCGCGCCCGCTCTCGTGGCCGGCGCGCGTGGCCAGGCCCTCGGCGATCCGGATACACTGCTCGACCATGTTGCGGTCGCCGAGAACGCCGAAGCCCTCGGCCGTCTCCAGCACCCCCGCCAGCGAGCCCTCGCGGTGCGCGCGGAACAGCGCGATCCAGTACGTCTCGCGCGCGCGCGCCTCCGCGGCGCGCGCGAACCCCGGGATCGCGCCGATGCTCCGCGCCGCCTCCGCGACGCGGACGATCGGCTGCCAACCCGGCTGGTCGATCACCGCGGCGTGGGCACGATGCCACGCGCGCACGGCCGCCGCCGCCTGGCCGGTCACGATCGCGTCTTCCATCTCGCGCAGGTGCTGCCGCCACGTCTCGCCCATCACCGATTCTCCTTCTCGCGAACCAACGACGTGAGTTCGTCCGTGCCCGGCGCGTCCGCCCGCTGAGGGCTGGCCGCGCCCCGATCGCATCCCGCGCGCATCCGCTCGGTCACGACGCCGAAGAGGAACGCGAGGCTCCAGAGGCTGAGCGCGGCCATCCCCGCCATCGCCGTGCGCTGACGCGGGCTCATCGCAGCGTTCCCGAGGGCGAGAGCGCGCCCGCGCGCCCCGCGCGGGCGGCCCAGCGCGACGCCAGCCGCTCGACGCGCTCGCGTCCCCGCGGATCGACGTCGCGTGCCGCCACCTGCCGGGCGATCTCGAGGCCGCGCTCGACGATTGCCTCGTCGCCGAGGTCGACGAACGCCTCGGTCGCGCGCAGCACGCCGTCGAGTGAGCGCTCCCCACGCGCGCGCAGCAGCGCGGTCAGGTAGCACTCGCGCGCGCGGGCGACGGCGGCGGCGTGGAAGCCGCCTCGCGCCCCGATGCGCCGGTAGAGGTCGCCCGCTTCGACGAGCCCCTCCCAGCGCCGGCTCGCCACCGCGACGGCGTGGCCCTCGCGCCAGTGCCGCAGCGCCAGGACCACGTCCCCCGCGGTGAGCGCCTCGTCGGCACGCTGGTAGTGCAGGTAGGCCGGCGCATCGAGCGCCGTCGTCGCGGTGAGGGCGAGCGCGTCGACGACGGTCACGATGACGATCGTCAGCGCGAGCATCACCACGGCGGCGAGCAGAACGGTCGCCACCCATGTCTCGCGAAACGTCTGGTTCATTGCCTGCCCCTTTCCCCTCGAACCAACCACTCCGATCACGGGGTACAGGGCGTCGCAAGTCAGGAGCCAAACCTAAAACGACGACGAATCAGTACGTTGCACCGCGCTGACCGGTGGTCAAAGAGTGGGTGGTCAAGTCCTGAACAGTGGGCTGAACAGCACGGCCGGCCGCTGTATGATGCCCGCGATGGACCGCCCGCTCGGCGATCTGATCGGCAACAGCCCGCAGATCGAGGCCCTCCGCGAGCGCGTCATACGCTTGCTCGAGCGCCAGCGCGAGGCGCATCGGCTGCCGCCGGTCCTGATCGAGGGCGAGACGGGCACGGGCAAGGGGCTGCTCGCGCGCATGCTGCATCGCGCCGGGCCGCGCGCCGACGGGCCGTTCGTCGACGTCAACTGCGCGGCGATCCCCGAGACGCTGCTCGAGGCCGAGATGTTCGGCTTCGAGCGGGGCGCCTTCACCGACGCGCGCCGCGCGAAGCCGGGCCTCCTGCAGGCCGCCCAGCGCGGGACGATCTTCCTCGACGAGATCGGGCTGCTCGGCGAGGCGCTCCAGGCCAAGCTCCTCAAGGCGCTCGAGGAGCGCATGGTGCGCCGGCTCGGCAGCACGCGTGACGAGCCCATCGACGTGTGGCTGATCACGGCGACCAACGAGGACCTCCGCCAGGCGATTCGCCGGCGCCGCTTCCGCGAGGATCTCTATCACCGACTCGCCGTCGTCACGCTGACGCTGCCGCCGCTGCGCGAGCGCGGCGCGGACATCGTGAAGCTGGCCGATCACTTCCTCAAGCGGGCGTGCGCGGACTATGGCATCAGCGAGCGCCGTCTGAGCGAGCAGGCGCGCGCCGCGTTGCTGCGCTACCCGTGGCCGGGCAACGTGCGTGAGCTGGCCAATCTCATGGAACGCCTGGCGCTGCTCGACCCCGAGGGCGAGATCTCCGCTTCCGCGCTGGGCCTGCCGGAGGCGCATGCGCCCGAGCCCGCGGCGCCGGTGGAGGAGGGGGGCGCGTCCCTCGACGATGCAGTTCGCGACCGGCTGGTCGAGGTGCTGCGGCGGACGACGTGGAATATCTCGCGCTCGGCGGCGCTGCTCGGGATCTCGCGCAACACGCTGCGGGCGCGCATCGAGAAGTACGGGCTGCGTCGGGACGAGCCGACGGCGGCGCCCGCGCCGCGCCCGACGCCGAGGCCCCGGGCCCCCGCCGCCGTGCCGGCGCCGCGGGCGGCGGCCCGCGCGCCGCTGCGCTGGGAGCGCCGCCGGGTGACGCTCCTGCGCGCCGGGGTCGAGTTCGTCGGCGAGGGCGACGAGGTGCTGGACGCCGGCCGCACGCTCGAGACGCTCGTCGAGAAGGTCGCGGGCTTCGGCGGCCGTCTCGAGGGACTCTCGCCGTCGGGACTGCTCGCATCGTTCGGCCTCGGCCTCGCCGAGGACGCGCCGACGCGCAGCGGCCACGCGGCGCTGGCCATGCAGAAGACGCTCGAGCGCAGCCGCAAGATCGGCGGGGTGGCGCCGCGCTTCAAGGCGGCAATCCATGTGATGGAGGCGCTCGTCGCTCACGGCGCGGAGCGGCAGGAGATCGACGTCGACGCGCGGCACCAGGCGGTCGCGGTGCTCGACGGGCTGCTCGCGCTCAGCGCGCCGGAGGCGATCCTCGTGAGCGAGGCGGCGGGACCGTTCCTCGAGCGCCGGTTCGACCTCTGGGAGGTGGACCAGCCGCGCCCGCACTTCGTGCTCGGCGGCCACGTCCGCACGCGGCTGGGCCTCGGCGGGCGTGTCGTCGCGTTCGTGGACCACGAGCAGGAGCTGCAGCTGCTGCGCAGCGGCTTCGACGCGGCCGCGCGCGGCCGGGCTCAGGCGATCGGCGTCGCGGGCGCCGCCGGCATCGGCAAGTCGCGGCTCCTGCACGAGTTCCGCCGCGTGATCGCGGCGCAGCCGGCCGCGTGCCTCGAGGCCTACTGCGTCTCCTACGGCAGCGCCGTCCCCTATGGCCCGATGATCGAGCTGGCCCGCGCGGCGGCGCGCGTGAAGGAGACGGACCCGCCCGACGTCGTCGAGGAGAAGATCAAGCGCAGCCTCGACTGGGCGGGCGGGCCGCCCGACGGCGCCGTCGACGATCTCCTGCGCATCCTCGGCGTCGCGCGCGACGCCGCCGCCGAGCCGCCCGATCCCGACGCGCTGAAGACGCGCGTGTTCGAGGCGCTTCGGCGGCTGTGCGTGCGAGCGAGCGAGGAGGTGCCGGTCGTGCTCGCCGTCGAGGACGTGCACTGGATCGACCGAACGTCGGAGGAGTTCTTCACCTCGCTCGTCGAGACGATGGCGGGCGCGCGAATCTTACTCATCGCGACCTACCGTCCCGGCTATCGCCCGCCGTGGATCGACAAGTCGTACGCGACCCAGGTCGCGTTGCCGCCGCTGGCGCCCGCCGACAGCCTCGCCCTCGTGCGCTCGATCCTGGGCGACGCGGCCGTCGCCGACTCGCTGATGGACTCCGTGTTCGCGCGCGCCGAGGGCAACCCGCTCTTCCTCGAGGAGCTCGCGCGCGCGGTGCGCGAGCGCGGTGGCTTCTCGCCCGGCATGCCGGTGCCGGCGACGATCCAGGAGCTGCTGGTGTCGCGCATCGATCGCCTGCCGTTGGAGGAGCGCCAGCTGCTTCTCACGCTGTCGGCGGTCGGCCGCGACATTGCCTTCTCGCTGGCGGCCGCGCTGGCGGACGAGCCTTCGCACGTCGTCGGGGGGCGGCTCGCGCGGCTGCAGACCGCGGAATTCCTCCACGAGCGCGCCGGCGGCGGCGAGACCGAGTACACCTTCGCCCACGCGCTCATGCGGGAGGTCGCGTACGACCTGCTCCCGCCCGAGCAGCGGCGCGCCCTGCACGAGCGGATCCTCAAGGCCATGGAGCAGATCTATCCGGACCGCCAGCTGGAGCTGGTCGAGCGGCTCGCGCATCACGCCTTCGTCGGCGGCCTGTGGGACCGCGCCGTCGTCTATCTCTGGCAGGCGGGTGTCAAGGCCTTGAGCCGCTCCGCCCACCGCGAGGCCGCCGACGTCCTGGAGCGCGCGCTGACGGCGCTCGGCCGCCTGCCGGAAAGCCAGCAGCGCACCGAGCAGGCGATCGACCTGCGCTTCGACCTGCGCACGGCGCTGCTGCCCCTCGGCGAGTTCGCGCGCTTGACCGAGCACCTGCGCGAGGCCGAGCGTCTCGCGGAGCGGCACGGCGACCGCCGCCGGCTCTGCCAGTGCGCGCTCTATGCGGCCGGCCATTTCCGTCTGCGCATGGGCGACGCGCCCGGAGCGCGGCGGGCGAGCGCCCGCGCCCTGGAGCTGGCGGAATCGCTCGACGACGCGGGCCTGCGCGTTGCCGCCACCGCGTACCTCGGCCAGGCGCTCTACGACGGCGGCGAATACGAGCGTGCGGCGGAGCTGTTCGCGCGCAACGTCGCCTTCGTCGGCGACAACCGGCGCGACCGCTTCGGCCTGCCGCAGCTGCCGGCGGTCCACCAGCGCACGACGCTCGCCTGGTGTCTCGCGGAGCTCGGCCGCTTTGCCGACGGCGTCGCCCGCGGGCGCGAAGCCATCGCGATCGCCGAGTCGGTGGAGACGCCGCTCAACCTGATCGTGGCCTGCGCGGGGCTCGGTGTCGTGCATTTCCGGCAGGGCGATCTCGAGGACGCGCGCGCGCTGCTCGAGCGCGGGCTCGCGCTGAGCCGCGAGCACAACATCCTCCTCTGGCTCTCGCGACTCGCGTCCACGCTGGGGGCGGTGCACGTCCTCGCGGGCCGCGTGGGGGAGGGCGAGAGCCTGCTCGAGGAGGCCATCGCGAAGGCGGCGGCCATCACGCTGGTGAGCGGGCAGTCGCTGCTCTACGCGACGTTGGCCGAGGCGCGGCTGGCCGCCGGCGACGCGGCGGGCGCCGCCGCGCACGCGCAGCGCGCGCTCGATCTGGCCGCGGCCCACGGCGAGCGCGGCTGGTCGGCGTGGACCCTGCGCACGCTGGGCGACGTTGCGGTGAGGGCGGGCGACCTCGAGCGCGCGCGGGCGTACTACGACGAGGGCGCCGTGCTCGCCGCGGAATTCGGCATGCGGCCGCTGGCGGCCCTCGTGCAGCTCGGTCGCGGCCGGCTGGCCGCCCGCGCCGGCAAGCGGGAGGACGCGCGCGACCTCGTGGCCGGCGCGGCCGCGGCGCTGCGCGAGCTCCGGATGGCGTGGTGGGCCGCGCGCGCCGAGACCGCGCTGACCTCAGGCTGAGTCGGGCGGGTCCTCCGCACGGCTGACCGTCACCGTCAGCGCGATGCCCTCGGCGCGTGCGAAGCGCTCGATCTCGAGCCGCAGGGCCTCCGCCGCGTGTCGGTCGAGGTCGCCGGCGATCTCGATGCGGTGCTCGGGCGGCCGGTTCATCGCCTGGGCGCGATCTTCTCTTCCTGGACGACGGCGGTCGCCTGGACCTTCCTCAGGTGCTTCAGACACTTCTTGATCTCGGCCCTCACCTTCTTGAGCTCGGAGTCCTTCAGCGGTCCGGGAAAGGAGATGGAGACCACGTAACTCTCGTTGCCGCTCGGCGGTCCTGGCACGGTGTCCTCCTGGCTGGGGTTGAGCGCCACGCGAGGTCCGCCGTCACGGAGCCTCGTCGATCCCGGTGAACAGGTCGTCGGCCCGCAGCACCGCGGGCGCGCCGTCGTAGTCCCGCACGATATACCACTCCTCGAGGGGGTCCGGCTCGACGATCGGCTCGAGGCGCTCGCCGAGGGCGAGCTGCACGTACGCCGTGGCCATGTTGGTCTTGCCCGCGAGGTCGAGGAGGATCGCGCTCAGGCCGAACCGGCCGGCGTTCAGCTCGGTCAGCCGCGGCCGGCCGCCGGCGTCTTCGCGCGCGTCGAAGCAGAAGACGCCCGAGGCGCGTGGCTCGATCGCGCGCACCGCCGTCGCCACGAGGTCGGTCACACGCCGGTCGGTGACCCGCTTGCCGAGCGCGGCGAGTCCGATACCGGCCGGCGCGGCGGCGGCTCCGAGGTACGAGAGCCGCTCGTAGGTATGCGTGAGGATTGCCTCGCCGCCGGCGAAGAGCGCCTGGCCGGCGAAGTCGCGGCCGGGCAGGTGCTCGGCCAGCGTGAACTCCGATACGTCCACGCCCCGCATCTCGTGCCAGTACTCGATCCACGCGCGCGCCTGCGCGGGCCGCGTGACGAGCAGCGCGCCGAGCCCGCCCTGGCCGCGGCGCCGACGGCACCAGAGCTGGGCGTGGCGCGCCAGCCGCGCGAACGCCGCCTCCACGTCGTCGAGCGTTCGCAGGGCGACCGTCTCCGGCACCAGCACGCCGCGCGCGGTGAGAAAATCCGCGAAGTCGTACTTGTCCTGGCACAGCTCGATCGTGGCGAGCGCGGGCAGCAGCGTCCGGCAGCCGAGCGCGTCGCGCCGCGCGGCCACCGCGCGCACGTCGGCATCCGAGAGCGGGATCGCGAGGTCGATGCGCTCGGCGGCGATCAGACGAGCGAGCGCGGGCGCGAAGTCGGGATGGGACGCGGGCGGAAGGAGATAGCGGCGCGCGGTCGGCGCGCAGCGCAACACGAATCGGTCGGTGTGCGCGCCGACGACGGTCACCGGCGCGTCTGCCGCGCGAAGGCTGCGGATCAGGTTGTTGGCGGCGCCGGAGCCGGCGCCGAGCACGAGCAACCGCGCGCTCATCCGAATCGTCGACGGCCTCCCCGTCGAAGGCTCACGCGCTTCGAGTGGTGCTAGTATCCCGAGCGACTCTAGGCGGCGGGTCCAGGGTTGTCAAGCGAGCACGCGGAGGGCGCCGCGAATGGCGAAGGGGCCAAGGCCGAGACGGCAGATCGCGAGCAGACCGATATCGCCGCGCCGGCCGACACCGCCGCGGCGGCCGCCGGTCACCACGAAGCCGACGCCGCCGACGCCAAGGCCGCCACGGGGCACGCCGCCGAGGAAAACTCCGCCGCAGAAGAAGCCGCCGGCGCCGACGCCATCGACGAGACAGGAGATTCGCAGCCAGCTCATCGTGACGGCCCGGCCCGGTGTCGATCGCGCGGGAATCGCCGCCGTGGTGGCGAGTCTCGGCGGAACGCTGTCGCCGCTCTTCGTCGCAGCGCCGCGCTCGCCGGAGCCGGCGAAGCGCGGGCGGGCGCCCGGACGCGTGCCGCAGCTGGACGAGTTCCTCGTGGTGACGGCGGCGGAGTCGCGTTTCCCCGAGATCCGGGCGCGGCTCCTGAAGCACGGGGACGTCACGGGCGCGTACGTGAAGCCACCGGCGGATGCTCCGGCGTACTCCTGCGCCGAGACGTGGTGCACACCGCTCGCGTGGGCGCCGGCGAGCACGCCGGATCTTTCGACCGAGCAGCGCTATCTCGACGCCGCACCGGACGGCATCGACGCGCGCTACGCGTGGACGCGCCGCGGCGGCAAGGGTGACGGCGTGGAGATCGTCGACGTCGAGCGCGAGTGGCGGTTCACTCACGAGGATCTGCTCGAGTGCGGCGGACTGGCGGGCGGCTATCCCGTGGATTGCATTCGCGAGCGCAATCACGGCACCGCGATCCTCGGGATCCTCCACGGCGACGACAACGCGCTCGGCATCGAGGGCATCTGTCCCCACGCCAACGTGCGGGGCGTCTCGACGCGGATGCCGGGACTGCCGGAGGATCAGATCCCCGGCACGATCGACACCGCCAACGCCATCCGCACCGCCGCGCACCTCCTGACCGAGAACGGGACGAAGCTCGGCACGGGCCACATCATCCTGCTCGAGCTCCAGCGCGTCGGCCCCGGCGGCTACAACATCCCGGTCGAGTGGTGGCCCGACGACCTCGCCGCCATCATGTACGCCACCTCGCTCGGCCTGCTCGTCGTGGAGGCCGCCGGCAATGGGCATCCGAGCACGCTGCAAGGCGTCTCGCTCGACGCGGCGATGTTCGACACCGCCGACGTCGGCTTCCCGTCGGGCTGGCGCAACCCGCTCGATCGTCGCCACGTGGATTCCGGCGCCATCATCGTCGGCGCCGGCGTGCCGCCGGTCGGCACCTCGAGGGTCGATCGCTCCCGCATGGCGTACTCCAACTGGGGCCGCTGCGTCGACGTCCAGGGCTGGGGCGACGAGGTCGTCACCACCGGCTACGGCTGCAAGCAGGGCGGAGTGGACGAGGACCGGTGGTACATCCAGGATTTCGGCGGGACCTCGGCGGCGAGCGCGATGGTCGCGGGCACGCTGGCGTGCGTGCAGGGCTATCGCCGGCGGACGCGCGGTCGCCTCCTCGACTCCCGAAGGGCGCGGGCCCTTCTCAGGGCGACCGGCTCGCGCCAGAAGGCCGACGGCTCACAGTTTCCGCTGAGCCAGCACATCGGCCCGCGGCCCAACCTGCGCAAGATGCTCGAGAAGAAGATCAGGGGGCCGAGGCGTCACCGGCGCGGGCGCGCCCGCCGTTAGGGCTTCCCTTCCAGCGCGCGCTTGAGCTGATCGAGGTGGTTGTCGTCGTGCCACGCCATCAGCGTCAGGAACGCGTCGAGGGTGAACTTGCCGCGCACCGGGTGGGTGCCGCCACGCTCCCAGTCCGCCGGCCCCAGCTTCTTCATGACGGCCAGCGAGTCCTCGCGGCGCCGGCGGAACGCCGCCGCCGCCTCGCCCGCGTCGTTTCGCAGATATTGGCGCTCCTCGGCCCAGCGATCGGGATCGACGCCGGAGAGCGGGGGATTGTCCACGGCCAGGATCGTGTCGAAGCGCATCCTGAACGATTCTTCGACGTCACGCAGGTGGCAGACGACTTCCTTGGCCGCCCAGTTCTTGGCGTCGGGCCGGCGCGCCAGGGCCGCGTCGCTCTGACCGCGGATGGCCGCGGCCAGCTCGTCGGCCGTGCGCTCCAGGCGCTTGATGCGCTGCTCGCGCGGCTGCGTTGCGTATTCCTCCATCGTCGGCATCGCGCTCCTCCTGAGATCCGTGACGAGCTGGTGAAAGAGGCTCGACTCGCGCTTGTAGAAGCCCTCCGTGTGATACGACTCGTTCAATCTCAAGACCGTGTAGTCGAGGTGGTGTCCGACCTCATGGAGCAGCGTGCGCAGATACGTCCGGAATGCCACCACGCGCTTCTGCTTGGCGGTGCGCATCCAGAGCTGGATCTTCGGCCGCCGGCCGCGCTCGGCGGTGTAGAGGCCATGCAGCTCGCCCCACGTCGCGTGCGGCCGCGCCGCGAGCACCTCGACCCTGACCGGCGGCGCGCCCAGCACCTCCATCAGACCGCCGATCACCCGCTCGCTCGCCGCCTGGGTGGCCGCGCGATCCTCGGCGAGCAGGGCACCTTCCACCGCGTCGACCGCGGCCGCGAAGCGCTCGGCCTGCGGCAGCCGGATCTCCGTGATCGCGTCGCTCTTGCGATAGACGGCCTGCTGCGCGCGCGACAGCCGCGCGTAATACCCGAAGGGCAGCGCTACTTCCCCGTCCAGCGCGGCGCGCGCTTTTCCAGGAACGCCTTGGCGCCTTCCACGCGATCGTCGGTCGTGCGCAGCAGCGTGGACAGGTCGCCCTCGAGGCGAAGACCGTCGGCCAGCGGCAGCTCGAGGCCCTTCACCACCGCCTCCTTGGCGTAGCGCAGCGCCACCGGCGCCTTCGCCGCCATCGCGCGCGCCAGCTCGAGCGTCGCCTTCAGCGCCTCGCCGGCCGGCACCACGCGCTCGACGAGGCCGATGCGCAGCGCCTCGTCGGCGGGGATGCGGGCGCCCGTGAGGATCATCTCGAGCGCCTTGCCGCGGCCGACCAGTCGCGGCAGCCGCTGCGTGCCGCCGCCGCCCGGAATGATGGCGAGGTTGATCTCGGTGAGGCCCAGCGTCGCGGTGGCCGCGGCCACGCGGATGTCGCACGCCAGCGCCAGCTCGAGACCGCCGCCGAGGGCGAAGCCGTTGACGGCGGCGAGGATCGGCTGCGGACAGCCGTCCATGGCCTGGCGAAAGTCCACGCGGCGGCGGCGCTCGCGGAACTGCACCGGGACCAGCGGAGCGACGAACTCGCGGATGTCGGCGCCCGCCGAAAACGCCTTCTCGCCGGCGCCCGTGACCACGACGACCTTGACGTCGTCGTCGACGGCGAGGGCCTCGAAGCAGCGCGTGAGCTCGCGCCGCATGGCGTCGTTCATCGCGTTGTGGACGTCGGGCCGGTTCAGCGTCAGCGTCGCCACGTGCTCGGCGACGTCGTACACGAGCGTCTCGTATTTCGTGCTCACGCGAGACTCCTCCGGGCCGGCGCGTTCATCGGATGATCTTGCGGGCGCGGAGCCCGGCCCGCGCGGCGGCGTCGTAGCCGGCGGCGCCGAGCACCTCGTCGGTGTGCTGGCCGAGCGTCGGCGAGGGGCCCACGTCGCGCGTCGGCGTCTGCGAGAAGAGCAGCGGCGATCCCGGCAGGGTGAGGCGGCCGACCTCCGGATGATCGTACTCGCGCGCCAGCCCGTGATGCCGCGTCAGCGGATGGCGGCGGAACTCGTCGATCGTGTGCACGGCGCCGGCCGGGATATCGTGCGTGCGCAGCACCTCCAGCCAGGCGTCGCGCGGCCGCGAGCGGAAGCGCGTCTCCAAGATCGGCAGCAGCACCTCGCGATTGTCGAGCCGCAGCATCCAGGAGGCGAAGCGGGGGTCGTGCGCGAGGTCCTCGAGCCCGAGCGCCTGGCACAGCTTGACCCAGAACGACTGGTTGCCGCAGGCGAGGAAGAGCCACTCACCGTCGCCGGCCTGGTAGAGCCGATAGGTCGGGTTGTCGCGGAAGACCGATTGTTTGCCGGGATAGTCGACGAAATTTCCGGCCTGCAAGGCCGTCACCGCGTGCAGCAGCGACGTCTCCACCTTCTGGCCGACGCCGCTGCGCTCGCGGACGAAGAGGGCCGCGAGCACCGCCTGGGCGGTGAGCGCCGCCGCGTAGTAATCGACGAGCGCGACGCGGATATATTGTGGCGGACCGCCGAAGCCCTGGAGCGCCATGATGCCGGCCATGGCTTGTAGTATTGGATCGAACCCCGGGCGGTCGACGAACGGACCGGTGGAGCCGAAGGCTGTGGTCGAGCAATAGACGAGGCGTGGGTTCAGCGCGCGCAGGCTCGCTTCCCCGACGCCCAGCCGGTCGGCCACGCCCGGGCGCATGTTCTCCATGACCACATCGGCGTCACGCGCGAGCCGCTCGACGACGGCGCGTCCCTCGGGCGCCTTGAGGTTGATGGCGATCGAGCGCTTGCCGCGGTTCCACGCGAAGAAGCCGGGCAGCTCGCGGAAGGAATCGCCCTCGAGCGACTCGACCTTCACGACGTCGGCGCCGAGATCGGCGAGCATCGTCG
>WNFR01007653.1_pt1 | contig 16441 bp, 14 predicted proteins | sample 5400221 | NCBI WGS metagenome assembly WNFR01 (sample SAMN13153357, study PRJNA577476) | soil metagenome | isolation source: 40 cm soil under Madrone tree | place: USA:California | collected 2016-06-14 | reverse complement strand
TCGAGCTTCAACAGCCCGCCGCTCCATGCGCTCGCTGACGGACTCGATGGCCCCAACGGCGTCTATCGCTACGGCGCCAGCAGCTTCCCGACCAACACCTACCAGTCGAGCAACTACTGGGTGGACGTCGTCTTCACCGGGCCTTAAGCGCCGAGGCCTAGCGGTGTAAAGCCAATAGCTTGTTCATAGACAGACGAGTCGGCGGATTGGCGATTGGTAATTCAAGCTGACGTGTGGCCGATGCCAGTTGCATCGGTGCAGCCAAGGCAGCCATGCCTTAGCGCGCTCTCCCCATAGGAAAAGAGCACGTCGTGTTCGACGAGCGACCGCCGCCGCGCCGTAGCGATCTTCGCTCCGCGAGGTCAGAACGTGAAATACAGAAGGCCGCCCGGTTTAGGACACGGGCGATCTCCTGCACGGACACGTCCAAGTCGGTCACGTGTTCCAGAACGCTGAACACCAGTACCACATCGAAACGCCCGTCTTCAAATGAAAGTGCCTCGCAACGCCCTACCGCACGCCGGTGGCCCGGTGGCCCAACCGCGACAGGGCGATCAATCCCCGACCTTGGGCCGATCCAATCTCCAACACGTCCAGGCGATCGGACGGCGCGAAGAGTGTAAGACGTTGAAGACGGCCCATGACCTTCGGAACCAGCTTTCTGTTTCGGACAGTTGGGCCTCCGCCCAAAGCAAGGTCCATCTTCTCGGTTGCCATATTTCTCTCCTTAACCACAACCCGCACGATCACCAGCGCATGATCCCGTTCGCGTCGGCGATGGGGCTCGCCGTTTTCCCTCCAGAGCCTTGAGCGCACACGGAAGCACCAGTTCGGCGATGCGCCGCGCTCCATCGTCCGTGAAATGCATATCATCCGTGAAATACCTGGGTAAGGGCTCCATCCCTGCCGCCAGGTCACATAGCGGATGCCCTTCCCGCGCGGCGAAAGACCTGAGGAACTCGTTGTAAAGCGATGCGATATGGATCATGGACTCCAGGTCCAGGGTATATGTTGCGTCTGGCGGCGTCATCCAGAAGCGTGACTGAAGTTCGGCGGGAGTCGCCTTGTCGTATGCGTGAGGCTGGGTCATGAAAAGGCAAGTCTGCCGGCTTTCCTTGCACAGGCGCGAGATCTCGCGCAGCGTTGCCGCATAATCGGGCGCCACCTCCGTCGGGCGGAACATGTGCGTCACGGGCCGAAGCAGGGACGACTGCTTGCTCCAGGCCAAACCCTCGTCAACGATGCGGGCCTGATCCGCCCACGTTCTTCCGGTGATCTTGCGCCGCACTGGCGAAATCACCTTGTCGTCCAGTATCATGCCCAAGGGGCTGTAACGCAGCGAGACCGGCTTCCAGGAATTGCGCCCCGGCCCAAACCAATCCCGGATGTGCTTGTTCCAGTCATTTGCGCCAACGAGGAAGATACTCAGGTCGGGCTCGAGCTGCGCAACGACCCTGAGTGTGGCGAGATGATTTGCGGCGCGCAGCCCCGACACGCCGGTATTGATTACTTCGATTAATTTTCCTTGCTTCGCGATTCCCTCCTGCAGCAAATGGCTCCAGGTCGACTTGTCATCAAGAAAGACGTCCTCCGTCGTCGAACCGCCAATCGTAAAAATGCGCAATCCACCCTTCGCCCGGTAGTCGACACGCGGATTCACCCGGAAGCCGCGTTCATCGGTGGTAATGTGGCGAACACCCGGAGGCACGCCCGGCAGGTCGGCTCTCACGTCGACCGTGCTGTGCATCTGCGGCGGCAATGTAACGAAATCGGCGTACCGCTGCGGGGTGAGGAGAGCCTGAAGCACCAAGAACGCCGTGAGCCAGAGGGCATAGGTACGAACCATCACCCAGCGTGTCAACTGCAGCGCCAGCGGTAGGGCGAAGAGCACGAGCGAGGCAATCGCCCACTTAAGCGCGCTGCGGTCGAAGGTAACGATGGGGTAGGCAAGCATCAACCCGGCCACGAGCCATCGTACGAGATCGTCAGCACGCCAGCGCGCCACCTCCGACGCGGGCGCTGCTGCCGCTGCGCTGCCGACAACGATGCCGAAAGGCATCAGTATCCGTTTCATCAATCGAGTTCGAACTTGCTCTCGTAATTCTGTCTGAGTGCCGGGTTCTGCATTTCCTTCCGGAGAAGGCAGTTGCCCACGGCGAGCATCTCGATCTCGGTGCCCATGAAGCAACGGAACGCGTCCTCGGGCGTGCACACGATCGGCTCGCCGCGCACGTTGAAGCTGGTATTGACGATCACTGGACAGCCGGTGCGGCCCTTGAAGCGGCGGATGAGCGCGTGATAGCGGGGGTTCGTTTCACGGTGCACGGTCTGGACGCGCGCGGAATAGTCGACGTGCGTTACCGCTGGAATCGAAGAGCGCGGAACGTTCAGTTTGTCGATCCCGAACAACCGGTTCTGCTCGTCGGTCATCGCGATACGGTGCGGCCGCGCTACGTCGGCGACGAGCAGCATGTACGGGCTATCCACGTCGAGATCGAACCACCCGGCCGCGTCCTCGCCGAGCACGGAGGGAGCGAACGGACGAAAGGATTCCCGATACTTGACCTTGAGATTGAGCATCTTCTGCATGGTCGGCGAGCGCGCATCGCCCAGGATCGAGCGGGCACCGAGCGCGCGTGGGCCGAACTCCATCCTTCCCTGGAACCAGCCGAGTGCCTTGCCATCCGCCAGCGCACGCGCGCTGGCGTCGAGCAACGTCTCGTCGTCGACGGTCTCGAAAACCGCTCCTGACTGACTCAGCCGCGACTCGATGTTGGCCTGCCCGTATTCGGGTCCGAGGTATCCCCCATGCATTCCATCGAGGGCGCCGTTGATGTGTCGACCCTGTTTTTTGAACAAGTGGTAAGCGACGAGCGCCGCGCCCAGAGCCCCGCCGGCGTCACCGGCCGCGGGCTGCAGCCACAGCCGGTCGAAGCATCGCTCGCGCAGGAGCTTGCCGTTGGCGACGCAATTCAGCGCTACGCCGCCCGCGAGACACAAGTTTTTCTCGCCGGTTTCTCGCGCTACGCCCCGCGCGAGCTTCAGCACCAGCTCCTCGATCACCGCCTGGATCGATGCTGCAAGGTCCATCTCCCGCTGGGTGAGCGGCGCGTCGGGCTTGCGCGGCGGGCCGCCGAACAGCTCGTCGAAACGGCCGTTGGTCATGGTCAGCCCCGTGCAATACTCGAAGTACTCCAGGTTGAGGCGGAAGCTGCCGTCTTCCTTGACGTCTATCAGGCGCTCCCGGATCACGTTCGCATACTTGGGATCTCCGTACGGCGCGAGCCCCATTACCTTGTATTCGCCCGAGTTGACCTTGAATCCCGTGTAATAGGTGAACGCCGAGTACAGCAATCCGAGCGAGTGCGGAAAATGGATCTCGCGGATGACTTTCAGGTCGCGCCCCTTTCCCAGGGCAAGCGAAGTGGTGGTCCATTCGCCCACCCCGTCCATGGTGAGCACGGCGGCACGCTCGAACGGCGACGGGAAAAAGGCGCTGGCCGCGTGACTCAGATGGTGCTCGGAAAACAACAGGCGCCGCCTCCAATCGACCTCGTCATCGAGCTCCGCGAGCTCGTTCGCCAGCAGGTGCCGCTGGAACAGTTTCTCCTTTATCCACAGCGGCAGGGCCTGCCGGAAAGATGCGAATCCGCGCGGCGCGAACGCCAAATAGGTCTCGAGCAAACGCTCGAATTTCAGGAACGGCTTGTCGTAGAACGCCACGATGTCGATGTCGCCGGGTCGGGTCCCCGACGCTTCCAGGCAGGAGCGGATGGCTTGGTGGGGAAACCCGGAGTCGTGCTTTTTGCGAGTGAACCGCTCCTCCTGCGCGGCCGCGATCACCTCCCCGTCCTGCACCAGCGCCGCGGCGCTATCGTGGTAATAGGCCGACAGGCCCAGGAAGCGCATCGAGACCCTAAAACAACGTGTAGATGAACGGCGCCACCGCCGAGCCTTGAGCGAGCACCAGTATCCCTCCCAACGCCAGCGTCATCATGATGATGGGCAGCAACCAGAACTTCTTGCGCACCCTGAGAAATCTCCACAGCTCTCCGAGAAACGTCATCCGGCGTCTCCTCAAAACTGGTCTTGAAAACTGTCGTCAGCCGGCCCCGGCGGGTCGCGCTCGACCCAGTAGGTCGGGGGCCCCGGTTCGAACCGCCGTTTCATGATGTCCCGCCCGGCCATGCGCATCACCAACCCGACCGGCGTGAACACGCCATAAAAAATGATGCCGAGCACGAGCGGACTGACGACGCGATGGAGCAGCTCGCCGAATTGCATCCACGCCCGGTTGAGCGGCGCCAGCCACCGCGGCCTGACTATCGTCACCGCAGCCGTCGCGCTGGCGAGCCCGAACATCCACGGATACGCCGTGCCCTCACGCCACAGCGAGTAGACGCCAACCAGCGTGAAAAATGCCGTGAACAGCCAACCAAAAGAACGGTTAGAAGGAGCTTCGTTCGGCATTCCGGTAATTCCCGGTCAAGTGCGTTAAATCAAGGGCTCGCCAGCCCTCTCGGCAAGCGGCTTCGCTGTTCGCAAATAACCCGACAAGCATAATTAGGCGTCATTGAACGTCCGTCCTTCGCCCCACGCCGGCGCGTAGTCCATTCGGATCAGTGAGATACAGAATCACACGGCATCGGATCGGCAAACGCCCCACTATCGTGGCAGTGAGACCGAATCCGGGTGAGACATGGAGCGGAAGCCACCTGCCGCACGGCTCGTGCTTGAAGACGGAACGACGATCGCCGGCCGGCTGCACGGGTTCCCGAGATCCGTGGCCGGTGAAATCGTCTTCAACACCGGCATGGTCGGCTACCCCGAGGCGCTGACGGATCCTTCCTATAGCGGCCAGATATTGGTTTTGACGTACCCGCTCATCGGCAATTACGGAGTGCCGCCGCGTAATGGCACCGACCTGTCTTTCGAGTCCGGCAGAATTCAAGTGGCGGGGCTCATCGTTTCCGAGCTGGCGCATGGCTACAGTCACGCGACGGCGTGCGACAGCCTCCCGGAGTGGCTGCGGCAGGAAGGAATTCCCTGTTTGGCGGGAATCGACACGCGGGCGCTTACCAAGCGGCTGCGGGAGCAGGGCAGCATGCTCGGCAAGATCGTGGTCGGGAAAGACGATGTGCCCTTCGATGATCCGAACCGGCGTGACCTGGTTGCGGCCGTCAGCGTTGGAGAGCGCGTCGTCTATCCAGGCGGGAAGCGTACTGTCGTCGTGGTCGACTGCGGATGCAAGTCGAGCATCATCGAAAACCTACGTGCCCGGGGCTTGACCGTCGTTCGGGTACCGTCCGACTACGATTTCCTTGCCGAGGACTTCGACGCGGTGCTGGTATCAAACGGACCGGGAGATCCCAGCGTCTGCACCACGACCATCCGGAATATCGAGCGTGCCATGCGCCTCGACCGCCCGATCATGGGCGTCTGTCTGGGGCACCAGTTGCTGGCCCTCGCGGCGGGAGCGAAAACGTACAAGCTCAAATTCGGCCATCGCGGTCACAACCAGCCCTGTCTCGAGGCAGGAACCGGGCGCTGTTTCATCACGTCGCAGAACCACGGCTTCGCGGTCGACCCAAGCTCGTTGCCGCAGGGATGGGAGCCATGGTTCACGAATGCCAATGATGGGTCGAACGAGGGAATGCGGCACCGCTCGCGACCGTTCCTGAGCGTGCAGTTCCACCCGGAGGCGGCCCCGGGGCCAGTGGATAGCCAGTATCTTTTCGACAATTTCCTCAGCATGGTCCGATGAGCGGGATGCCCGGCAAGGTCCTGATCCTGGGGAGCGGCGCGCTCAAGATCGGCGAGGCGGGGGAGTTCGATTATTCGGGCAGCCAGGCAATCAAGGCGCTGAAGGAGGAAGGGATCTTCACTGTGTTGGTCAACCCCAACATCGCGACGATCCAGACCTCGGAGCGGTTCGCCGACAAGATCTACTTCTTGCCGGTCACGCCGGAGTTCGTCGAGCAGGTGATCGAGCGCGAACGGCCGGACGCGCTCATGCTGAGCTTCGGCGGGCAGACCGCGCTCAACTGCGGCCTGGAACTCGCCCGGCGAGGCGTTCTGCAGCGCTTCAACGTCGCTGTGCTAGGAACGCCGATTGCGACGATCGAGGATACCGAGAACCGCGCGCGGTTTATCGCCAGACTGGCCGAGATCGGCGTCGCCGTCCCCCGCAGTGCCGCCACAGACTCGATTGACGACGCAATCGAGCGGGCGCATTCAATCGGATATCCGTTAATGGTCCGGGCGGCATACGCGCTGGGCGGCCTCGGTTCCGGCCTTTGCGCCGATGACCAACAGCTGCGCGAGAGGCTCGCCAGGGCGCTCTCTCACAGTCCGCAGGTACTGATCGAGGAGTACCTCGTCGGATGGAAGGAAATCGAATACGAGGTCGTTCGGGACCGGTTCGATAACTGCATTACGGTCTGCAACATGGAAAACCTCGACCCGATGGGCATCCATACGGGGGAAAGCATCGTCGTCGCGCCGAGCCAGACGCTGACCAATCGCGAGTATCACGCCTTGCGGGAGATCGCGATCCGCACCGTGCGCCATCTGGGTGTGGTCGGCGAATGCAACATCCAGTTTGCCCTCGACCCACGCTCGGGCGCCTATCGCGTGATCGAGGTCAACGCCAGGCTGTCCCGGAGTTCCGCTCTCGCCTCCAAGGCGACGGGTTATCCGCTCGCGTTCGTGGCCGCGAAACTGGGGCTCGGCTACAACCTCACCCAGCTGTCCAACGCCATCACCGGCGCGACGATGGCCTGCTTTGAGCCCGCGCTAGATTACGTCGTGGTGAAGGCGCCGCGTTGGGATCTGCAGAAATTCCATCGGGCGTCCCTCAGCATCGGATCGTCCATGAAGTCGGTTGGCGAAGTGATGGCGATCGGCCGAGGCTTCGAAGAGGCCCTTCAAAAGGCGCTACGCATGCTTGAAACCGGGGGCGCGCGCGGCCCGGCTTGGGGCGAGAAGCTGAAGTCCGAAAACCTCGACCGGGTTCTTCGAAACCCGACGCCGGAGCGGATATACGTCGTTGCCGAGGCATTTCGCAGGGGATACACGATCGAGGACGTTCATCGCCTGTCCCACATTGATCGCTGGTTCCTGGGGAAAATCCAAAATCTCGTCGAAATCGAACTTCGTTTGCGGAGCACGCGTGGCGCTGCCTGCCCGGCGGAGCTGTTGATCGAGGCAAGGCAGGCCGGGTTCGCCGATTGCCAGATCGGCGATTTGCGAGGAACTTCCGAGGCGGCTGCACGGGGCGAGCGCGAAACGCTCGGTATCGGCCCGTGCGTCAAGCAGATCGATACTCTTGCCGGCGAATACCCCGCCCAGACGAATTACCTCTACCTGACCCATAACGGCCGCGAAGACGACGTCGCGCAAGGCAGCCTTGAGAACGCAGTGCTCGTGCTGGGCTCGGGGGCCTACCGCATCGGCAGCTCGGTAGAATTCGACTGGTGCGCCGTGAGCGCAGTGCAGGCGCTACGCCGGATGGGCTACAAGACCATCATGGTCAACCATAATCCGGAAACCGTCAGCACCGATTACAACGAATGCGACCGCCTCTATTTCGAGGAGATCACCCTCGAGTCGGTGCTGGAGATCTACCGCCGCGAACGGCCGCTCGGCGTGATCCTGTCAGTCGGCGGTCAAGGTCCGAACAACCTTGCCCTGCAGCTCGCCGACGCTGGGGTCCGTCTCCTTGGCACGCCGGCAGCCAGCATCGACACCGCGGAGAACCGGCACAAGTTCTCCCGCCTGCTCGACCAGCTTGGAATCGAACAGCCCGCGTGGAAGGAACTGGTCGCGGCCGACGATGCACTGAAATTTGCGCGCAGCGTCGGTTACCCGGTGCTGGTCAGGCCCTCGTACGTGTTGAGCGGCGCCGCCATGGGCGTAGCGTCCAACGATGCCGAGCTCGACAGGTTTCTCAGACGCGCGACGACGGTGTCGCCCCGGCACCCGGTGGTCATCAGCAAATTTCTCGACAACGCGAGAGAGCTGGAGCTGGACGCCGTCGCGTGCCGCGGCGAGCTCGTCGCTTCAGCCGTCTCGGAGCACGTCGAGAACGCCGGCGTGCACTCCGGAGACGCGACGCTGGTGCTGCCGCCGCAACGAACCTATCTCGAGACCGTGCGGCGGATCCGGCGGATTTCGTCGGCGATTGCGGCGGCCCTGAGGATACACGGTCCGTTCAATATCCAGTTCCTGGCAAAGGGCAACGACATCAAGGTCATCGAATGCAACCTGCGCGCCTCGAGGAGCTTCCCCTTCGTCTCGAAGGTGCTGCGGGTGAATTTCATCGAGATTGCCACCGGCGTGATGATGGGCCGTCCGGTCCCGGTGCGCAACGGATCGGTGATGGACGTCGAGTACGTCGGCGTGAAGGCGCCGCAGTTCTCCTTCACCCGTCTCGAGGGCGCCGATCCCGTGCTGGGCGTCGAGATGGCGTCGACCGGCGAAGTGGGCTGTCTCGGCGACGATTTCGAGGAGGCATTCCTGAAGGCGCTCCTCTCGGTCGGGTTCCGGCTGCCGATTCACAACGCGCTGCTCTCGACCGGTCCAATCGAGCACAAGGCCGCGTTCCTGGCGAGCGCACGATCCTTGCGCGACATGGGGGTGAATTTGTTCGCCACGGAAGGCACGGCCGCGTTTCTGCGCGCGAACGACGTCGAATCGATGTTGCTGCACTGGCCCACGGACTCGAGGTTGCCGAACACGCTCGAGTATCTCGGCGAGGCAAAGATCGACCTGGTCATCAATATCCCGAAGAACAGCCAGGAAGAGGAACTGACGAACGACTACCTGATTCGCCGGAAGGCGGCGGATTTCGGCATCCCGCTCATCACCAACATCCAGTTGGCGCAGCGGTTTGTCGAAGCGCTGTCGAAAAAACGCCTTACCGAGCTGCAGATCAAGAGCTGGGAGGAATACACGCGGCCGGAGCAATCGCCAGCGCAACCTTTCCTATCGCGGAAATTCGATAGCAACCTGGCCTCTTCAGTAGCATCGTCGATCACCTGACTCCCCGCGGTCGGCATCGACAATCTGTTCAACCTGGCATTCGATGTGCGCAGGCAGGCCAATATGGGCGCAGCGGTCCTGCCCTCCGCAAACGGTTCTCCGTTGATCGTGCTGCAATTTGCCCGGGTCGGGAAGATAAACTTGCGGGCGATTTCATACTGCCCGTCTGCCACGATGTGGAGCGCGGCAATGCGACTTTCCGCCAGGCATCTGAACACGTTGCTTTCCCTGCGCACCGCCGCCATGATCAGGGGCGGCTTGAAGGATACTTGCGAGACCCAGGAGACCGTCGCCGCGCCGTAGCGATCTTCGCTCCGCGAGGTTAGAACGTACACGCCGTTCGTACGCCGTCGCCTTTTTTAGAATGTCGCGCTCCATCTTCATTTCCGTTTTTCGAGGGCAAGCTCAGGAAGCCTAGATGACTCTTCGACCCCGGCAATATCTTGTCTACTTTATTGTCGGGGGATTTGTCGCGGTGTTCGGGATTGGACTCCGTGAGGTGATCAGTCTGCTGCTCCCGGACGACAATCCGACCTGGTATGCGGTTTCCGTAGGGGCCGCATATGGCGCGTCGATCCTTTTAAGCTTTTCTTTGCACAGGCGGATCACTTTCGCCGGCGCCTTGAAGAGACGCGGCACGGCAGTTCCATTGGGTAAGTTCGGCATCATCGCGGTCATCGGCCTCGTGAGCTCATCGGTCTTGGCATCAGCGATCCGCTACGGTCTCGGTTTCGACGACTTGTTTGGCGCCCGCGGTGCGCTTTTGGCGTTTGTCGTCGCGGGCTTGCTAGTCTCGCTGCTCAGCTACGTGCTCAATGCTGTCTTTACCTTCCATCCCGGCGGCAAATAACGAGAGATATAGAACGTCTACGGTACTCGTCTTCGGCAGAGGGTATCAACCACGCGCGTCGAGGACGCTCTGAATTACCGCCTCGATCTGGGCGTCGCTTAGTTCAGGATATAAGGGTAGGGACAAACAGTGCAGCGCCAGTTCCTCAGTCACCGGAAGATTCCAGTGGTGTTGCGAATCGCGGTAGGGCGGCTGTCTGTGAATCGGGTTCGGATAGTGAATCGCGGATTGAACGCCTCTTGCGCTTAACGCCCGACGAAGCTGATCGCGGCGGGCGTCCTTGATCACGTAGAGATGATAGGCATGGATACCATCGGAACTGGCATTAGGTAGCGCTATCGAACCGGCCTTGAGCTCGCGGTCATAGATCTCCGCAACCCGGCGGCGCTGCTCAACCCAACGGTCGACTCGCGGCAGTTTCACAGAAAGCACTGCGCACTGAATGGAATCGAGTCTATAGTTGTAGCCGATTTCGTCGCTCCAATAGGATTCCAACTGGGCGTGACTGCGGAGGCGACGTAGCCGCGCTGCCATCTTGGGCGATTGAGTGGTTACCGCGCCGCCGTCGCCGGCGCCGCCAAGATTCTTCGAGGGATAAAAGCTAAAGCATCCAAAGGACCCCATCGAGCCGGCGCGCCGCCCCTTGTAAAGGGCACCGACTGCCTGCGCTGCGTCCTCGATCACCGGGATATCGTGTCCCTTGGCAATCTCAAGGATCGGGTCCATATCGGCGCATTGGCCATAGAGATGCACAACAATGATCGCCCGTGTGCGTGGCGTGATTGCGCGGGCCAGCGCTTCTGGATCCATGGTGTAACGTTTTGAATCAATATCGACGAAAACAGGACGTGCACCCTCATACAAGATCGGCCAAGCAGTGGCGATGAAGCTCATCGACACTGTGATGACCTCGTCCCCCGGCTGAATTTCGCAGCAGCGCAAGGCGAGATGCAGGGCACTTGTGCCACTGCTGACCGCTACTGCGTCAGCGGTGCCACAAAATGCTGCAAACTCTTCCTCGAACAAGTTCAGTGCCTTGCCGAGAACAAACTCTGAGCTGAGGTCTAGCATCGGCACTCTGGTTGGGGCAGCAAAAGCTGCGGCTTCCTTAGGCATCCCGGTCATCGTCACTTCTTGATGTGAAGTGCTAAGAAGACCAGCGGGCGCAGCATCCGCCACCAGCCGGAAAAGGGTTGAATCTTAGTATAGGACTGGCGCGGATCGGACGGATAGGTCTTGGTAACAGGCACCTCAGTCACCTTGTAGCCCAACCGATACGCATAGAAATGTACGTAGTATTCGAGCTCGTACGTTCGGAGCCAGTCCTGCGAAATGTCGAGTCGAGGATCCGCGAGCAGGGCTAGCCGATAGGCACGGAAACCGTTGGTCAGATCGGTGCACCGTTTGCCCATGTAAAGGCTGAAGAGAAAACTAAGTAGCTGAATCGCGATGAAACGGAAACGCGGCAGATTGGGCGACGCTCCACCGGGCAGGAATCGACTGCCCTGCACGTAATCCGCCCGGCCGACGATAATAGGTGCCAGCAATCGGGGGATCTCTCCGGGGTCGTCCTTGCCATTTCCCGCCATCACAACCAGGGTGTCGAAGCCACGTTCTCTGGCATACCGCACACAGCGCAATATGCAGGCGCCAATGCCGCTGCGTTCCTGGTCGAGTACCGTCAGCCCCTGCCGCCGGAGCCGCGCGGGCCCGTCATCTGTAGATCCATCATTCACCGCCACAAACTCGTCGACCAATCCAGGGACGATCTTGCTTACGAGTACTTCCAGCTTTTCCCCTTCATTGTAAAAGGGGAACATCGCCAGCACCTTGTGGCCAGGATAGACGGCCACGACCGTGCTCATCCGTGGTGATCACGCCAATCGACGCAGAAAGCGCGCTGGGTTACCTGCCCAAACCTCTTTGAGCGGCACGCTGCGTGTGACAACCGCGCCAGCCCCTATAACCGCGTGCTCTCCGATCGTAATCCCACAGAGGATAACTGAGCCCGAGCCGATCGAGGCGCCCTTCTTCACGGTTGTCGGCAGGACAGTCCAATCTGCCTCGCTTAGCAAACTGCCCTCCTGGTTCGTTGCACGCGGCAGCAAGACGTTGGTGAACATCACGCCATGGCCGACAAAAACCTCATCATGAATATGGACACCTTCGCAGATAAAGCTATGGCTTGATATCTTGCAGCGCTGGCCAATCGTTGCTCCTTTTTGAACTTCGACGAAGGCGCCGATTTGGGTGCCGTCGCCAATCGTGCAGCCGTAGAGATTGACGAAGCCGTGGATTTTAACATCGGGTCCTAATCTTACGTTGTCGGCAATCCGGCAATACTGCCGCATCTGTACTGAGTCAACGTTGCTGATAATCGGCGGATTCATCGTAGGGTTCGGTCTTAGCCGTGAACTCCGCGGCGTGATCGCGCCTTGCCTCAAGCGCAACATTCAGCTCCTGCTTACGTGAGAGCACGAGACTCGATCTCTCACGCGCGATCAGGTAATGCGGGCGTCGCTGATTGTGGACGACGAGGCGCAGTACATAGTCGCTGAGCACCGCGAGAATCCCGAACAATATGAAAAACATGACCGACATCTGCACCGACAGAGAGGTCCATCCCTCCGCGACTCCGTCGACGAATATCGCAACGATGACGACATAAACGCTGTAGACAAGATTAATGCCAGCCCCGGCGAGCGCAGCCAGGACAAGCAGACGCATCGGCGATTTCGACGCGAGGAACGCAATGCGCAGCGAACGAACAAGCTCCTCGAACAACGAGCGCCGAATGTGCGCTCCGGTGAGGTTGACTGGTTCGTACCGCACCGATATGTGACGAAAACCGGTGAACGCAGCGATCACGTTGAATAGCGCGTAGCGATCGCTATTGTCGAGGAAAGCGTTGATAACCTTGCGCGACATGAGGCGAAAGGTAGAGGTGTCGACCGACAGGTCAAAGCGCCGACGCATCCACCAAAATGCCGTGCGGAGGATCACTTGACTGAGCTGGCTATGCAAATCATCCCTACTCATCGCGGCGCGTTCGCCATAAACGATTTCTGCACCCTCCTCAAAGTGTCTCAGGAACTCCGGGATGCACTTTGGAGGATCGAGCCGCGCGTCCATAGTGATGACTACATCGCCAACGGCCTGCTCGAGACCGGCGAGAAAAACGCTCTCATCGTCGATCCCGCTGACAAGGCAGTAGAGTTGAACGTTTTTTGTCGTTTGTTGCACTCGTTCCACCCGCTCGACTGTGTCGTCGCGTGAGCAGTTATCAACCAGGACGATCTCGTAGTCCTTGCAGCGGGCGGAGAGCACGGCCGCCGTCTCGGCAATAAAGCGTTCGATGTAGCCGCCAGCATTATGCAACGGCGCAACAACCGACACGAAGAGATCGGATTTTGGGTCAAGCGGCGTTTTCAAGAAGATGGCTTTCGATGGCGGCTATCGCGTCATAAATGTTGTCGATTTTCGATCCGAGAATCGAGATGATACGCGGATCGTTGGAAACGTTGAGGAGGATCGGTCGCCCGTCATCCCCTTCATTTTTGACCATCACGGTCTTGCATTCAAAGAGGGAGTCTCGGTAAGTGAAGCCTTCCACTGCTCCGATATACCGCATTGCGTCGCGCCGCATCGCGGCAAAACGGGTCTCTTTGGGATAATCGTCGAGCGCCTGATAGGGATCGACTTCGACGTCGTTGACTTCAGTTATCTGCGCGTGCGGCGTGTAGCGCACATGGGAGAAGCTGTAGAGTTCACGGTCGGGGAAAGGCATAAAGGAGAAAAAGGGTCCATCGATTACCGTAACGCCGATGCCTGCGAGTTGAGGTGGCGGCTCGACGATCACCATCTCGGCAATCTCATGCTTAAGACGAGGACGCGTACCGCCAGTCCCAGCGATCCGATTGAGCCCGGAATAGGTGCAATTAAAGACCCGACTCGCCGGAATACATTGTCCCTCCTCCGTCGTTACGATCACGCGACTGGACTCGCTAGTAATCGAGACGGCGCGCTGGCGCATCATCACCCGGACACCACCCTGGGCCAATCTATCGCTCAACAATCGGCGCAGCTCCCTAGCACTGAACGCGTATTCTTCGGTCTCGAAGACCGCCTCGATGAGGCGCGGGTCGAAGAGCGCAGCGAGTTCCGGGCGTGCATCAGAGATCGGCGCCTCGATATTACGGCAGAATGCCCGAAACTGGCGGGCGCTGACATACGTGCGCCAACGCGCAACGGCATACAGCATTGTGAATCTGTCGAAAATCGCTGGACGATATTCGTTGATAAAGCGGCCGAAGTTAAGCCGGCTGCGATAGGCGGTGCTGAAACTACGCGGGTAATGATACCCTCCATGAAGTCGTGCTTGGTTGATGTACGAGGCGCGTCCGAGCAGCTCGTCGCCTGCCTCCAGTAGAACAACCGCGGCGCCGCCGTCGGCAAGGAACGCAGCGATTGCGCAGCCGTAGAAGCCGCCTCCAATAACTAAATAAGGATGTGAAACCGGAGGCATCGAGCGCGGACCTTGCTCTCGTCGCAGTGCGGGTTCCGGATAGGCATCAGGTTAAATCATGAGGGTCACGAGCTCGATGCCATACAGTCAGCTGCTGATCCAGATGGACTATGCGCCGCCCTGAGGACTGAGCCTCGCGGCGCTCGCCGCGATTCCGCGCTGTGGGTCGGCGAGGCCCTCGCACTCTCGCGGATCGCGGTCACGGTCTTCGTCGTCCTCGGCGTGCTGCTGCTCGTCGGACCGCCCGCGCGTCCAAGGACGAGGAAGACTTAGATCGGGGCTGATCCATGCGGGGAATTTCTCTGTTGCGGCGCTGCCGCTAGCCTGCGCTGGTAGCTTCAATCCTGTGTGGCATTCTGCTCGTTCTCCAGAAAGAGTGTAACAATGCGAATGCCACGACGGTCGCGACGGGAAGTGCGGGCAGCTCGTACCGGGTAATGAACACGTTCGACGCCAGCGCATAGAAGCCGAGGAGCGCCAACGCGGGAACAATGAAAAGAGAAAGTGCGTAGTCCCTGCGGAGCAGGCAGTAGCCCAGGGCAAAAACGAGAAACGCAAAGGATACCGTTGCGCCACGATAGATTAACGGGATCGTCATCGCAAGATGTCGACCCATGTCCGCCTTGATCATCTGCAGCGCCCGGGCCTGCAGGAGCCTGTCAGCCCCGACCTCCGGATTGGCATGACCCGCTTGCTCGAGTTCACGCTGGACCTTCACGTTTTCGGCCCTGACCCGCATGTAAAAGGAGAGCGCCGCGTCTGGGTCGCCAGCGAGCATTGCCGCCACATCATCCCTATGAAAGTCGGCGGTGCCGAGGTCGTCGTTCAAGCGCGCTAAGCGCCCTCCTCTTTCCAAGTCGCTCGGCGAAAAACCCAGAATGCGTCCGATGATCGGGCGCAGGGGCCGACGCCCCCAAGCGTACAATGTGCCTCGATACTCCTCCCAGGACATCTGGTTGAGGAGGGCACGACCCATCAGGGTCTCGCCCCCTCTTGCCGAGATCTGAAACACCCCAAGCTGGTCAAGATTCCGATACATCCACGGAACAACGACCACAGCGAAAGCAAATACCATGAGAACGGTCGCCTTGAAACGTTGAACTCGCGCGGCACGGTCCCCGATCGCCGCATGACACAGGAGAAGCAACGCAACCAGACCGAGGAAGACGTACAAGACGGCCGCCTTCGTCAGGGCAAGAAGCCCAAAGCAAACGCCCGATGCAACGAAGAACCAGGGTCGGCCCTTTCGAGTTCCGACAACGAGCCACGCTGACGCGATCACCAGGAGCGCCGCAGCCGGTAGCTCGGTGCAAAGACTATCGACCGTCGTGTCACTCAATCCTGACGAGAAAGGCAGCGTTGCCCACACAGCGCCTGCCAGCGACAAGGCGAACGACGATGTGAACCAGTAGGCTGTAAAGAACACGCCGGTCCAAAGCAGGATCAACCACAAGACGTTCTGGTACTTCAGGTATCTGGCTCGATCGCCCGAGAAGTGCTCACTTAGGTCGGCTTTACCGAAAACCGCATCGACCATTGCGGCCGCCAGAGCCGTTGTCACTACGGGCACGGGCTCGCGGTGCATTGACGGTCGATAAGGCGGCTCCCAGTCCATCGAAATGACATGATTGCGCTGCAGGTTCAGCGCCAGCGTGAGGTTTTGCGACGCATCATCCTTCACCTCAGAGCCGGTAATCTGCGAGAACCAATAACCGCACAGGCCCGCGAGCACGACGGCCATGATGACAGCGTGGCGAATGGTGAGCTTCAGTGACGTTCTCATCTTTCGACAACTATTGGCAGATGATCTCGCTGCGTAGAACGGCATCCTCTGAAAGCCTTGCGCGCCATACAATAGTCGGGGCCGGGCGCTTGTCGTCGAACCGCCTCGATACCCAGCCGGAGATGGGAGCGACGCTTCCGACGCGCACGCACGAAGTCGCGTTTGTCGCCTGCGGCAGCAGGATGACGAGCGTTCTCGTCCCCTGCCTGATCGCGTAACCCTCTTTGAGCGCCTCGACGCG
>WNFR01003410.1_pt1 | contig 16441 bp, 8 predicted proteins | sample 5400221 | NCBI WGS metagenome assembly WNFR01 (sample SAMN13153357, study PRJNA577476) | soil metagenome | isolation source: 40 cm soil under Madrone tree | place: USA:California | collected 2016-06-14 | reverse complement strand
CTCTTCGGAGAGGTCCACCACCACGTGGGGAGTGTTGGTTTTCTGCAGTTCGGCCACCGCGTGCCGGCCGGTGTCTCCCAGACCGCAGACAATGTGATGGCCCGAGAGCTCGTCAATGTGTCGCTGCATTCTGCGCCTCCAGAAAGGGTTGCTGAACTCCACTTCCACCAGGAAGGCGGCCACCACCGAGAATACATAGACTGTGATCGCCACTCCGAACAGCACGATGCCGATGTTAAACACGCGTAGCGCGGGATTGTGGCTGGTGTCAACGATCTCGCCGTAGCCCACTCCGGCCAGGGTGATGACCGCCATGTACAAGGCTTGGAGAAAGCTGACGGATGGGCCGCCGATCAGGCGGTATCCCGTGGTGCTGACCACGATCAGACCCAGCAGAAGGGTGATCGCAAGCAGAAGTCGTTTGCGCAGGGCCATGGCGCTATCGCCGCCATTCGTCGATCAGATTGGCCACCAGCCCGCTCCAGCCGGTCTGGTGGCTGGCTCCCAGGCCCATTCCGGTGTCGCCGTGGTAGTACTCGTTGAAGAGCAGGCATTGGTTCCAGTGCGGGTCTTCCTGGAACTTTTTGTAGTAGCCGAAGCAGGGCCGTTTGCCGTCGGGTCCGCGTTTGAAAATCGAAATCATGCGGTTGGCCGCTTCCCCCGCCATTTCATGCGGCGTGACGGGTTGATCGTTGCTGCCCGCCGTTGGCAAGGAAAAATCCTCACCGACGGCATCGCCAAAACGCAGGAAGGAGTGGATCAGCAGGTAGGTAGTTGGGAACCAGACGGGCCCGCGCCAGTTCGAATTCCCTCCCATCAGTTTCACCGCAGCCTCGGCCGGTTCGTATCCCATGGAGCGATCGCCGAACTGGAAGGGATGCTGCTCGTGATACTTGGACAAACTTCGAATGCCGTAAGGCGAAAGAAATTCTTGTGGGTCCCAGATACGCTCGAGAAGACGCTTGAACTGGTTGGGATCGGCGATCGAGAGCACGTAGCGTTTCTGTCCGTTGCCCACGGTGTAACAGGCGTCTCCCACTAGGTCGGGACGGTTCTTGATGAACCATTCGACGTCCCGCAAAAAGCCAGGATGAGCCGCGAGTTCTTCACTCTCGAGAACTTCGATGGCGTAGAGCGGAATCAGGCCCACCAGCGAGCGCAGACGGAATTTGTGGAACTCGCCATTGGGATAGCGCAGCACATCGTAGAAGAAGCCTTCGTGCTCGTCCCACAACTGGTAGTTGCGGCCGCCCATCTTTTTCATGGCCGCGCCGATGTAGATGAAGTGCTCGAAAAACTTGGTCGCTACACTTTCGTAAACCGGGTTCTGGTTGGCCAGTTCCAGAGCGATACGCATCAGGTAGAGACAGAAAAAACCCATCCATCCGGTTGCGTCGGACTGTTCCAGAATAGCGCCGTTGGGAAACTTCTCGCCGCGATCAACCACGGCAATGTTATCTAAACCCAAGAACCCACCTTCAAAGACGTTGTTGCCTTCGCTATCGACCCGGTTCACCCACCAGGCAAAGTTCATCAGCAACTTGTGCAGGCATTTCTCCAGGAAGACGGTATCGCCCTTGCCGGTGCGCTGCTTTTCCATCTGGTAGACGCGCCAACAGGCCCACGCGTGGACCGGAGGATTGAGATCGGAAAATCCCCATTCATAGGCCGGAATCTGGCCGTTCGGATGTTGGAATTGTTCAAACAGCAGCACCCACAAATTTTCCTTGGCAAACTCTGGATCCACCAGCGCCAGCGTGGTGCACTGGAATGCCAGGTCCCAGGCCGCGAACCAGGGGAACTCCCACTTGTCCGGCATCGAAAGAATGCGCATCGAATTCAAGTGGCGCCAGTGAATGTTGCGCATGTGTTTTCGCGACTCGGGCGGAGGTAGTTTCGGATTGTCACCCTCCAACCAACGATTCACGTCCCACAGATAAATCTGCTTGCTCCAGAGCATTCCGGCCAGGGCCTGGCGCTGAATGAGCTTTTCGTCCGCTGTGGCGGACGGCGGATGCACCGCAGCGTAGAACTCGTCAGCTTCTGCCTTGCGTTGACGGACAATTTCATCCACATCGTTAAGCGGCGCCGGTAGCTTTTCCGGAGTCAGCCGCAGTCGCAACACCATGGACCCGCCCGCGGGAACTGTCTGGTGGTAATGAACGCACGCCTTGGTGCCGGTCGGCTGCGGATTCAGGCAGTCTTCGTGATGAATAATGTGTCGGTGAAACGCATCCTTTACGTGGGGTTTGCGGTTCTCCGCGCAACCGTAGAGCTTGACCTGGTTGCTCTCATTGTCGGTGAACATCGCCTCCCCACCCTTTTCGGCGTAGAGGTATTGGGTTCCCAATGAGTAGGGAAACTGGAGATTGCGCAGGCCGGCGGCGGCCTGAGTGCCGTCGGCGACCAGAGCAACGTGGTTCCCGGCCTGTTTCAGCCCGATGGAGGGTTCCGTGCCCGGCGTTTCCGTCCAGGCCCAGGTGTTGCGGAACCAGAGATGAGGCATCAGGTGCAGTTCAGCCGCTTCCGGCCCACGGTTGATGGCCTCGATGCGCACGCAAATATCTTCCGGTCCGGCTTTTGCATATTCGACGAACACATCGAAGTAGCGGTCGTCATCGAAAATTCCCGTATCCAGCAATTCGTACTCGCGCCCACCCACTTGTCCCCAGCGGCGCCGATTTTCTTCAATCAATTGCTGGTATGGAAAAGCACGCTGTGGATACTTGTACAGCACCTTCATGTAGCTGTGAGTGGGAGTGTTGTCGAGGTAGAACCAGTACTCTTTTACGTCCTCCCCGTGGTTGCCTTCATTGCCCGTGAGCCCGAACATGCGCTCTTTAAGGATGGGGTCGCGGCCATTCCACATCGCCAGCGCGAAGACCAGAAGCTGGTAGCGATCGCAAATTCCCGCGATGCCGTCTTCACCCCAGCGATAGGCTTTGCTGCGCGCCATGTCGTGGGTTAGGAATTCCCAGGCGCAGCCGTCGGCACTATAGTCCTCGCGGACACTCCCCCATGAGCGTTCGCAGACGTAAGGTCCCCATTTGCGCCAGGGCGGCACCATTCCGGTATAGGGCTCCAGCAGCCGCTGATGCTCCTTGCTGAGAGTTTGATTCCCACGTTTGGCAGTCATAGAGGACTCAGGCCGGTCAGCCACGAACCAAACTCTTGCTGGATGCGGCCATAAAGTCTTCCAGCCCGTACTGCATAAGGTCTCCGATGCGTTCAATGCTTAGGTCAGCGGGAGGATAGGCCTCGATGATTTTGGGGTCAAGGGCATAATGTCCCTGCCGCACAAAGACCGTAGTTACGCCGCTTCCCCATATTTTCTTGACCGCGGTGAGAATACGAATCTTGTCGTCCACCAATACATAGTGGTCCGCGGGATAGCGTTGTCGAACATCGTCCAGTTCATGCTCTTTGTGGACATAGATAAGAACATTTCCTTTGACCCCATCAAACAGTCCCGACCGTCGAATCTTGCGCGGTTGGAAGACCACGTCGCCGTCCGAGAGAATTGCCGGCTGCCCCCACTGCGAAACGTGGTCCAGAACATCCAGAGAATTGGGAAACAGCCGATTGGCGAAGTAATATTCGACCAGGAATTCCGACACCGCCAGCAAATTCGGATCTCGCGGATTTTCTGTGCGGTAGAGCTGCAACGCACCCAGGTAGTCGGCATATCCCAGTTCCGCCCGTAACTCTTCGAACAAGGCCCAATATCGCCGCTGGCGTTCCTGCCCTACATGGTTGGTCAGATATTGCTTGAGGTCGGCAGAAACCCGATCATTGTCCAGCAGAGTGTTGTCGACATCGAAAAGGAATACGACTGCCTTGGACATCGCACGCCTGCCTTCTCACCAAGGATGGACCAGCTCTCAGATCCCCAATCCAATTTTCGGGTCCCACATGCGGAAGCCGCCGACGAAGGCATTTTCATTGTCACCCAGCCGCGTATTCAGCGGCAGTTTCGTCAGCCTCTTGGCGTTTCCGCCTCCGAGTACAACTTCATCGGCACATAAAGCCGCGCGGAGTTCGTCCACGACTTTGAGCACATGATGCTCCCACTTTTTCTTCCCCAGCCGTTCCAGCCCGCGAAGGCCGAGGTAGTCTTCGTAGGTCTTGCCCTTCCGATAGGGCAAATGACCCAGTTCCATCGGCTCAAGCCGCCCACCGACAATCATCGCGGAACCCAGACCGGTGCCCAGCCCGAGAAAAAGCATGCGCCCTTTTTTATAGCTCCCCAGAGCCTGCATAGCCGCATCGTTGATGATCTTGACCTCCCGGTCGAAGGCCTTCTTGTAGTCGAAGCGTACCCACCCAGCAGCGAGATTGTGGGGCTCGCGGAAGGGCTGGCCATGCACCACGGGTCCGGGATAGCCCATTGAGATCACATCGTAATCCCAATCCTTCACGGTGTCTTTGATCTGCCGTGCCATGTCCGCAGGCCGCAACTTCGGACCCGACGCGAACTCACGCTTCACTTTCTGACCAGTAGCCAGAAGTTTGACGTGAGTACCGCCTACATCGACGACCAGGATCTTCCGCTTGGGTTTCATGCCCCTATCCCTTTTTACGCTCGGCATGGCCGCCGAACTCAAAGCGCATGGCCGAGAGCAGTTTGTGTGCGAAATCCCCTTCACCGCGCGAGGTGAAGCGATCGTAGAGCGCGGCGCTCAGTACGGGCACGGGCGCACCTTCGTCGATAGCGGCAAGAATGGTCCACCGCCCTTCTCCGGAGTCCGACACGCTGCCCGAGAAATTGGCGAGGTCGGGTTGCTTGGCCAGTGCGCTTGCAGTCAGGTCGAGCAACCACGATGCCACGACGCTGCCGCGGCGCCACACTTCCGCCACGTCCGCCAGGTTGAAATCATATTGATAGTGCTCGGGATCGCGTAGGGGAGTGGTCTCGGCGTCCACGGAACGCGACTTCTTGCCGACATTGGCATGAGAGAGAATATTCAAACCCTCAGCGTAGGCGGCCATCAGTCCATACTCAATTCCGTTGTGGACCATTTTTACGAAGTGTCCGCCCCCGGCTTCACCGCAGTGCAGATATCCATTTTCCGCCGTGCCCTGGCCCGGGGTGCGGCCCGGCGTCGGGTCGGCGTTGCCTTTCCCCGGCGCGAGAGTGCGGAAGATCGGATCGAGACGCTCCACGGCCGCCTTTGACCCACCAATCATCAGACAGTACCCGCGCTCCAGTCCCCAGACTCCTCCACTGGTTCCCACATCGACGTAGTGGATTCCCTTCTTTGCAAGTTCCTTGGCGCGACGTATGTCGTCAATGTAGTAGGAATTTCCGCCGTCGATCACGACGTCATCTTTTTCCAGATGAGGGGTTAGCTCAGCCAGGGTAGCGTCGACAAACGCCGCCGGAACCATCAGCCATAACGCCCTCGGTCGACTCAGCTTGGACACGAAATCAGCCAGTGAAGAAGATCCCGTGGCTTTGTCTTTGACGAGGCTCTGGACCACCTCTGGACTCCTGTCAAACACCACGCACTGGTGTCCGCCCTTTATCAGGCGCCTCACCATGTTCGCGCCCATTCTTCCGAGACCAATCATTCCTAGCTGCATTTTGAACTCCTCATTAATAATTATTGTTGGCGAATAGCGGTTGCACATCGGGGATAGAATAAAGAGTGCGCGGAGTCAGGCTGCTGTACTCGCTTAAAACCGCGAACGGAGTTTACGCCGGAAACGTGGGAGTCTCGCGGGCCTCTGGGCGCAATCGGAAAGCCGGGGGTCATTGCAACGCTCCTTGGTACCGCCTCGCCTGGTCCGCTTAACTCTCATTCCCGAAGTGTATTAGACCTTTTCGACGACTTTATTGCCCTTAAATGAATCCTTGATGGATTTGACCCGATAAGCGACGAAATCGCCCTCGTGTTTGGTTTTTATCGTGACCTTTTCCGTGTCTGCCACTTTCCATACCCGCTCATACATTTCGGCGCTGACCAGAACTTGACCGCCCTCCGCGGCGGAACAATAGCGCGCCGTCCGATTGACCACATCGCCGATCACGGTGAATTCCATGCGGTCGGCGGTCCCCACGAAGCCATGGACAACCTCCCCGCAGTGAACTCCAATGCCAAACTCCCGGCAGGGTTCACCGCGTCGTCCGCGATCCTGATTGAGTTTCGCCACCGCTGCCTGCATCTCGACCGCCGCCAGTACTGCGTTCTGATGCTGTTCGGGATCGCTTTCCGGACTTCCAAACACAGCGAGGATAGCGTCTCCCATGTACTTGTCAATGGTGCCGTTGCGGGCGAAGAGCACGGGCACGACTGCCGCGAAATATTCGTTCAATAAATGGACGACTTCATCGGGATCCATCTCGTGCGCGAGATTGGTGAAGCCGCGAATATCCGCATTCAGAATCGTCACTTCGCTCCGTTCGCCGCCCAGTCGTAGCCGCCCGCGTAGAGTCAGCAGCCGCTCGGCCACCTTGGGCGAAAACTGTCGCATCAGGTTGGCTTTCGCGGTCCACTCCTTTTTCAACAAGGACTGCAAGCGGTGTGTAGCCACCGCCATGGCGGCATATTGTGCCACGACCACCAGCAAACGCAAGTCCTCATCCGAAAAGCCGGTCTCGCCGCTGATCGCCCCTCCGCAGATGACGCCCACCACCTCGTTTTGCCACACCAGCGGGGCGTACATGCCGAGGTCGATGGCGTTCTGCATGACACTCTTGCTGATATCGACTTCGACGTTTCGCCTCCACACGAACGCCTTCTGCTCACTAATGGCACGGCGCGCCAAGGTCTCGCTCAGGTACGGCTGTCGCGAGGAATTGTAAGCTTTTAACAGAAGGTTTCCGGTATTGGCTTCGCGCAGGACCAGCGCCCAACTCTCCACTTTCGGAAACAACTGGCAGAGGCTGGCAACGACTGCAGGCAGCAGCGAATCCAGTGTCCCCTTGGTAGTGAACTGGAGTGGCAGGTCGCAGATAAGACCAAGGCGGCGTGCGGTTTCGTCCCCGGTACCCGGCAATGGCCCCAGACTCACCTGGTTGGCGGCTAGATCGTTTGTGATCGAAAGGTTCGGAGCAACTCCCTTTTCCTGCGAGGGCAACGCAGCTCCCGCTTCAAGGTAGCTGGTGGGAGCGCTGGCATGCCCAACTTCCAGAGACTCCACCCGCAGGGTCGTTTCTCCTGCATGGATAACGTCGTTCAGGCTGAGCTCCTGCTTTCCGCAGCCTTTGATCTCCCGGTCGTTTATTTTCGTGCCGTGGGAGCTGTCCAGGTCCTCCAGCCACCAGGAACGGCCTTCGTACCAGATCCGGCCGTGCAGGCGCGACACCTTCTGGTCGGGAGAGAGGTCAAGGCCAATGGGGAACTTGGCTTCCGCCCGGCCAAATACAAATTCTTTTTCTGAGGTCGTATGGACCCTTGGTCGGCCACGGTAGGAGCATGCGATACGCATCGCGGGTCTAAAAGGTATCCAATGGGCGGCTGGGAAGTCCGGCAAACCGGCCGGGTGATAACTTGCCGCCGTGAAACGGCGCTTCCAGCAAGTCTTGTGGTCCCTGCTCCTGCCTCAGAACGTGTAGCCGACTCCCACCAGCGGCACGGGCTTATAGCTCAGACCACCCTCATCCAGCCGCACCAGAAGATTGGCCGTCACCACCAGTTTGGAAACCTTGCCCAAGGGGCGAAGCTTGACGCCCATGGAGGCATTGGTGATGTTGTAGGAGCGCGTGCTGGCGCTGAGTTGCAGGTTGTTGTGCGTCACGGTTGGCGGATCCGGGTTCGCGGTGCATGCAGCGCACGGAGCAAGAAACTGTTGCGGCACGACCGATAGGCCCTGAGTGCCAAAGACTTGCCCCCCTATGGTCGTGCTCGTCGAGAATATCCGTTGTCCAATCACATCGAAGGATCCGGTGAGCCACTTCGTGATCGAGGCGTCGGCGCCCGCGCTGTAAACGAAATCATTAGGCAGGCTGGCTTTTGTCCCGGTCACAAAGTCACCAGCGGTAATGGACTTGCCATTCCACTCGTACCCCACCAACACGTGGGGCGAGATCCGCGCCCGATAAGAAAAGACTCCGAACGGCTTTACACCATAAGTCCCGGATCCCTGGTAGTTCAACTCATCGCCGGTAGGGAGACGCACGTCCACGCCTGCGGCAATCCCGGCCCGCTCGCCGTGCCATACGTTATATTTCGCCCGTACCACAATATCGCCCACTCCCGTCGAAGCGTTCACGCCGCTGCTGCCCCCTACCGCCAGCCCGGTCGGATCAGGAAAAACGTGGTTCAAGCAGGAGCCAGCCAGCCCGGCCACTCCGGCGGCGGGCTTTGCGTCTGGGCAGTTTCCCCATAGATGATTCAAGCGCGGCTGCGCCGTCGCAAAATCGGGAGTACCGGATTTCGCAGTGTAGAGTCCGTTCGTCCCGAGGATGATCGTGTCCTGGGAACGCAGCGACATGCGAACGTTCTCGATGGGAATGACGAAGGAAAGATCGATATGCGAGGTGAGGCCAAACGTCACGTATGTGGTGTACTGGTTGATTTTCAGATCAATCGAATTTACGGTGGAGATTAAGTCGCGAACAAATGCGCAACCGTTGAGGTTTGTTGTTGCGGTTGTTGCTGCCTTGCAAGTCGTGGGCGTCGGCTGACCGGGCGCTGTGTTATCCACGCTGTCGTCCGCGTGAGGAAGCATGACCGGAAAATTATGCAGATCCACGCCGTCAATCTTGTCGAAATTGAAGAACTGATAACTGAATCCCAGGAAAATGCGATGCCGTCCAACGGTCTCGGCGCGTTCGCCTAACACAGGGCCCAGACTGCTATCGGCATTGGCGACAAAGGTCTTAAGAGAGGAATCGTAAGTCAAAAGGATGCCGGAGGAAGGCGACGCCAATGGCAACAGGTTCGACTGCCGGCCGATTTCAGCGGTCACAGGCCCTAAGAGCTGGCTAAGGCTGTTATTAAAGTGTCCCTCGTGCTCCTGGCTGGCGAAAACCCCTTTACCCGCCGCCGAGAACGGTTCGCCGCCCTGACCCGAGCCGTACTCGAGAGGTATGACGCACGCAATCCTTTGGCTACCCGGCGGACAAGGTGCTGCAGCAAAAGCGCTTCCCGCCAAAAATAGGCCAGCCAGCACGGCGATTACAGCCTTTCTAATCATCTCACTCTCCCAAAGCTAGGACTGGAGGTCACGTGCTACGAGGGCTAGACTATTACGTGCTTCTATCGCGTCGAAGTGATGATGCACGAAGGGTGAAAGTTTACTCGGGCTGGCTGGTTTGTCAAGCCCAATCCCCCATCGCAATCCCGCGAAGTGGCTGTATTTGCTGCCCCAATCGCATCTTCGCCCGTCACAACCATGCCACTCGGCAACCCCCAACCGCTACCCTATTGAACATCGCCGATCACCCAGGTTCCGTTGGACCTTAACAGGTGGAACACTGCCTTGTCGCTGTGGCTCATTGGTTTTTGTCCCCGCACTGTGTATTCCTGCAAGATCGAGGCCTTGACGGTCGCGCTCTGACTATCCGCGGCAACGTCCATGCTGTCGACTCGGACGTCCATACGAAACGCCGCCGCCAGAGCAAAGACCTGCTTGTACTTGTCATACTTGTTCCCGATGCTGGGCCAGATTCTGCGCAGTGCGTCCGCATTCCTTTGCTCGAACGCCTGGGCGTACTGCTGAACCAGGTTGCTGATGGCAGCTCGTTCGTCAATCTTGAGCACCGGGGTCTCCACTTTGGCGGCGGACTGCAGCGGCGGCAGTGCCGCTTCCTGTTTTAAAGCCGCCAGTTTCGAATTGATCTCTCCGAGATAGCGACGCGCCTCCGCGGTGTGCGCTCCCCCTCCCTGAGCCATAGATTGGAAACTATTCCGGGCGGCTTCGAGGCCGTTTTTGTCGTTGGCCCCTTGGTACCGTTGCACAATTTGCTGAAACTCGGTGTCGGATTGATGTCGCGCCTCGGCCTGCTCAATTTCCGAAGACAGAGCCGCCGCGTCTCCACCTGCCTGTTTGATCTGATCGACTTTTTGCCGGGCGGAGGAGAGATCTTCTTGCCCTAGGTCGCGGCGCGCGCCGGCGCGAAGGTCGGCAATCTGCTGTTCGCGCTGTTGCCGTTGACCCAGGCTCGTGACTTTGCCTTCGACGGTCTGGCGTAGTTGCTCGGCCTCCGATTTTCTAGGTCCACCCAGCTGAATGATCTGGGCGAGTGTATCGTCGGCGTGCTTGAGGCTGCCTAAGTCGTTCTTCTCTGAGTCCTTCCTCGCTCGTGCCCACCAGCTCTCTTCCTGCTTGCGCTGAGGGATAGCCTGGTCTTTATATTTCTTGGCATCGTCTCTTCTCAAGCCGCCTTCGGGCATCGCCAAAATGTTGGCGAGGTATTTTTCCGCAGAGCTGAAGCGGCCCGCGTCCACGTCTTTCTTGGCACTCTGCCAGGCTTGTTCTTCGTTCCGCCGAAGGGTGCCTAATTTGGCGTCGTTAACTTCCGCCAGGATTTCGGCCTGCTTGGTCTGAATTTCGGCAGACAGGGGACCATTGAGCGCGGCGGCGGATTGCAGCAGTTGAGCGGCCCCGCTGAGATCGCCGCTGGCCCTGTGCTGGTCCGCCTGGTCCATGGCCTCGCGCTGTCGTACCTCGAGCGGATTGACCACGGGCTCCGATCGAGTGGCGACCGACGGGGCGGTCTTGGCGGGGCCGGCCTTTTCAGACGGCTGGTGCAGGCCAAACCATATGGCCGCAACCATGACCACGACGATGCCGCCAATTACAGCTGGCCGCTTCCAGGGAGCCACCGATCCCACGGGCTGAGGCCGAGGAGGCGGAGAAGTGAATACGAGGTCCCGGGGCGTGGCCGCGGGCCGAGGTGGAGCGGGCGCGGCCACGACCGGCGCTTGAGCAGCCGAGCGAAGCGCGCTTCGCGCAGGCACGGACGGCGGCACCGGCTTGGACCGTTCCTTGACCGGCGATTTCGGCGGCACCGGCGCAGGCCGTTCCGGGATGATGGTGGGTGGCTGGACGGATGGCGGCGCCGCTGCCCCCGGGCGCGCAGGTTTCTTCGGCTCCGCCGGAGCCGCGGGCGCGCTCGACAGCGGCGGCGAGACAGCAGGCTTTAACGGCGCCGGCGGAGGCGCCGGCCGGGGCTTCTCCTTGACTGGTGACTTCGGCGGCACCGCCACGGGCCGTTGCGGCGTGATCGTGGGCGGCTGAAAGATCGGCGAAGCCGCCGCAGGAGCCTCGGGCACCGCCGGAGCCACAGGCGCGCTCGACATCGCTGCCGAAATCGGAGGGCTGTGCGGTTCAGCGAGTTCGGTCTGGGCGGCGGCGTCCACCCCACCAAGGTCAGACGGAGGTGGCCCTTCCCAGGCATATTCCTTCGACAATCCCGGAGGAGGACCGGAATCCGGCTTGGACGGCGAAGGCGAACTGGCCTGGGTGCGGGCCGCTTCAATTTCGTCCGAGACCCGTTGTACTCGAGGATCGAAGTTTATCAGGGTCTCGGCTGCCAGCGACTGGTTGAGCGCCTGGGTCGCATCATCCAGTTGCCCGCGCTTAACCATCAGCCGGATGGACTCGAGTTCCTGTTCCTGCTTTCTCTTTTTCTCCCGCGCGCCGAATTCGACCTGGGCGGAATTCAACAGTTGCTTGATGTCGGTGTCCGGGCCCAGCGTCATCAATGTTTCTTTCGCCAGCTTGATCGCGTCGCTGAATTTCTCCCGATTGATTTTTACCCGGATATCCTTGACCCTTTGTTCAATCGCCTTCCGGGTTTGCTGCTTCTTGTCCTGTACCTCCGCTTGCTGCTGCAAGCGCCGGAGTTCCTCGTTGCCCGGAAAGGTCCTCAGCGCCGCCGTGGCGGTACGAACCGCCTCGTCAAAACGGCTCTCCGCGATGAGGGCCTGTATGCTGTCGCAGTTCTTGCGCAGCAGCCCGTCCCGTTCCAACTGAGTTTGCTGGGCGCGGGCAAACTCCACGAACCTTACCAGGTCGCTGTCCCCAGGAAATTCTGCCAGCAGCTTTTCCGCCCGGGCGATTACCTCCGGATATCTCTTCGTGCTGACCAGTTTTTTGAGCTCTTCCCATTCCTGCTGCAACCGGTCGAGCTTGCTTTGCTTTTCCTGGTCACGCTGCACCAGCTTCAAGAGCTTTTGTACGGCTGCGTCATTCGGGTTGGCGCGAACAAGACCTTCCAAAACCGTGAGAGCCTCGCTGAATCGTGACGCGGCCAGGTGGCCCCGTGCCTCCGCGAGCTTCTCGTACATTTCCTTTTCAGCGCGGTCCTTCCGAGCGCGCGCCATTAGTTTTGCGATCTCGTCCCCGCCAAACTCCGTTTGAAGTTGGGTCAGGAGCGCGATGGACTCGTCGTAGCGTTCGTCCCCGAGCAGATTTCTTGCCTGCTCCAAATCACGCAGTTTCCTTTGCTCAGCCTGGTCGGTGCGCAGAGTTTCGATGAGGCGGAGGTTCTCGACATCGCCGGGATACTGTTTTTGCAGCTGGGTCAGCAGCGCGAGTGACTCGTCATAACGGCGCGAGGCCAGCAAACTGCGGGCTTCAGCCAAGGTCCGTAATTTGACCTGTTCCGCTTCATCTTCCTGAAGGGAATTCAGTAGCCGGGTGATCTCATCATCTTTCGGGAATTGTTTCTGCAGCTCGGTCAACAATGCGCTGCATTCTTCATAACGTCGCGACGCCAGAAGCTTCCCGGCTTTCGCGATGCCGTCCAGCCTATACTGTTTTGCCTTGTCTTCCCGGGCGGCTTCCGCGAGTTTGCCGAATTCGGGATAAGCCGGGAATTCCTGTTGCAGAGTGGAGAGCAGGGCAAGGCAATCGTCGTACTGCCGGCCGGCGAACAGCCTTCGAGCTTCGGCCAGAGATTTCAGACGCCTATGATTCGCCTGGTCTTCCTGGACGCCCGCTAGCAACTCTCCAATTTCGCGGTCCCCCGGGAATTCCTTTTGCAGGTCCAGCAGCAAAGCGGTGCATTCTTCGTGCCGGCCTGCCGCCAAAATATTTTTCGATTTTTCCAGTGTCCGCCGCTTGCTTTGCTCCGCATAATCTTCGCGCGCGGTTTCGAGCAACCGGAGAACCTCGTCCTCCCGAGGAAACTCCTCTTTCAATTCAGTGAGAATCTCGATGCACTGCTTGTAGTTCTGCACCGTCCACAGACTGCGGGCCTGTTGCAGCCTTTCCAGCAGACGCAGGCGCCGCTCACGCAGCGACTTATCTCTTTCGACCTGCTCCTGCAGAGCCTTGGCCGATTTGTTGGAGGGCTCAAGCTTCAACACCTTGGCCAGAGGCTCTTCCGCCATCTCGGGCAGGCCTTCGGCCAGGCGTAACTTAGCGGTGTCCAGGTATTCGGCGATGAGTTGGAAGCGATCCAACTCCTGCTGCACCCGGTGCTTTAGCTCCTGGGCTGCCTCAAAGTTAGTGTCCAGCTTGAGCGCGTTCTCCGCCTCGACTCTCGCTTCCTGAATTTTTCCCTGGGCCAGCAGTTCAAGTCCTTTTTCGACGAAGAGCTGGGCCTTGGGCCGGATCAGCGCGCGCTTCAGCTCAAGATTGACTTTCTCCAACAAGCTTCGGGCATGCGTGTTGGTGGATTCGATCTGAAGAGCTTGACGGAGAACATCTCGCGCTTGGGAATGGTTCCCTAGCTTGACTAGGTCGCCTGCCTGCTCCACGAGTTTCAAGACCGTTGCCGATTGAAAACTTTTGCAGATCGGATCGAGCTCAACCAGCAGGTCTTCCATCGTCTGATATCGATCGGCAGGCGACTTCTGGAAAATTCTGTCTAGAACAGCTTCCAGTTCGGGTGGGCAATCTGGGGCCACCTCATGAAGAGGCGTCGGCACCTGCTGGCAAATCTTGTTCATCAGGGCCGCCGGAGCGTCTCCGCTGAACGGCCTCTGATAGGTCAGAAGTTCGAACAGAAGAACTCCGAAAGACCAGATGTCGGAGCGTTCATCCGCGTGTTCGCCGTGATATTGCTCGGGCGACATGTAGGCAAACGTTCCAATCAACATGCCGGTTTGGGTCTTCGAAGACTCGAGGACCCGCGCAATGCCGAAGTCCACGACTTTTACCGTGCCGTCCTTGCTCAGCATCACGTTTGCCGGCTTGATGTCACGGTGCACGATTCCCCGTTTATGGGCGTAGTCAAGAGCGCGGCAGGCCTGGATCGCGTAGGTGAGCTTCAGGGAAAGCGGCAGGTCGGGCCGGGCGGCGATCACCTGCTCCAGGCTCTCGCCCTCGATCAACTCCATCGCGATATACGGGGTCCCGGATTCTTCCCCCATGTCGTAGATGGTTACAATATTAGGGTGCTGCAAACCACCGGCAGATTGCGCTTCACGGTAAAAGCGCGCCAACAAGTTGGGATAGTCCGCTACTCCGGCGGTAATGGTCTTGAGTGCTACAAGGCGATTGATGATGGGGTCACGGGCGCGATAAACAATACCCATACCGCCGCGGCCCAGTTCGCCAATGAGTTCGTATTTGCCAAGCTTCGCCAATTTGTGAGTTACCGGCTAGAAAGCACGAAACGGACAGTGCAACATTCAGAAAACCTAAGGCGATGAAAACTGTCCGAAGCCCAGCGGGGGGACCGAGTCCTGGGTAGGCACACATATTCCCAAAACTTTGGTGGTATGTCAATGAAATCAGGGAGTTTAACGTGATTACGTAGCCTGCCTGACCTGAGCAGCCCACCGAAACCACACCAAGTAACACGGTAACCCATTACTGCAGAGAGGGTTATGCTCAGTCGGCGCGGTTCAATTCATACCTTACTAAATGGGCCGACCGTCGTGCCTTCCTTTTGCCGAAGAATGCCTTCCTGCGGTTGACGGTTCATCCCGGAAATGAATGACACATTTCCTGCTTGTAAGATAAGCGCGTGATGAGCTGTAGATTTGAGGAGGAATTTTTGATCGTACGACCGGAAGAACACTTCCCAAGGTTCACTCTCGAAGATACCGAGCACGTTTGTGTCATCGCCACCTACGTAGCTGCCGGTCGCAGCGAGGAGATCAATTTGCTGCCGGACCAGCGGCAACCCTGGTTCCTGAGCTTCGCGCAGAGCTTAAGCGGCGATGTTGAGGAAGCTGTGAACGCGATCTTTACCATGCTGCAACATGTGCTGATGGCGCAGCGCCAATATGATTTCACGACAATTCAGCTCGCACCAGCCTTCAGCGTGGTTGCACGCGCGAACGCCATCGCCTTGGCGAAAGCGGCAAAACTGGGCAAGTCCGAGTTGATGGCGGAGTGGCAACGGATTTTCGCGCCGGGCTGGGAACAGGAAATTCCCGAACCGCTCCTCACCAACTACTCCGGCGGTTCTGGCGACTCCCCGGCTAGTGCAATTACTATCCTGGCGCCCGACCTGGCTACCGCCATTCATGGCGAATACTGGTATTTGTTCTACACGTACGGGCGCAAGTGGCAATTGGGAGAGGAGCTGCGGACAACACCCAACGGCAATGGCAAGGTCTTCGACCAGCTCGAATTAATCTTCCCCGATCGCACGCGCAGGTGGACCTATTTTGACGTGACCCGATTGGTCACGCCCTGGTTTCAGGAAGAGTGATCTTGGCTCGACTACGTCGCGGAGCAGCATCTTTTTGAAAGTTCCCCGCGTCCGGATTTTTTAGAAGATTGCCGATGGCTGCTGTGGAAACAGCGCAAACTACCTACTAGACACAGCCGTTTGCGTGCGATAACCTTTGGGCGCTCGGGATAAGAAAGAGGTTCGCGCACCGAAACTATTCCTCTTCCTTTTTAGTAGCCGACGGGGAGCATGGTCCCAGAACTTCGTTCCATCCAGGAAAAATTCGGATACTTGCCCGCGGAACAGCTGGAACTGCTGGCCACGGAACTGGGCGTACCCCTGAGCCAGATTCATGGCGTGGCCAGTTTCTATCCGCACTTCCATCTGACGCCTCCGGCGCGAATCGATGTCCGCGTCTGCGCTGACATGTCATGTCACTTGCGTGGCGCCGACGAATTACGCCGCCAATTGGAGCGTTCCTTTCGCGGCGCCAACCCGCAGACCCTGGCAATCAGGGAGGCTTCCTGCCTGGGGCGGTGTGACCAGGCGCCGGCTATGTGCGTGAACGACGCCATCTACGGCAACGTGGACGGCGCGAGCGCCGTTTCATTGCTGCAGGAAACCCTCAGCGGCAGCCCGCTTCCGGCGGAGTCCTCGGAGATCGAACCGGTCCAGCTGGCGGTGGATCCGTACAAGGGCTCCCCCACCTACGGCGTCGTCAAGCATTTGGTGGAGACCAGAAATGTGACCGGCGTCATTGCCACGTTGAAGGCGGCTGGACTGCGTGGCATGGGCGGCGCCGGATTTCCCACTGGATCGAAATGGGACATTGTGCGCAACGCCCCCGGGGACGAGAAGTACATCGTATGCAATGCCGACGAAAGCGAGCCCGGCACCATCAAAGACCGCTTCATCATG
>WNFR01003528.1_pt1 | contig 16444 bp, 12 predicted proteins | sample 5400221 | NCBI WGS metagenome assembly WNFR01 (sample SAMN13153357, study PRJNA577476) | soil metagenome | isolation source: 40 cm soil under Madrone tree | place: USA:California | collected 2016-06-14 | reverse complement strand
GATGAGGAGGCAGTTTGCAAAACAAGGAACGTGTTCTGGTAACACTGGGTGTCGTCGGTCTGCTGGCGGCTCTCGTCCTGCAACTGGGTCTGTCGGTGTCGCGGGAATCGCCGACCTGGGACGAAGGCGACCATATTTTCGCCGGTTATTGGTCCCTGACACATAAGGACTTCGGGCTCAACCCCGAGCATCCGCCGGTCGTCAAGATGCTCGCGGCGGCGCCGCTCCTGTCCATGCCGTTGAAGGTCCCTGAGGTTCGCAATCGTTTCTTCATGCAGGAGGCATTTTTGGACGGGAAGGAGTTTCTTTTCGCCAACGACGCGGACGCCATGATGTTTCGGGCCCGCATGACAGCGTCGATCCTCACCGTTCTGCTCGCGCTGCTTGTGTTTCTGGCGACGAGAGAGTTTTTCAGCACCGGCTCAGCCTTCATCGCTCTCACGCTGATCGTGTTCGAGCCAAACCTGTTGGCGCACGGCGCTCGCGTGACCACCGATGCGGGACTCTCATGCTTCACGTTCGCGACGATTTACGCATTCTACCGGTACGTGAAGGTCCCTTCCGCGTGGCGCCTGGCGGTCGTCGGCTTGGCGACGGGACTCACGCTCGCAGCAAAGCACACCGGCATTCTGGTAATTCCCATGCTCACTCTGCTCGCGATTTGTGAAGTCTTGCGCGTCCGTTTGGCGAAGCAGCACTACTCCGAAAGACCGAGGGGAACTGGACGGCACGCGGGTCTACTCGCTGTCTCGCTGATCACGTCGGTGCTCATTGGGGTCGGCGTCTTGTGGGCGTCGTACGGCTTCCGCTTTGCGGCGCGTCCCTACGGGCTCCAACTCAATCCGGGTTTCGCAGAGTGGGTCGGACAATTGAAGCCCATCGAGGCCCACCTTCTCTCGTTCGCGGCGCGGTGGCACCTCCTGCCCGAGTCATACCTCTATGGCCTGGCGGCCGTACGGCTGAGTGCCGAGACCTATACCACTTTCGTGCTCGGCACGGTCTACCCGCACGGCGTGTGGTTTTACTTTCCGGTAACGTTCGTGATCAAGTCTACGCTGGCGTTCCTCGTCCTTCTGGTTATTTCAGTCTTCGCGATCGCAAGCCGAAAGCTGACCGGCGCGAGAGAGATCTTGTTCCTGACAATACCTCCGGCGTTCTATCTGATGGTGGCGATGAATTCGAAGATAAACATTGGGGTGCGCCACATTCTGCCTCTGTACGTCTTCCTCGCGGTGTTGATTGCCGGAGCGACACGAAGCCTTATGCGCGGCAACCGGCGTTGGCAATACTTCGTGGCAGCGCTTTTGCTCTTCCACGTGTTCTCGTCAGTGCGGTCGTATCCCAACTACATGGCCTATTCGAACGAATTGTGGGGCGGGCCTTCGCAAACCTACAAATACCTGACCGACTCGAACGTTGACTGGGCGCAGCAGCTCAAGTCTACGAAGCAGTATCTCGATGGGCGGGGGATCAAGGAATGTTGGTTCGCCTACTTCGGGCAGGGGGTGCTCGAGCCGCACTACTACGGTGTCCCGAGCAAGCCGCTGCCGACGGCCGACTCTCTCTGGATGAACGAGCGTATCGATGTTCCTCCGACGATTGACGGAACTGTCCTCGTGAGCGCGGGCGTGCTTTCCGGATTCGAGTTTGGTCCAGGGGCCCTAAACCCATACCGGCAGTTTCAACAGCTTCGGCCGGTTGCGGTCATCGATGATGGCGTCTTCGTCTTCGAGGGACACTTCGAGATTCCGCTGGCGTCGGCGCTGGGCCACGCGCAACATGCAATGGTTCTTCTCGAAGGAAAGCAATTGAACGAGGCGCTCGTGGAAGCACAGGCGGCCGTCGCACTGGCGCCGGATTCCGTGACCACGCAGTCGGCACTCGGAGACGCGCTGACAGCGCTGAATCGCCCCGACGAAGCCCGCCCTGTCTACCAGCGGGCGCTTGAGCTTGCCAGGACGGTCGAGCCGGAATTCCAGGTGAGCTGGATTCCCACACTCGAGGCGAAACTCGCGTCAAAATAGCGAAATGTCTGAACCTCGTGTTCGCATCACCGAATGGACGTCGGTGCGCGTGACCAGTGTTTACACAACCAGACGCTAACGAATCTGGTGTCGTGCGTTTAAATACGCTTGGACAGATTAAGCCGGGCAAGGTGGTGAGACTTAAGCGGAGGAGCGTGTTGGGATCATCAGACCAATCCGCTGCCAGACATTACTGACCTCAATGATCGAGAAGCGCAAATCGGAAATCAACAATCGGAAATCGGCAATGGAAGTGGTGCCCCCGCAGGGATTCGAACCCCGAACCAACAGATTATGAGACGGTTTGAGGGGCATCAACAAGGCGAGACGAAACGAGATGAAGCAGTGTTTACCGAATCCGCAGCCGTCAAAGTAAGTTACATCTCGCTACGTCTCAGCACGCCATCGCGCCATAATCGCGCCATCGGGACTGGTTGCGAATAGCCTCATTTCCAAGATCGAATTGATGCAGTGTAATCACTCTTGATCGAATCAACCGAAAGCCCGTGTGCATTGATATATTCTTGAACCTTTTTCTCTGACAAGTCCTGAAAATCTAAATCCTTAAATTCCGCGAAGAATTTTCTGACGTTCTCGTGTAGCTTTGTCAGGCCCTTTTGCTGCATCACTTTCACATCATGAGTAAGACCCGCCGCGTTGGCCAATCGGTTCGTCGGAATAATCATTACGTTCGTCGCTTGGGAGCCCGCGTAATGTCGTCCGAACCAAGCGCAAGAACTATTCATCTGTTCGGTTTCGCCCTTATTGATCTCAGACCGAGTAAGTTGCACCTGACTCTTGCACTCGAGGAGTAAGTACTCATTATCTCGTAGACCCCAAAGATTGTCCGGCCCCTCCTTCCACTCTTTATCTGGTCGTTCTCCAACGAACCCGAGTGCTTTCGCAAGGTTGTCAATTGCTCCCTCAAAGCGATCAGCAAGCGTACCGAAGGTCAGAGAGCCCAAGATATCTTCCACAGCGATACTCAACTCCTCGTAATTATCAAACTGCTTGACCCAGGAAATAATGTTCTCAACTCGCCTTTGGCTGATTGCTGCGATCTTGGATACTTCCATTCCAACCTGCGGCTTCAAAAGGAATCTGTTCTTGCGATGAGCCACAATCTGCAGTTTGTTTGAGTCGGCTTTGCTGTGCCGATATTTGTAACGAGCCATTTCTTGAAGATACCAACCCCTATCTGACTCATCAGTGATCTGCTCGTCGATTAAGGATTGAAGCATCTTGATCGCTCCCTCGATGTCACCGCCCTGATATCTTTTCTCGGCTTCGAACTCCTTTTGAAAAAGATCAAGTATCGACGTGCTGGGTTCACTAGCCGTCACTTTGTCCATGCGCTCTACATAAAACTCTTTCCAGCCTGCATCGCGCCGAAGGCACTGATTTATGAGCGCAATCAAAGCCGCCATCGCCTTTTTGCCACTTTCAGTATCCTCCTCGGCCATTTCAGCGATTTCAAGACCGATATCGATCTGGGTGTTTGTCTGATTTGACAGGTAACGTCTCGACGTTTTGGCTCGAATTGTCTTTACCAACTCAGGCCCCGTAAGAACGATGGCGCAATAATCCTTTTCGCCACGGACGCTTCGACCCAAACCTTGCTCGATAGTCCGCGCAGTTCTCATCGCAGTAACCTCGCTCGTACTCCGGCATCCTTCGGCATATCGATCCACTAAGCTCTGCCCGTGCGGCTTTGAATCCATGATCAGAACCCTACATGCGCTATCGGGTAGGTCGATCCCATCGTAGCGGTTTGCCACCACCAGGGTGCGCTCACAATTTCCCGCCTTCAACTTTTCGATCTCCGAGTCAATAGTGATCTTGGTGGCAACGGTTGCGCCATAAGCTTCCCAGTCCTTCTTCCATCCGAATCCCGGAACCAGAGCGACGAACCCAAACCGCCTTTTGTCCACCGGTTTAGCAAAACGCGCGACGATGGTGGACCTATCCAGCGATGGATCGATTAGACTCGGAATCAGGATCATTTTTTCGCCAGACCATCGTTCGTCCTTAAACAGAAGCGGATTCTTAACGGTTGCTGGGGATAGACCCAAACCGCGAATCAAAAAAGAATCGTCAGTAACCGTCGCTGACATAAAAACACGATGTTTAGCCGAGTAGTACGAACCGAACAGGTTCAACGGAGGCAGGTAGGGAGATATCTCAAGCGAATTACCGGAAATTATGCATTGACATTCGGCTAACATGTCTCGCAGAAGCGGCCACGCGAACTTTATGGATTTGCTGTCGGTGTGTTTAGCTAAGATGTTGACGACCTCGGCCTGTCTGTCGCGCCAATCCCAGTAGGGAACGAGCAAGAGAGCATCAGGATTTCCATTCGATATCTCAGCGAATGTTCCCATGCCTTGATCCTGAAGCGACGAGCTGAAGAGATTCCGAAGTTCAGCATAGACACCTTCGTCCCCTGCTATTCGAATTGATAGGGCCTCCCGAATAACATCGATACAAGCATGTGCGTCGTCCATCAAAACGGTCGAAACCGGTATGGATTGTGGGCCAGTTCCGAACTTAGTGCGTCCGTTGAAAAGCTTTTGAATTGACGTTATTAGAGTTTTCTTGCCTTCCAAGAACTCAAACGGCAGGCTACCGTCATCGTCGGGTGTGCAATAACTCACCCCGAATTGCTCTGCCTGCGTGCACGTTTGGTTAATCAAGAAATTGTTGGGACAAAGATAAACCGCTGGCCCAGCATCCTCATTAAGCTTCGACTGCAATAACAATAGCCCGACGAGCGTTTTGCCCTGTCCCGTATGGAGCTTCACTATGACATCGCGCTTGGTGCGGCGGTTCTCGTGCCACTCCTTCAATACGGCGAGTTGCGCTGGCCGCAGTGGTCCCTTATCGCTCGCACGATCCAAAGTGTCATAGATCTGGATAGGATCTAAGAGCTTGGGCAAATCCTTAATAGCTAATCGTTTCTTAAAATCAACCATAGGTTCCTTCCCCTTCACCGATCAGCGCCAGCTGAGACTGACGAGGCAGGGTAATCTTTTCAGTTGGCGATCCGTAGTAGTCTGAAGGTGTCCCGTAACGGATCGATTTAGTCCCCCCGAAGGCACTTCTGCCGAGTCTACCGCAAGTTATCACTTATAAGTTATCCTAGTGAGCCTAGCCGTTATATACTCCAGAACGACGGAGGTCGCACGGAGTTGATAAGCCGAAAACCCGTAAGGAACTCGTACTGTATCCCAGATTGAAGAGGTGTGGCGATGAATGCAGACATGCTAAAACGAGTCGTTCGGGCCATTTCCGACGGATCTCAGCACGATCTTCAGCGACTCGCCAAAAAGATCGTCGACTTGGAACGACGAACTGGTCACTTGAAACTTGCAGATCAGTTAGAGTCCATTCTCAACCAACCTCGACCACGAAGAGTCACCCCGCGACCAACTGGTGACAGCGATCGGAGCCTGCGAGAATTACCGCTCAGCCGCAGGCACGGAGAATCGCTCGCGACGATCCTTCCAACCGAATCACTTGAACATGACATGGTGTTGCCGGCGGCCACAGAAGAGCGCTTTGAGCGAATTGAACGCGAATTCGCAGCGAGATCCAGATTGGGAGTTTTTGGGCTACAGCCGCGCAAAACAATACTTCTTCATGGTCCGCCAGGGTGTGGGAAGTCGCTCGGGGCGAAGCGACTGGCCTGGAAAACGGGCCTGCCACTAATGAAGGTACGCTTTGATACCCTGATATCGTCGTACTTCGGAGAATCAGCTGCTAACCTTCGCTCTATCTTTATGGCTGCGAAGGAACACCCTTGCGTGCTTCTGCTCGATGAATGCGACTTCATAGCTCGCTCACGCAACAATAGTAAGGATATCGGGGAAGCATCACGCATAGTCAACTCCCTCCTTCAATTGATGGAGGACTATGATGCGCCAGGACTGCTAGTCGCAACCACCAATGTGGAGTCCTCGTTGGATACAGCGCTTTTCCGGCGTTTTGACGACGTCTTCCTAGTGCCACTACCCGGACCAGACGAAGTAAGGAAGCTCCTACAAATGACTTTGTCTTCCGTGCGGCCCACCGAATTCATCAATTGGGATCAAATGGTCGATAAATTGTCGGGTTCCTCTGCAGCCATGGTCGTAAAGGCTGCACAGGACGCAGCTAAGGCAGCTGTTCTCAACGGCAACAAAGGCATCACACAAGCACATCTTGAGCAAGCAATTTCTGAGCTTCGGCGAACTCACCATAATAAGCCCGGAGAATAGTGGATGCCTCCCGATCACAACTTCGAACATCTTCCTCTCATTCTGCGATATCACGGCCCCGCTCGTCTCCGAGGAGGAGGAGAACTTTCTCCACAGACACGCGCTAATAGGGCGGCGTACGAGGCACATAGCGAGTCCCTCCGTAGATCTGCGCAATCAATGGGCGCGAACTGGCGGGAACGCCAAGCCCAAAGAGAGCAAGATAATCTTCCAGTCATTCCAGAAGGCGTTCCGTTTCTGTTGCAAGTCGATCCGAGCCTCGACTTGGACGCACTGAGGGAAAAGTTTGCTTTTGAGATCGTTGCTGAGGAAGAGGAAGGTTTCGTGATTGTTGCTGCCGAGAACATTGATCTTGAATCCTTCATGGCAATGGCGGACGCGTTCTCTGTTCAAGTACATGGTTCAGCCACCATAGCGCAGATACATAGACTCTATGAGGACTCAGAGGATCGATTGTCCCGGATTTTGTCCGAACGACTATTGGCCGAATGGCCGAATATGGCTGACGACCAACCATATCTAGTTGACATCGGAATTGCATGCACTGGAACCCGCGAAATTCCTAAACGGCCAAACAAAATCAAACGCGACTCCGATCTGGATTGGGCGAGAAAAGAGCGTGATTGGTCGCAAGCGCGTATAGAGGCATATGAAGCTTGGGATGAAATAAAAAGGCAACGCGAAGCGCAGATTGAAGAGTTCGCTCAATTCTACCAAGCCGAGATACTTCATATGATCGACCACGCGGCTTTCGACGCGGCGGTACTACCCGACAGCTTCACGGTTCGTCTCAGAATAAGCGGATTGGGCCTCAAAGATGTGATTCTAAACTATCCCTATGTCTTTGAGGTTTTAGAGCCGGACGACATTAGCCTTCCGCAGCGAGAGGGCGAAGTAGGCGAGCCACCGGAAGGCGGTCCTGCTCCGACGCCACCTGAGAATGAAGCAGCGGCAGTCTGCGTAATCGATAGCGGAATTCAGGAGCAACATATACTCCTCGAACCCGCAATTGACCATCAAACGTCACGATGTTTTTTACCGGGTAAAGAACCGGGGGATGTCGGGGATTTTGTTCTGCCGAGCGGACACGGTACTCGCGTCGCCGGTGCAATCCTCTACGGCGAAAATGTAATTGCTGAAGGATCGCCGCAATTGCCGTTCTGGATTCAGAATGCCCGTGTGCTTAATGAGCACAATGTTATGCCCGACACGTTATTTCCTCCTGCACTCGTTCGTGATGTAGTCGAGAGATATCATTTGGGTGCGCGGCACACGCGCATATTTAACCAGTCTATAAATGCTTCTTCGTACTGTCGCATACGGCATATGTCTGCCTGGGCTGCTGAGATTGATATGCTTTGCGCACAGCACGATATCCTGTTTATCCAAAGCGCGGGGAATCTGCGCGTTTCAGCAGTTAACCCGCAAGTTGGGATACGCGATCACCTTACTGCGGGACGCGACTATCCAACATACCTGTATGAGGCGTCCGCGCGAGTCGCTAATCCAGCTCAGAGTCTGCAAGCGCTCACAGTCGGTTCAGTGGCCTATGGGCGATTCGAGTCTGGCGATTGGCGGACATTCGCCCGCGAGTTGGGTTATCCATCCGCATTTTCAAGATCAGGTCTGAGCATCTGGAATGTAATCAAACCAGAAGTCGTTGAGTATGGAGGTGATTCAGTACACACCCAGAACGTACCGCCCGATGTCCAGAGTGGCGGTCAAATTACCGCGGCCTGTCCAGAATTGGTCAGGTCCACCATGCGCCCAGGTCTACTGGTTTCTCGAGATGAAAGCGGAACCTCGTTTGCCGCACCCAAAGTTAGTCGCATTGCGGCACGACTCCAACAACTGCTTCCGGATGAACCGGCACTTCTTTATCGCGCGCTTATCGTGCAGTCCGCACGTTGGCCGACTTGGGCAGAAAATCTGCTGTATCGGATCCGGCAGTTAGACCCGCAACACAACCACGATGAAAGACATGAACTAATCGGCCAAGTCTCACGTCTCGTTCGACTGATTGGGTATGGAATACCGAACGAGGAAAGAGCCACAGTTAATAGCGATCACCGCACGACTTTGATCACAACTGGCGAGACGAACATACGAGCGCGAGAGTGTCACATATATCAAGTTCCCATTCCAATTGAGGTGCGAGGCCCCGTGGAGGAATACGACATTCGAGTTGAAGTAACTCTCTCATACGCCGCGCAGCCGCGTCGTACACGGCGCAATCTCCGTCGGTATTTGTCTACGTGGGTTGACTGGAAAAGTAGCAAGCTCGCGGAAGACATTAACCATTTCCGAGCGCGAGCAATGAAGGATGAAGAAAGCAACGCAGACGCAATGGAAGGCGAAGTACTTCCTTGGACTTTTCAAGAGAAATCGGATGCTGGTCTAATACGAGACGTTAAGCGTAATAGCGGCACGGTTCAAAAAGATTGGGCCATCGTTAAGTCCACTGACTTACCTCCTCAATTTTGTATTGCTGTTGTAGGTCACGAGGGGTGGAGTCGTGATCCTGATTCAACAGCTCGCTATGGATTGACTGTAACTTTTGAAATCCTCGGCCAAGAGATTCCTATCTACGAGCCGCTGAGGACTGCAGTAATCGAGTTGCAGGCAGAAGTCGAAGCGGAAGCGGAAGCAGAGGCTGAAATTGAAGTGGACGAAGAGTAGATGATCGTCGTACTCGATGAAGAAAGTTAGACCAGTAGTCGCGCGCAACGCACGAGAACTCGCGAAGGTCTTGGGCCTATCGCCCGCCGATGGTAGAACGATCGAATTCCGCACCGACTTGAACGATAAGATTATCGAAGTCGTCAATAAGAAGCGGTTGACTCACGCAGACGTAGCGCGGCTCGCTCATACCTCGCGAACTCGCGTGACCGCTATTCTCAATCGCAACACCCACGACATTTCAACCGATCTCATGCTGCGCGTATTGGCCTCGCTAGGAGTGCAAGCGAAACTCCAATTCAAGAGCGCGGCATAGGGCTGCGCGCGAGCAATAAGCAAATGCCCTAAGTCGTCCTTGTCCGCAAAATGTTTCCCCGCCTCTTTGACATTATCCGCGACAGCCCGACCGCACAACTTTACGCTGCGCTCCAAGTCCTCCACTTCGTTACGGCACTTCGTGTGTGCGGTCGAGCGCCCAGTCGCAGTGAACGTCATTAAGCGGGGAAACACTCTCTTTAAGATCAACGATAAAAACACGAGGCGCTTCTAACCTCACAAGTCTCAGCTCAACGGCCTCTAACGCAGCATCCATCCGTTACCCCAAACTCAAATGAAGGCACAGTAGGTGCTACGCACCTGAGATGTATTTGACACGTCACCCCCTGAATTCGGGGCTGAAATGTCTACGTTGTAGACATCCGTGTCTACAATGTCTACTTGGACAAACAAAGGAGTTAGCAGATTTTTGTAGGCATTGTAGACAAACGTGTAGACAGGGTAGGAGCCTGTATACAAACCCTTTTCGACTTACGCGGAGGAATGGAAATGGACGAAAGCAAGGAAACTAAGAGATCAAGAAACATTACGTTTCGCCTGACGAATGAACAGTACGAGCAAGTGGAAAACGCGGCTTTGGCAAACGGCGAAGACCCTAACAGTTGGTGCCGGAAGATCGCGCTCATCCAATTGACGGAAGGCTTTGGGCTTACGAAAAATGACCGACTGATCTATGAAGAAATCGCGCGTGTCCGCTATCTTGTCGGGCATGGATTCAGAATGCTAATCGGAGGGCAAGATGCAACGGCTGAAATGTGGAAGAAGATGACTGCGGACGCCGATTACCACAGAGAGGTAATCGCTGACGATCTACTTTCGCGGAGGCAAAGAGCCGGTTAGGACTGATCTTTCCAGCGAGCGATCCTGGACCCGAGTTCTCGTCTCGATCAGTTACCTTCTGGCTTTGGTTGCGCTCTTTCGCCGCTTGCTTCGCCCTAGTACCGGCTTCGGCCTCTTGGCCTTACCCTTAGTGTGGAATCTCTCAAGCGCGCCTTCGAGCAACTGGCGCGGCTCATCCCAAGGTTTCAGGTCGCCCGACAGGTATATCTCATAAAGTTCACGCGCGAGTTTGTGTTCTTCAGTGTACGGCCAGACCATTCTGATTCCGTCCTGAAGGGTGTTCATAACTCTTATGCAACCTTCCGGGCCGCTCGCGATTGCTTTTCTGAGGATGAACAATAGATGAGCGAGACAGTCAGCCGCGCAGGGGTGATTACAGAATGCAGGGTCGAGAATGATTTCCCAGGTTTCCTGATCAGCAAGTAGCTCTCTGCAATTACATTGAGGTTCGTTTTGGTCGCTCATGTTTCCCCCAGTCCGACCGACAGCCCATCAGATAACTGCTTGTCTTAAGACAAGTCATTATACGCAGACATAACCTCTTGTCAATAGACAAGTGGTTAATAATCTCTTTTGGATCGACAAGAGGTTTGCCTATAATCCACGCGTGGCGAAGGCTAACCATGACTATGTCTCAACACCAGAAGCCGCCAAGATTCTGGGCGTAAGTCGTCAGCGGGTCCTTCAACTGATTCACCAGAAGAGGTTGAAGGCAATAAAAGTCGCCAGCGTCTATCTCATCAAGAAATCGGATTTGGCGAATATTGAAGCAAGGAAACCAGGCCGACCAACCAAGAAGAAGTCTCGCAGCAAATAGCCAAGCAATATCATACCAGTCGACAAAAAGACCGAGTGACCTATCCAGGTCCCAACCCCAATCGTGAGATTGTTAATCGTGTTGTAAAATACATACTCTGAAGTGTTTTACAACACGTGCCGTTTCCCCACCTTTCGGCTTTTGTCACGCCCACGACCCTAAAAATGATTTTTTGATCTCTTAGCGCGCTGGACTATTCAAGACACGCTCCGTTCTCAATGGCACATACCTTGTAATGGTCGAGCGATACCATGCTCGACCAAACCTTAGACCTGAAAGAAAAACTAACCCGCGTACTTGATCGCGCCACGCATGAGGCAATTGCCTTAGTGCTGGCCCAACCCGAAACCGAGAGTGTTCTGGCGGAGCCTATGCCTGAGTGGATGACGGCTACCCAACTCGCCCGATATTGGCAGCTAGTTAACGCCAACGACGAGCCTACAACCGCCGGAATTCTGAAGTGGGTCAAGAGGTCTGCGAATGATCATCCTTTGCCACACGCTTACATGGGTGACCTCTTGCGATTCAACCGACATGAGGTTGACTTGTGGGCAAAGGAAGAAGCGGAACGGCGACGAGTCCAAAATCAAAACCGGCGTCTAAAAATTGCGTGACACAAAACTCCTCTGGATTTAGAATCAAGCCACACTTTGACGGCTGGGATTCCTTTTCCAGAAGGGAGAACAGCCGAATGGCAATTTACAAACGATACAAAGGAAGGAGACTCAAGCGCACCGACGCCGATTGGGACGAAGGCACCTGGTGGATTGAATTCAGTCTGCAAGGCCAATACATCCATCAATCGATTCCCGGCGCGCGCACCTTGGCTCAGGCTCAACGAGCCGAAAGCCAAATCAGAGAAGGGATCTATGAACGGAGGTACATTCCGGGAAAGAAACTCTTCTCTGAATTTGTCGATGAAACATTCTTACCATGGTCGAAGGCGAACAAACGCAGTCACCGCGAGGATGAACAGCGCTCGGTTACGCTTAAAGATTTTTTTGGTGAGAAGCATCTGCGGGACATCAAGCCAATGATGATTGAGAAATTCAAGCGGGAAAGGTTGGCAACGCCGACTAAGCACGACACGGAGGAACGGCCGAGGCCGCGTACTCCGGCGAGTGTCAACCGCGATCTCGCTTGTCTCTCGAAAATCCTCTCAATGGCTTTTGATAATGAACTGATCGGCTCGAATCCGATGAGGCGAGTGCGCTTGCTGAAAGAGAGTCCGAGTCGAGAGAGGTTCATCACCACAGAAGAAGAGAAGAAATTGTTTGCGCAACTCACTGGAAGACGAGATCACATTCGCTCCGTCGTCACGATCGCTCTTAACACAGGGATGCGGCGCGGAGAGATTCTCGGGCTTCAGTGGGAACACGTGAACTTTCTTGCTCGGACAGTGTTCATCGCCAAAAGCAAGACGGGTAGGACTCGGACGATCCCGATGAACGACATCGTTTTCAAGGAATTGATGATGCTCAAGCAGGACGCTGGACCGAAGGAGTTCGTGTTCAGCAATTCCCGCACGGGTGTGAACATTGATTCCATCAAGACAGGCTGGCGGAACGCTTGTGAAGACGCGGGCCTCGTGAATCTTAGATTCCACGACACTCGGCACACCTTCGCAACGCGTCTAAGAGCCAATGGCGTTCACGAATGGGACATTCGAGATCTACTCGGTCACACGTCCGTACGGATGACCAGCGTCTACACGCACCAGACACCGGTCAATCTGTGTCATGCAGTCAATACTCTGACCAACACCAAGCTTGGTAAGGTCGTGAGGTTTCCAAGGAAGAAGCGCGAGCGTAGCACCAAACAAATCGCGCCATCTTCGCGCCATCTTGCTGTTGAGCAGTTATCGTCTCAAGAGCCTGATGCCGTAAGTGTAAGAACCCTCGCCAGTTGATTGGTGCCCCCGCAGGGATTCGAACCCCGAACCAACAGATTATGAGTCTGCTGCTCTAACCGTTGAGCTACAGGGGCACAAGGACTTAAAGGCGTCCGCTCTCGGACTGTAGCGGAATTTGCCGCGACTTGGCATCGGTTTCCATCTTCAACCGCCGTTTGGTTCAGATTGGCGAAACGCTCGAAGGCGCGTTCCTGGCCTTCCGACGTGGAGTGAAAATTGTGCTTCAAGATCGCAACGTTGCTATACCCGCTACCTTCTTAATCGTACACGCGTCTGCGCCAGCTTAACCGAATCTTACCAAAAACGTGTGGCGCAAGTGAGTGTATCACGCAGTCCGTCGCAAGCTGCAAATGCTCTCTCCTTCTTATCCTTCCGCAGTTTCTTGTCAAAATGATCAAGCGAAATGGCGAGAGATATGGTCCCGCGATTCGCGCCTCACCGGGACACAATCCCGTTTCAATAACGACCTGATATTGACCGATGAAATACCCAACTCGTTAGTCGAGCTTAAGTACGATCGTCTTTATTCGTTGCAATGGTACTTGGACGCTGGCATCTCGAATACAAAAAGGCCGGGCCTCTCCCACAAGCCTGACCTTTCCAACAGTGACGAACGCACTGTATAGAAAGCGCACCCACCTTTACCCACTCTCGTTCCAAAAGCACCCAGCCCTAACTGCAGAGAGAACAGTTTAGATCTAATAAATCGCCAAATAGCTGAGGTGAGCGCTCATCCAAAGTCTGGCACGGAGCGTGTTATTCCAGGATCGACCAGAGCTGCTTTGAAATTACAATGATTAGCACAGGAACGCCTTTCCCATACGGAAAAGTTGCGATGAGCACGATTCAGGAAATTGATGATTTAATCGGCAGGCCAGTTCTCTCAGTTGAGACAGCCAACGAGCTCGGTCAAGTCCATGACCTAATTGTTGATCCGACAAAAGGTGAGATGGTCGGTTTCTCAGTTCAGACCTCGGATCAAAGTCACCTTCTGATTGACCTCCAGGAAATCCATAGCATTGGGCCCGATGCGGTCATGGTTAACAGCGAGCAATCGGTTGTCTCGCCGGATCAATCTCCGCTCAAAGCGTTTCCCTTTGCTAAGAATAATCTGATTGGAGTAAAGGTGATTACCGAAGACGGTAAGCTATTAGGCGAGATCGCCAAGGTTTATGTTCACCTCGAAGAAACTACCGGTCTTTTCATATACGAAGTTCGGTCGTCCATACTCGATAAGCTTCTCGGAAACGCGCTGTATTTTCCGGCTTCTTTTGGGTGCGCGTTTGCTGACGACTCAACCCGTCTAGTGGTGTCCAACGACACCGAGAAAGCAGATCGCAAACTTAATGCATTAGTATCGCGTCTGTTTACAACCTCGGGCTTGTTTGCGCCGCAAGTCAGCGTGCGGAGTCACAGCGACTAGCACAACGGTAAACTTCACTTCGCATATTTTCCGCGCGGTGAAGAGAATCAGCTCTTTGCTCCGGAATGTTTCTCTAGTAATCCATTCACCATGATTATCAGTTCAGCAGGATCCACGGGTTTAGACATATGCGCGTCAAATCCAGAGGCAAGGGCCGCCTTTGCGTCCTTTTGCGAGGCATAACCAGACAAGGCAATCGCGGGGACCTCGCGGTAACCGGCGATCTCGCGTAACTTTTCGATCAAGTGAAATCCATCCATCTCAGGCATTCCAATATCGGAAATGATTAGATCGACCCTGGTCCCGGGCGCCACGGCGAGAGTCTCTGTGGCCGACTCGCAGGCGGTAACGCGAAAGCCGCGCGCCTCCAGGTTGGCCCGCAACATCTCGAGCGTATCCGGATCATCTTCGACAATCATCAGATGGACTTTATCCGGCGGTGAGTCAGGTTGTGGCTGTTCAGGCGGAACGGATACCGTTTCGACTTCCGCCCTGAGACGCGGCAGCTTTACGATAAAACAACTACCCTGATCAATCCCACGGCTTTCAGCCTCGACCGTTCCGTTGTGGGCTTCCACAAAGCTCTTCACCAGCGCCAGACCCAATCCGAGACCGGAGTATGAACGCGTCTTCGAACCATCGGCCTGACGAAAACGTTCAAAGACAAACGGCAGGAAATCGGACGAAATTCCCAGTCCCGCGTCCTTGATGCGCACCGTTGTTTCTTTTTCGTCAGCTTCCGCCTCGACTTCAACTACTGCGCCTACGGGAGAAAACTTGATCGCGTTATGCAAAAGATTCCAGAAGACCTGCACCAGCCGCGCGCGATCGCCGCTTACAATTTCATTTTGCCAATCATGAAAAGTGACGACGAGATCGATGTTGCGGGTGTCCGCAAACGGACGGACCGTTTCGACAGCTTCGCGCACAACCTGCTCCAGAGAGACGGGCAACTCTTCCATCCGCATCTTGCCGCTAAGAATCGCGGACATATCGAGCAGGTCATTGATCAACCGCTTCAAGGCGTACGAGTTCTTCTCGATCACCGAAAGACCGTGGGTCATTTCCTTGTCCGGCAGAATTCCATTGCGGATCATGTGAATCCAGCCAATGATTGGAGTCAGCGGGGTTCGCAGTTCATGGGAAATGGTGGTCAGAAATTCGTCTTTGGCGCGGCTGGCCGCTTCGGCCTCCAGCCGAGCCGTACGTTCTTCTTCAAACAGCCGGGCGTTGTCGATAGCCAAAGCGATGCGGTCAGCGACCAGTTGCAACAGGCGCGTGTCGTCTTCGGTAAATTCGTACCGCGTAAATCGACCGACGTGCATCACTCCGATAACCCGTCCCTCGATCAACAAAGGCACCCCTAACAGGGACTTAATTCCCTTCTTTTTAAACAACGGGTTCAGCACATCGGCTTTGTCGAGGTCGTTGATTATCACCGGACTCCTCGATGCCGCCACCTTGCCGGCAAATCCAGCCCCCACCGGGATGCGTACACCCAAGTCGACTTCTTCTTCGAGTCCTTTCGCCGCCCGTTGCTCGCGATCGTAAGTCTGGGCCCGCTCCTCCTCCGCTCTTCTGCGGTCGACGAAGTTGCCGATCTGGTGTCCAATGATATTCATGATCGCCAGCAGCGACTCGTCAGGAGCCTGCTGGTCGCGACTGAAGAACTTCATCACTCCGGAAACTTCATGATCCACCATAACGGGCAAACCAAAAGCCGATCGTAAGCCGGCCTTTATCGCGATTGGCCCGCGCGGCAAATTGTCATCAGACGCGATGTCGGCAATCCACTCAGACGTGCCGGCGGCCCAGATGCGGCCCGGGAGGCCAACGCCGCGGCGGAAGGTTCGGGCTCGGCTGGCCTCTTCCAGTTCGGCGGCCGTGACCGACGGGAGACGCCAAACGGCCAGGTAGCGCAAGACCTCTGCCGCCCGATCTACACTCCACATTTGACCCATTTCCCAGCCCACGCTTTCGCCAATTGCCTGCAACAAGCCGGGCGCAGCGGCAGCCATCGAGTCAGACGCCGCCAGGATGCGGGCGACCTGAAGTTGCGCATCCAATCGCCGCTCGAGCCGGCGTCGCTCGGTAATGTCGCGCGCAATTCCGGTAAAGAAGCGCCGGCCGTTCTCACTAAACTCTCCGAAGGACAAT
>WNFR01008458.1_pt1 | contig 16446 bp, 15 predicted proteins | sample 5400221 | NCBI WGS metagenome assembly WNFR01 (sample SAMN13153357, study PRJNA577476) | soil metagenome | isolation source: 40 cm soil under Madrone tree | place: USA:California | collected 2016-06-14 | reverse complement strand
ATACGAATGTCACCATCGGTCGCTTCACGCCGGCGAACGCCCGAGGCATCATGTGGCCCAATGCGAGTGTCGGCTCGGCCGCGATTGGAGGAGCTCGCGTGTCCGCTGTGTCGCGGCTCGCTCGAGCGCGCGAAAGGCAAGCACGGCCTCGTCTGGCTGTGCCGCGATTGCCACGCCGGCGCGGTCACCCTGCCCGTCCTACGCCGCGTTGCGCCGCGGGCGTTCGTGAACGATGCGTGGCAGACGGCGTTACGGCGCTCGCGGCGGTCGTCACTCGTGTGCCCGGCGTGCGCCGAGCCTTTCGTCGAGGTGACCGTCGGGCGGGGCGACCCGCGCATCAAGGCGTGCGTTCGCTGCTTCTGGGTGTGGCTCAACCCGCAGGCGCTCTCGACGGTGCTCGGCGCGCGTCGACCGCTGGCGTTGCGCTGATCAGTCGCCCGCGACGCGCACCATCACCGCCGCGGCGGCGCGACGCGATGCGCGGCGCGACGCGATGCGCGGAGCGCCGTCGCGGCGGCCGGCGCTCGTGCGGCGCGATCAGAGCAGCTCCGCGATCAGCGCCGCCGCGCGCTCGGCCCCGTCGGTCTCGACGGGCTTGGAGCTCGTCGGGCGGCCGATCTCCTCCGCAATCGCCGCCGCGATCACCTCGGGGGCCGCGCCGTCGAAGTCCATGCACCGTCCGGCACCGTAGTTCTGGAGGCGGTGTCGCACGTGGACGTTCTGCTCGAAGTGATGCCGGAGCGGGAAATAGAGGAACGGCCGCGCGTTGGCGGTGAGCTCCATCGACGTGGTGAGGCCGCCCTGAACGACGGCGAGGTCGCAGGCCGCCAAGTGGCGATAGAGGTTGTGGACGTACGCGACGACCTCGAGACCGGGGTGCCGCGGCAACGACGCCGGATCGATGCGCGGCCCGGCGACGACGATCATGCGCAGCGCCGGCTCGCGGCGTCGCGCCTCGGGGTAACTCGCGATCACGCGGCGCAGGAGGTGAGCACCCACGCCGGAGCCGCCGACGCTGACGATGCAGATCTTCTCGCCGGGACGGTAGCCGAGCTCGGCGCGCAGCGCCGCCCGGTCTCCGAGCGCGGACGGATCGAAGCCGGTGATGTAGCCGGAGAAGGCGTAGTTCGCTTCCGTCCAGTCGCGGATCCGCGGCAGCTCCGGGCCGAAGGTGCGCGGCACGACGTCGGCGGGGTTGCCGACGAAGATCGCGCGGTCGCGGACCGCCGGATGGCGGGCGATGTGGTCGATCATCTCCGCGTTGTAGTCGGCGGTGAGGAAGGCCTCGTGCTCGCCGCCGTCGGGCATCGGAATCCAGCCGACGAAGTCGGTCAGCCAGACGTACGGCGAGCGCTTCTGGCGGGGATTCTCGTGCAGGTAGTAGTCGACCTCCCAGGCCTCGTCGCCGATCACGAGATCGTAGTCGCCCTCCCGCATGACGTCGTCGAACACCATGAAGTTGTTGATCAGAATCTCGTCCATGCGGCGGATCGCCTGAAAGCAATGCAGGTCGTGCTCGGCGGACTCGCATTCGATGTGCTTCGATTCGCTCGCGAGATGGCTGCTCGCCGGGTGGATGCGCTCGCCCTCGGTCTCGAGGACGCGCGTCACCGGATGCTGCGCGAGCCAGTCGATCGCGACGCCGTCGACGCGGCGGCGGAGCGCGCGCGCGATCGCGACGTCGCGCTGCGCGTGGCCGAGGCCGATCGGCGACGAGATGTAGAGGACGCGCTTCGGCCCGCCCGTACCGCGACGTGGCGGGCATGGCGCCGGCTCGCGCTCGAAGCCGGGCTCGAGAAACGCGCGCACCGCATGATTCACCTGCACCGGTTTCCGCGCCATCGGCCCGTGACCCGAGCCGTCCACGGGCTCGAGGTGCGTGCCGAGCGCCGCCGCGAGCGCCTCCCCTTCTGCGAACGGCGTAATCAGGTCGGCGGTGCCGTGCAGGACGAGCGTCGGACACTGGAGGCGCGCGCAGAGCTCGCGCGTGCGCTCGGGGTCGAGCTGCGGCCCGAGGTGGGTCGCGGCGAGCGTGTCGCCGTCAGTCTCGAGGCCCCAGCCGATCCCGTCCTCGATCTGCTTCGTCGAATGCGGCTCGAAGAACGTTTCGAAGAACCACGTCAGGAAGGAACGATAGACAGCGGGGTCGCGCTGCCAGGCCTCGCGATTGAACCAGTTCATGGCGGGCAGGACGTCGGGCGGGATGTCGCGCGCGGGCAACGCGTGCTGCGAGAAGTCGTCGGTCGCGCGGCGCTCCGGCGAGAGCAGCGTCCCGCAGGAGATGAAGACGACGCCCTCTACCCGGTCAGGGTGCTCCGCCGCGAAGAGGAGCGAGCGCTGGCAGCCGCGCGACATCGTGACGAGCACGGCGCGCTCGGTGCCGGTCGCGTCGAGGACGGCGCCGACGTCGGCGGCGTTCTCGTCCTCGGAGTAGCACGACGTGTCCGCGGGCCGGTCGGAGCGTCCGTTGCCGCGCGGATCGAACGCGATCACGCGCGCGTGGCGCGCGAAGTACGGGATCTGCGCCTTCCAGAGCCGCGAGTGGACGATGGCCCACGGCGGGACGAACACGACGGTGCGGTCGCCGTCGCCGTACACCTCGTAGAAGATGCGCGTCCCGTCCTCGCGGACGGCGTATCCTTCGGTTTCGGGATAGCGCGCGCGGCTCTGCTCGCCGGTGGGTTGCCACGTGGTACTCATTGTTAGCGCTCCTTCCTCGAGCGGGAGCCCTTGCCGCCGTCCGCGCGCGATTTCATCCACGCGCCGATCTCCGACAGCAGGGCGTCGTGGCCGTGGCGGATGTCGGACAGCCGCTCGAGCGCGTACCCCTGCGCCATCGTCATGACGAGGGCGACGGCCGCCTCGAGCGAGAGCGCCTCGAAGCCGTACTCGTGCAGCGCCGGCGCGAAGGCGTCGGTCAGCACCCGTCGCCACTCCTCGTTCACCTGCTGGACGCGCGCCCGCAGCTCCGGCCGATTCCACGCCAGCGCTTGCAGCTCGAGCCAGATCTTCGAGTACCCGCTCGACAGGTCCTCTTCCTGATACGACCACGCCGCGCGCCACTTCTCGAGGAACGGGCGGTCGCTCGCGTACATCGCCCGCTGGCGCTCGATGAGCCGCGCCGTGAAGCGCTCGAGCACCTGCGCCATGACCTCTTCCATCGAGCCGAAGTAGTAGTGCACGAGGCCGTGGTTGACGCCGGCCTGCTCGGCGAGCGCGCGCGTCGTGATCGCGGCGTAGCCTTGCTCGATGAGGAGCCGCTCCGCCGCGTCGAGGAGCGCGTCGACGGCCTCCCGCCGGCTCTCGGACGCCCCCGCGGGCTGCATCCGGGCGACCGACGGCCGCTTCGGAGTCGCCGCACGGGCGATCGCTCTGCTGGATCGTGCCATTTCGGGAATCCCCTTCCCTTTCGTCTCAGGCGCGCGAGCGGAGTCGCGGCAGGAGCGCCGGGACGCGACGCCGATATCCTTCATACTGCTCGCCGTGGATTGCGACGAGCGTCGACTCCTCGATGCGAATCGCCACCAGCACCCAGGCGGTGATCACGCCCGCGAACAGCAGACGTCCGGGCGACATGACGGGCGCCGCCCAGAACGCGACCAGAAAGCCGAGCATCAGCGGATGGCGGACGTGACGGTACAGCGACCGCTCCGTGAACTGCGCCGGCACCGCGGTCCAGCCGAACGCGTGGCTCACCACCTGGCGGACACCGAACAGCTCGAAGTGGTCGATGAGGAACGTCGCGTAGAGGACGATCCCCCACCCGAGGAAGTAGAGCCCGTGCAGCGCCGCGACGCCGATCGGGTTCGTCACCTGCCATACGACGCCGGGGAGCGGTCGCCACTGCCAGACGATCAGCGCCAGCAGCGCAGTCGCGAACAGGACGAAGGTGCTGCGCTCGACAACCGGCGCGACGATCCGCGTCCACCAGCGCTTGAACGCGGGCCGCGCCATCACGCTGTGCTGAATCGCGAAGAGCGCGAGCAGCACGACGTCGATCGCGATCGCGCTCGCCGTGCCGGTCGGAACGCCGTTCTCGATGTGCTTTGGCACGATGAAACCCCCGACGAAGCCGATCGTGTACGTGAACACGGCGAGGAAGAAGACGTAGGTCGCGATGCCGTAGATCAGGATCGCGCCTCGGGTCGCGGCCGACGTAGCGGAGCTCAGCTCCGTTGCGGGATACGAGATGCTGGACATGGGATCCTCCTTGGGTCCGCGCTCGCGAGACGCGCCGTCTCGGGCGCCCTGGGCTATCGTCTTGGGCGAATGTCTAATCCATCTGACCAGGTCATGTCAATACCCTCGAACGGCTTTCCCTGGACCCGCGAGCTCTCGCTGTGGCACCGTCTGCCGCGCGTGATGGCGATCGATGCACGGATGAAGCGAGCGTTGCGCCTCGTCATCGTCGCGCAACTGATCGGACTCACGTTGATCCTGCCGCCGCCGAAAGTCTTGTCGTTCCGGCGACCCGTCGATCCCGCCCCGCCACCGGACTGCGCACGGGTGCTCTTCCTGGGAAACAGCCTCACGTTCACGCACGACATCCCCGCCAATACCCAGCGGCTGGCGAGTCTTCTCACCGGCGCGCGCTCCCTCTGTGTGACGGCTCACGCGGAGCCCGGGGTCACGCTCGAGTGGCACTGGAACGACCCGGAAACGTCGCGACTGCTCGCGGAGCGGTGGGACTACGTCGTCCTGCAAGAGCAAAGCGAGCGCGCATACGACCAACCGGCGCAGATGGACGCATGGCTGACGGCGTTCGCGCAGAAGATCAGACATGCCGGCGCGGAGCCGCTCCTGTTCGCGATCTTCTCGCGCCAGTGGCCGGAGGAACGACGTGTCGAGCTTCACGACCGCATGCGTGCGAGCGCGCGATCGTTGGGTCTTCGCGTCGTGCCGGTCGACGACGTCTGGACCGACATCCTCCGCGACGACCCATCAGCGCCGATCTTGGCGGCGGATGGACATCATCCGGCGCCGTATGGCGCGTACAGCGCGGCGCTTCTGTTCGCACGCTGCATGGTCGGTCCCTTGAACGAGCCGGCAGCGTACACGTTCGACGAGCCGCCCCGCTTCCTCTATCGGGCTCTCCTCGGCGAGCACCCGCAGATCGCACAGCGTGAGGGCAATGCGGCGTACCGCGCCGTCGAGCGTCGCGCGGTGACGTGCATCGCCCCGAATCGCTGACGAGCGTGGCTACGGTATGATTCGTCGGACCGCCAAAGACGGCGTTGCGTTAACGGGACGATCTGTCGAGAATCGTGCCCTCATGAGCCCATGCCGAAGGAGCGTTCAATGAGCGACGACTTCACCCTGAAGACCCCGACCCAGGAGCCGGACCTGCCGACCGCCATGCAGGTGATCTACCAATGGAACTACGACCCCGAGATCGAGGAGCTGCGGAACCTGTACGTCAAGGCGGCCGAGGCGCAGTGGATCGGCGCCAAGGATCTCGACTGGAACCGCGAGATCGATCTGGTGAAGTTCTCGACGACGCCGATCGGCGCCGGGGTACCGATCGAAAAGACGTCGTACTGGCGGTCGCTCACCGAGGAGACGCGCGCGGAGCTGGTGCGGCGAACGGCGGCGTTCCGCCTCTCGCAGTTCCTCCACGGCGAGCAAGGCGCGCTGATGGTCGCGGCGCAGCTGGTGAACGCGGTGCCGCACACCGACGCCAAGTTCTACGCCGCGACGCAGACCATGGACGAGGCGCGCCACGTCGAGGTGTTCGCGCGCTACATCGAGAAGCTCGACGAGATCCGCCCGATCGCGCCGTCGTTGAAGGGCATCCTCGACCAGACGCTGCAGACCGACGACTGGATGAAGAAGCTCGTCGGCATGCAGATCGTCGTCGAGGGGCTCGCGCTCTACGCGTTTCGCGAGATGCGGAACTTGACCGAGGAGCCGCTGCTGAAAGACCTCCTGACCTACGTCGCCCGCGACGAGTCGCGCCACCACGCGTACGGCGTGCAGTACATCGAGCGCTGCGTGCCGTGCCTCGGCGCGCAGGAGAAGGCGGAGCTCGAGGACTTCGCCCTCGAGTGCGCCCGCAGCCTGATCGATCGTAACGCGCAGGGCTTCTTCACGACCCTGATGCAGATCTGGTCCGAGGTCGGCGTCGATCCGGCGACGATGCTGACGAGCCTCGCGAACGAGCGCGAGGAGATCACCCGCGATCTGCCGCGCGGCCGCCGGCTCGGCCCGGTGCAGGGCTTCGTGATCCCGACGCTGCGCCGCTGCGGCTTGCTCTCCGAGCGCGTCGCGGAGCACTTCCACGGGTTCTTGAAGGAGAACTTCGGCGCCCGCGTCGCCGGCGCGGACGTCGAGGAGTTCCTCCAGTATCTGCCCGACCTCCCCGCCGACACCGCGCGTTGGGTGATGGGCGAGCTGCAGTAGCCGCTCGCCGCGCGTGATCGCCCGCTATTGACGGGAGCGGCGAGCCCGACGTAGCAACGGGCAGCTACGGTGGATCGGTAGTGCCTGTCCCCAACGACCTACCTCCCGCGGCGACGGCGCCGCAGGCGATCGGCGGCGACGTCGAGGTGCTGCGACGGCTCGTCGAAGGCACCGTGCGCTCGACCGGCGAGGAGTTCTTCCGCTCGCTCGTCCGCAACTTGAGCCTCGCGCTCGGCTCGCCCTACGCGCTCGTCGCGGAGTTCGCCGGCAGCCCGTCGCGCGTGCGTACGCTCGCGTACTGGGGCAAGGGCGCCTTCCTCGACGACATCGAGTATGACCTGGCGGGAACGCCGTGCGAGGACGTCGCGGGCGGCGAGCTCTGTCACCATCCCGACGGCGTGCAGCGGCGATTCCCGAACGACCGTCCGCTCGCCGCGCTGGGGATCGAGAGCTACATCGGCGTACCGCTCTTCGACGGTCAACGCGAGGTGCTCGGCCACCTCGCCGTCTTCGACACCGCGCCGACGCGCGACGTCGAGCGCGGCATCTCGATCCTGCAGATCTTCGCCGCCCGCGCAGCGGCGGAGCTCGAGCGCAAGCGTGCCGAACAGATGCTGCGGACGTCGGAGCAGCAGTTCCGCGACCTCTACGAGGAGGCGCCGATCGCGTACATCTACGAGGACACCGAGTCGCGGTTCGTGAGCGCGAACCGCGCCGCGATGAATCTCCTCGGCCTCAAGCCCGAGGACGTTCCCGGCACACTCGGCTTGTCCCTCATCGCGCCGACGCCGGAGATGCAGGAGCGCGTCCGCCGCGAGATCGAAGCGCTGCAAGCGGGCAAAGAGCGGACCTGCATCGAGCTCGAGCTGCGCCGCAAGGACGACGGCCGGCCGGTCTGGGTGCAGTGGTGGTCGAAGCCCGACCCCGACGGCAAATACACCCGCACGATGATCGTCGACATCACGGCGCGCGTCCTCGCGGAGCAGGAGCGCAACCGTCTTGCGCAGCAGAACCAGTACCTGCAGGAGGAGATCAAGAGCGAGTACAACTTCGAGGAGATCATCGGCAACGCGCCGGCGCTGCACGCGACGCTCGCGAAGCTGCGGCAGGTGGCGCCGACCGACTCGACGGTGCTGATCCTCGGCGAGACCGGCACCGGCAAGGAGCTCGTCGCGCGCGCGATCCACAACATCTCGCGCCGCAAAGAGAAGCCGCTCATCAAAGTCAACTGCTCGGCGTTGCCGACGGGCCTCATCGAGAGCGAGCTCTTCGGCCACGAGAAGGGTGCCTTCACCGGCGCGACCGAGAAGCGCGTCGGCCGCTTCGCGCTCGCCGACGGCGGCACGATCTTCCTCGACGAGATCGGCGACATCCCGCCCGAGGTACAGGTGCGCCTGCTGCGCGTGCTGCAAGAGCACGAGTTCGAGCCCGTCGGATCGTCGAAGACGGTGCGCGTCGACGTGCGCGTGATCGCGGCGACCAACCGCGACCTCGAGAAGGCGGTCGCCGACGGCACGCTCCGCGCCGACCTCTTCTATCGGCTGAACGTCTTCCCGATCCACGTCCCGCCGCTGCGCGAGCGGCGCGAGGACGTGCCGATGCTGGCGCACTACTTCATCGAGAAGTACGCCGCGAAGATCGGCACTCGCGTCGAAGCCGTCGAGGACGAGACCATGCGCGCCTTCGTCGCGTACCCGTGGCCGGGCAACGTCCGCGAGCTGGAGAACGTCATCGAGCGCGCAGTGATCTTGTCCTCGGGGCCGACGCTCGCCGTCGAAGCGCACGCGCTGCGGGCGCCGAGCGCCGCGCCGGCGACGATCGCCGACGTGGGGCTGACGACCGCTGCGGCGCAGCCGGACGGCGCCGCGGGCGACGACGATTCGCCGACCCTCGAAGAGTCGCAACGGCGGCACATCGTGCGCGTGCTCGAGCAGTGTCACTGGGTCGTCGAAGGACCGCGCGGCGCGGCGACGATGCTCGGCCTACATCCGAACACGCTCCGCAGCCGGATGAAGAAGCTCGGGATCCGGCGGGGTGCGTCGCTCGCGCGCTGACGAGGATCGGGGCGAGGCGTGCCGGGATTTGGACACGCCACGAGGACCACGCCGCATGCGTACGCTGCTACCGCGTGCTCGTCGCCAGCGAGGCGACGGGCCGGACGCCATGCGCGTCGTCGCGGTGTGTCGCCCAGCGCACCAACACGTAATCGAGCGACAGCGGACCGGGACCGGTCACGCCGAGCCAGATGAGCAGCGTGATGTAGAGGTACTCGGCGAGACCGAACACGTCGCCGAGCGAGCCGACGTTCTCGCGCTGCGCCGTCACGATCGCGACGAGCATGGTGATGATGAGCGGGACACTGGCGATCCTGGTGAAGAGCCCGGCGAGCATCAACCCGCCGCAGAGGAACTCGGTCGCCGACGAGAACGGCGCCTGCAGCTCGGGATGCGGGATGCCGAGCGAGCCGAAGAACTCGATGACGCGGTCGAGATCGTGCAGCTTGCCCCACCCCGACCAGAGGAAGATCCAACCGACGGTGAAGCGGGCGAGCGTCGGCGGCAGCCATTGCAGGCGGTCCGCGATCGCGTGCACGAGACGGCGGATCGCGAGCATCGAGTCGAGAACGGTTCCCATCGGGGAGTCTCCTTTCGAAATCAGCCGTGCGCGGCGGCGCGTGGCGCCCCGCCGCGCGGCACGTCGGTCGGCACGGGGGTGCTCGACGACATGATCGCCGCGGCCGCCGGCGTATCGTGTGTGGCGTCGGCGCGCGAGATCGTCATGCCGGTCGCGGTCTCGAACTTGACGAGATCCTTCGAGAACACGAGATCGAGCGTCCAATCGAGAGCGACCCGCACCTTCTTCTCCAGACGCGGGAGCTTGGAAAGATAGATCGTGCGCCAGAGCCACCACGCGATGAACCCGGAGAAGTTGACGCCGAAGATCTGTGCCACTCCCGTGCGCCGGCCGAGCGACGCCAGCTGGCCGATCGTGCGGAACGCAAACGGACGCTTCGCGCCGCCGCGCAGCGCGGCGACGATATTGCGCGCGACGCAGCGTCCCTCGCGAATCGCGTGCTGCGCCGTCGGCGGATGGAAGCGGCCGCTCGTGCCGTCGGGGACGAGCGCGCAATCGCCGAGCGCCCACACGCCGGGCCAACCCTCGACCTCGAGGGACGTCGTCACGCAGACGCGGCCGCGCTCCTTCATGCATGGCAGCGTCGCGACGAGCGGATTCGGCGTCGTCCCCGCGGTCCAGATGACGGTGCTGGCCGGCAGGGTCGTGCCATCGCTGAGCGTGACCGTCGCGTCGCTCACCGCCGTCACCTTCGTCCGCGCGCGCACCTCCATGCCGCGCGCCGCGAGCTTGCGCTCCGCATAGCGCCCGAGCGACGGCGAGAGCTCCGGCAGGATGACGTCCTCCGGGTGCACGAGCACGGTGCGGATCATCGGCGGCGCGAGGTTCGGATAGAAGCGCAACGCCTCGCGGACGAAGTCGTTCACCGCCGCCGCAGTCTCGACGCCGGCGAAGCCGCCGCCGGCGACGACGAACGTCAGCAGACGCTCGCGGACGCCGGCGCAGCATTCGGTGTCGGCCTCCTCGAGCAGCGCGATCATGCGGTTGCGCAGCACGATCGCATCGCCGAGCGATTTCATCGTGAGCGCGCGCTCCTCGAGACCGGGAAGGCCGAAGAAGTTCGTCACCGAGCCGAGCGCGATCACCAGATGGTCGTACGGCAGGTCGTGGGTGTGCGCATCGGCGCCGTGCGACACGACGACGGCGCGCCGCGGGAGGTCGATGCGCTGGACGTCGCCGTCGAAGAACTGCACGCGCGGCAAGAGCTTGCGGACGGGATTCACGATGTGGGTGACGTCGAGGTCGCTGGCGGCGGGCGGCGCGTGACGCGCCCGCGTCGTCGGCGCGAAAGCGGTAGAAGAGCGGCGCATCCTTGAAGTCGTGCTCGTCGAGGACGTGGCGCACGAGCCCGTGGGCGACGAGGCGCTGCCCGAGCGCGACCGCCTCGGCGCGCGTCATCTGCTCGCGGTCGACCAGCCAGTCGACGGCCTCGCGGCCGAGGAAGCAGCGCGGGTACACGCGCAGCAGGTGGCGGCGATCGACGATCGCGAGGCCGTCGGGACCGCGCATGCGGGCGACGAGCGCCGCGAGGCGCGTCTCGTCCCACGCGCCGCCGCCGAGCTCGGGCTCGTCATCGTGCGCGTGTCGAGCGCTCGCATCGCTCACGGCGCGGTGCGCAACCCCGCCGGCCGCACCATTCGGCGACGCCGTCGCGATCCCGCCCCTGCGCGACGCCGTGAGCGCCATACCCGGCGCCGGATCGGTCCGCGCCGCGGGGTCGTCCTGCGCCGCAGAATCGATCGGCGCCGTGGCGTCCACGGCGTCGTCCGCGCGTTCAGGAAACTCGCGGCGGCGCCACGCGGCGACGGCGCGCTCGAGCTCGGGTGCGTGCACGTGGACGTCGCGCTGCGGCGACGGGACCGCGATCCCGTGCCGCCTGAGCGCGGCATCGACGCGGTAATAGAGATCGCTCCGCAGCTTCACCTGGTTGCGTGGGTCGCGCGTCCAGACGAGCAGCTCGAGGTCGATGCCGCTGTCGCCGAAGCCGCGCACCTCGACGTCCGGCCGGGGGTCGGCGAGCACGTCGGGATGATGGCGCGCCGCCTCGAGGAGCACCGTCCGGACCGCACGGAGCTCGGCATCGTAGGCGACCTGGACCGGCAGGTGGACACGCGACGTCGGGTCCTCGTGGCTCCAGTTGACCACCTCGTGCTCGAGGAGGCGCGAGTTCGGCACCAGGATCGAGACGCCGTCGGTGGTGCGAATCTCGGTGCTGCGCGCGCCGATCCGCGCCACGCTGCCGACGAGGTCGCCGACCTGCACGTAGTCGCCCGGCTTGATCGGCCGCTCGAGACCGAGGACGACGCCGCTCACGAAGTTGTTCGCGATCGTCTGCAGGCCGAAGCCGATCCCGACGCCGAGGGCGCCGCCGAGCACGGCCAGCGAGCTCACGTCGATCCCCCAGTACTGGAAGATCATGACGACGCCGACGAACGTCAGGAAGACGCGGACGAGCATCCCGAGCGTCTCCTGCGCGCCCGACTGCATCGTGCTCGCGCGGAAGAGGACGAGGCGCGCGAGCCGTGTCCCGAGTCCCATCGCGATCCAGAGGCCGACGACGAGCCCGGGAATGAGGAGCAAGTCGAGCGCCGAGTAGCTCATCTCGCCCATCTTGAAGAGCGGCGACGTGAAGCTGTCCTGCACGAGACAGACGAGGAGGAGGCGCCACGCGCGCAAGTACGGCACCTGCTCGCTCACCCAGTAGAGAGTGGCCCCCCAGAGCGCGACGATCGGCACGAGGAGAATCCGTTCGAGAAGCAGCCGCCAGCGTGCCCCCGCGTCGGGCGCACCCCCGGCCCGACGCCCCAATATCACCGCGACGCGACGTCCGGCGCGCTGCGCGAGCCAATGGACACAAGCGGCGGCGGCGATCGCGAGGAGCAGGACCAGGGCCGTCGCGACGGAAGGGTCCGACGATTCGAGCGGGGGCACGATCGTTCGATGCCGGACGGGCCGCCACGTCACGGAAAACCGCGCGGCGCACCGCCATCGTACGCGCTGCACCCTCGGCGCGGCGCCGGCATCGAAGCAGCCGACAACGAAACGCCGGCCACCGGCGCAATCAGACGCAATCAGAAAGGAGTCATCATGAATTCGATCAGTAAGGGGATGCTCATCGCGGGAGCGGCCGCGAGCCTGCTGCTGTCCGGCTCGGTCACCGCACGCGCCGACGAGAAGATGGGCGGCGACATCTACTGCTCCGGCATCAACTCGTGCAAAGGTCAGGGTGCGTGCGCCGGCGGCGGGCACGGCTGCGCCGGCAAGAACTCCTGCAAAGGGCAAGGCGTCACGAAGACGACGAAGGCCGACTGCGATGCGAAGCACGGCACAGTCGTCCCCGATCCGCACCCCGCGAAGTAATCCACCCCACGACCGTGGACCCCGGCACCGTGCCGGGGTCCACGCGCTTCCGTCGGCTCACACATGGCAAGCGTCAGCCTCGACGCCTCGACCGTCCGCGCCCGACGCGCCGTCGCGACCGTCTTCTTCCTGAACGGGGCGGTGCTCGCGAGCTGGATCCCGCACATTCCGGCGGTCAAAGCCGTGCACGGCCTCGGTGACGGCGCGCTCGGGCTCGTGCTCCTCGCGATGGCGGCGGGCGCGATCGTCGCGATGCCGATCGCCGGCGTGCTGATCGGCCGGCTCGGTAGCCGCAGCATGACGACGGCGACCGCGGTCGGATTGGCGATCACCGTACCGGTGCCGCTCGTCGCGCCTTCGGTGCCGCTGCTCGCGGCCGCGCTCTTCATGCTCGGCGCGCTGAACGGCGCTCTGGACGTGTCGATGAACGTGCAGGCGCTCGCGGTCGAGGCCCGGTACCGGCGCCCGATCATGTCGTCGTTCCACGCGCTCTTCAGCCTGGGTGGCCTCGTCGGCGCCGCCGGCGCGGCCCTCGTCATGACGTCGACCGTCGGCGATCGCGCGCATCTGCTGCTCACGAGCGCCGTCGCATCGGCGACGCTCGCGTTCGTCGTGAGAGGGCTCGTGACGACGCCGCCGGCCGCGAGCGTCGAGCGGCCGCTCGCGCTCCCGGGACGCGGGCTCGTCGCGCTCGGCGGCCTCGCGTTTCTCGGGCTCCTCGCGGAGGGAGCGATGGCGGATTGGAGCGCCGTCTACTTGCGCGACAGCCTGCGGACGACGGCAGCCGTCGCCGCGCTCGGCTTCGGCGCCTTCTCTCTCGCGATGACGGCGGGCCGGTTCGCCGGTGATCGCATGGTGGCGCGCTTCGGGGCGGTGCGCGTGCTGCGCGCCTCGAGCGCGCTCGCGGCCGCAGGCCTTGCCGTCGCGCTGCTGATCGGCAGCGCCCCCATCGCGCTGATCGGCTTCGGAACCGTCGGGTTCGGCATCGCCAACGTCATTCCGGTCCTCTTCAGTGGCGCCGCGAACGTGCGCGGCGCCGGGACGGGCTCGGCGCTCGCCGCGGTCGCGACGACCGGCTACTTCGGGTTCCTCGCCGGACCCGCAGTCATCGGCTTCACCGCGGCGCTCACGAGCTTGCCGATCGGTCTCGCGCTCGTGAGCGCCGCGTGCGTCGTCATCGCGTTCCGCGGCGGCCTCGTTCAGGCGCCGGTCCAGCTTCGCTGAGCACCGGTCACGCGACGGCGCCACGCACAACGGCGCGGCGGTCGCCGACGCCGTGTAGCGTCGACTCGGTGACCGCGAGGCGCTGCACGAGCAGCGTGCGGAGCGCCTGGCGTGCGCGGTGGAGACGCGTCTTCACGGCGGTGACGCTCATGCCGAGCTTGTCCGCGGTCTCGTCCGTGTCGAGCTCCTCGATGTCGCGCAGCAAGAGGATCGTCCGGTACGACGCCGGCAGGCGATCGATGCACTCGCGGACGATGACGCGGGTCTCGGAGCGCTCGAGGAGATCGGCCGGGGTAGTCGCGCGCGTCTCGTCGTCGCACCATTCGCCGCTCTCGTCGAAGCGCGGCAGCAGCTCGTCGATCGATTCCTCGGGCTTGCGGCGCTGGCGGCGGAGCCGCATGAGCGCGGCGTTCACGACGATGCGGTGCAGCCAGGTCGAGAGCCGCGCATTCCCGGCGAAGCCGTCACGCGCTTTGAACGCTGACACGAACGCCTCTTGGACGGCATCGCGCGCGTCCTCCTCGACGCGCAGCATGCGACGCGCCACCGCGAGCATGCGCCCGCCGTAGCGGCGGACGACGTCCTCGAACGCCGCCGGGTCGCCGCGCCGCAACGCCGCGACGAGGCGCTGCTCGTCGTCGGCCGCGGAGTCGCCGTCGGCCGCGCGCAACATCTCTTCGACGAATGGCGACGACCCGACGACGGCGACGCCGCCGCGGATCATCGCGCCGATCGCGCGCGCGGCGTCGTGATCGACGAACGTCACGCCCGCGAGATCGAGGATGGGTGAGGCGTCGGCGGCGAATTCGGCGACGGCGGCTTCCACTTCATCGATCGCGGTGCCGACGATCCGTCCTTCGACGCGCAGCCGCGCCGCGCTCGTGCCCTTGGGGGTAGGTGTGATCTTGATCATGGTAGTGCGGCACAGCAAGGTACGTACCGACGCGGGCGCGAGACGAACGCCCTCGTAACTGCGCGTCGGGGCGAGCCATGAACGAATCGCGTCGGCGTGGTGCCCACGAGCTCCTCCGAAATGTCGTGGCTTCTCCGAAGCTTCGCGGGCGGCCACGAACGAAAGCGAGGAAACCCTTAGACGGCGCCGGCATCGAAGCACCGAGTAGGACGATCGAGGCGATGATGACATGTCGGCAACTGGTCGATTTTCTCGCGGAGTACGTGGCGGACGGGCTCGAGGTGAGCGAGCGCACGGCGTTCGCGGCACATCTCGCCGATTGCCCCGCGTGCGCCGACTACGTCCGTAGCTATCGCGACACGATCGCCCTCGCGAAGGACGCGGCGCGCGACGACGAGGCCGCCGTCGCGGCGATGCCGCCCGAGCTCGTCGACGCCATCTCGGGCCGTACTCGCGCCTCGCTCCTCAACGGACTGTGCAGTCCGCCTACGTCGCTCGGCGCTCCGTTCGCCCCGATCTGGCGCGCGCTTGGCGCTCTCGCGACGTGGACCTGGTGAGAAATGCGGGCTAGCGTGCGTTGCGCGACGAGGTCCCCTGGTGCGCGCTCCCGCTACGACGCCGCGCCTGCGGCATCGAAGCGGCATGGCGAACTCATCCTACCCGACGCTCTGGGCGCTCGTCCTCGCCGGCGGTGACGGCACCCGCCTCCAATCGCTCACCCGCCTGATCGCCGGCGCGCCGATCCCGAAGCAATACTGCCGGCTCGTCGGCGACCGCTCGCTTCTCGAGGAGACGCTCGCGCGTCTCCGCGGCCTCGTGCCGGCGACGCGCACGCTCGCGGTCGTGAACCGCGATCACCTGCCGCTCGCGTCGGCGCAGCTCGCGACGTTGCCGGCGCGAAACGTCGTCGTCCAGCCGCGCAATCGCGACACCGGCCCGGGCATCCTGCTGCCCCTCCTCGCGCTCGCGCGACGTAGTCCCGACGCCACCGTCGCAGTGTTCCCCAGCGATCACTACGTCGCGAACGACGCCGGCTTTCGCGGCTGGGTGCGACGGGCCGCCGAGCTCGTCGCGCAGCATCCCGAGAAGATCGTCCTCCTCGGCACCGAGCCGGAATGGGCGGATCCCGGCTACGGCTACATTCTCCCCGGCGCGCGCGTCGCCGACGACACGTTCATGGTCCGCGCCTTCTGCGAGAAGCCCGCGACTTGCGCAGAGGTTCCCTAGTGGCCCGCGCCTGAGCTGACGGAGGCATTCTCCGCGGCGGGACTCTCACGCGTGCGCTTTCCCGGCGTCCCACCGGCCGCGCGCGTGAGCGGGCTGGGCGCGTCCGTCGGCCGCCGCCGACCCCACCACCGTCGACAGATCGACGAGTAACGCCGACGCGAGCGGCGCATCCAATCTGCCGACACGCCGCCGTGGCGCGAGGTCGCGGCGACGCTCGCGGCAACTGCCTGAAACACGGCGGGCGCGCTCGCGATCTCGACCGCTGGGATGGCGTCGCCGAGGTATTCGCGGTAGGCGATCGCCCGCAGGCGGAGAAAAGCCCATGAACGCCACGAAAACCGTCGGGCTCGGTCTCGGAACCGTGATTGCCGGCGCGCTCGCGAGCTGCCCGATCGTACAGGCCGCTGTGCTCGGCACGTTCGGCGCCCTCGGCGTCCTGCCGTTCGTCGACCGCTACCGGCCGGTGCTGGTGCTCGCGGTCATCGGATGTGTCGCGCTCGCGATCTACAGCGTCGTCCGCCGGTGGCGGGGTCGCCGCGCGCAGCTTGGCTAGGGAACCGCTGCACAAGTAGCTTCCGGCTGCGAAGCACGATCCATCCGCGATCGACGGCGTCGCGGAGCCCTCGGCGTATCGGACAGATACGCGGTCGGGCTCCGCTCCTTGCGCTCGCGGCGGCTCGCGCTTCTCG
>WNFR01003549.1_pt1 | contig 16447 bp, 13 predicted proteins | sample 5400221 | NCBI WGS metagenome assembly WNFR01 (sample SAMN13153357, study PRJNA577476) | soil metagenome | isolation source: 40 cm soil under Madrone tree | place: USA:California | collected 2016-06-14 | reverse complement strand
CGCAATAACCTGTTGGGTCCGCAAGGCTACACGCGCCGCGTCTTCAGTGGGCAAGGCGAGCGCCTCAACCATTGCATTAGTATGCAAAGACTGAGTGCCGCCCAACACCGCAGCCAGCGCCTGGATTGTGGTGCGCACAACATTCACTTCGGGCTGTTGTGCCGTCAAGGTCGACCCGGCGGTCTGCGTGTGAAAGCGCAACATCAGTGAGCGCGGATTGCGCGCGTGAAAGCGCTCTCGCATGATCCGCGCCCAGAGCCTCCGGGCGGCGCGAAACTTCGCTATCTCTTCCAGCAGATTGTTATGCGCGTTAAAAAAGAACGAAATGCGCGGCGCAAATTCATCAATCCCAATAACCACTGATCGAAATTGTGTTCCAGTTGGGGACTTCACGCGAGCAAAACGCGAATGTATCCGTAATCAAGCGCAGTGACGGCGCCGGCGGAAAAATATAAGTGCCGCGTGCGATGTACTCTTTCAAAATATCGTTCTGCAGCGTGCCGCTGACCTTTTCAAAGCCAACGCCCTGTTTCCGCGCGACGGCAAGATAAAGACAAAGTAAAATCGCCGCAGTCGCATTGATCGTCATGGAAGTCGACACTTCACCGAGGGGAATCCCGTCGAACAAAGCCAGCATGTCCTCGAGTGAATCAATCGCTACCCCGACCTTGCCGACTTCTCCGCTGGCCAATGGATCGTCGGAATCCAAACCAATCTGCGTGGGCAGATCGAACGCCACCGACAGCCCGGTCGTGCCCTGTGACAGCAAATACTTGTAACGCAAATTTGATTCTGCGGCACTGGCATAGCCGGCGTACTGCCGCATAGTCCAAAGGCGCCCGCGGTACATATTGCGCCTGATGCCTCGGGTGTACGGGAAAGTCCCCGGATCGCCGAGGTCGCGATCGTACTCGACAGCTTCGGTATTTGAGGGATTGAAGTCGACGGGCAATTCGAAGCCTGACGAAGTCTCGAAGTGCTCGCGGCGCTTACCTGTGGCTTTGGTTTTCGTAGCCATCGAATTTAGCGGCTGTTGCGGGTCGTTTTGCGAATCGTTCGAAGGCTAGCACACGGAATATGAGCACGGCAATTCCAGTCTCTCGCAGGTGAAGGAGGGTGGATCTACTGCGCCGCCCGTTTGACCGAGTTCCTTATGTGACTTAGCATCACGACAGGCATTACGGATCAGAGGACTTAGCGTTAGATGGACGAACAAACCAAAAAACTTGCGGAAGAAGTCGGCACCGCAATCAACGAGTCAGTTCAGCAGTCAGCCATCGTTGCGGCGGCGATTGAGCGACTACGCGAAGCTGGATTCGAAATGGAGCTGACGCTAAAACTCGAGATTGGGCTGCGGCCGCACAACAGCGATGAGGCCGGCACTGATAGCGAAGGATCTCTGGAACTAACCGATGAAGATCTAAGAATTCTGCGATCAATGAAGATCAGGATCGATTCGGAAGAGTAAATCAGGCTCACAGTGATTGGCGGTTAGCGCCGTCAGGCGAAATATTTATAGAATCGAACTGGCAAGAATTATGTCATCCGGCTGAGCGAAAACTGTTTTCGCGCAGCCGGATTTACTTTAAAGGTTACTTTTGGGATTATTCCGCGCTTATGGCATGAACGCGATCTATCTACTCCGGCTTCTCTCCCCCACCGGTGAGCGTTTGTTGTCGCAAGGCTGCTGCTCCCACAAAACCACCCATTCCCATCGTCTCCACCGCACTGCTCGGGACGATCATCAGCGCGCCTTTTTCCTTCAAGCCTTCGTACAACATATTCATCGCGCGCAGGTGCATCGCCGTAGGATTGTTACGATAAGACTCTGACGCTTTGTCGAACTGCGCGGCGATCTCAACTTCGGCTTGCGCCAGGATCACGCGTGCAGCTTTTTCGCGCGCTGCCTGTGCCTCGCGCGACATGGCGTCCTGCAACGCCGCGGGAATAATCACGTCGCGCATCTCGACCGATTGCACGGTCACGCCCCACGGATTCGAGCGCTCATCAATCAGCTTCTGCAATTCGTCTTCAATGCGCTCGCGACCCCGCAGCAGATCGCTCAGCGACGTGCGGCCGATTATGTCTCGCAGGGCCGTCTGTGCCGCCCAGCTGACGGCCGCGGGATAGTTTTGCACTTCGAGCGCAGCTTTTTCCGGATCGTAAACCACCCAGAACAATACTGCATCGACATTAACCGGCACAGTATCGCTGGTCAGCGTCTCTTCCGCCGCGAAAGCAGTCGTGATCACGCGCTGATCGATCCAACTGGAAATGTTATCGACGAAGGGAATGATCCAGAAGAGTCCCGGACCGCGCAGCCCGATGAATTTTCCCAGGCGAAGTACCACCGCGCGTTCCCATTGCCGGGCGATCTTGGGCGACTGAGCCAACAGCAGGCCCAGCAGTACGCCGACGATCGCCCCGCCCGGATTGAGAGTCAGCAGCGTGGCCACTGCGCCAAACGCCACCGGCACGAGGAACGCCACCGCCTGAACAAAGTTCACCCGCGGCGTATTCGCCGGCAAGTTGCTTCTGGTGTCAAAATTTTGAATGTTAGCCATACAAGTCTTTCTCCTTCTTGCGTCTGTAGCGCAAGTTGTTAACTTGCGATGATTTCCTGGCGAGCGGATCGCAGTTAACAACTTGCGCTATCCTTTTTTTCGTCTGCTTTGCAAATGGTCAATTACATCGTCAATCGAAAATCCCCGGGTGTGTGTCTCAGTAATGAAATGGTCGGCCAACTCGCGCAGGTGCCGATCGCGATCGCGCCGACTGGTGGCCTCCTGGGGCCGCGCGCTGACAAAAGTCCCGACGCCCCTGCGGGTTTCGACCACGCCGGCGTGCTCCAACTCGGCATAAACTTTAGCAACTGTGTTCGCGTTGATGCGCAGCTCGACTGCTAACTGCCGCACCGTCGGCAGCTGATCGCCGATTTGCAGCCGCCCGGTCGCAATCGCAAAGCGAATGGACCTTTCCAGTTGAGCGTAAAGCGGCGTTGGATGGTTGGAATCTACCTGAAACATTATTGCCCCACTGTACTACGACAATGGTACAAGTAAAGTTTCGGGGAGTTGTATCAGAAGCCCGGCTGTTAGGGAGGGCCATCTAGCAGAAATTGCCAATGCTGAGTCCGATACCGTTTGCTCGCCGGCAAGAACGTTGCCCTTGCTTATGCGCGGGCTTCTGACACGAGGAAGCACGGGTTATTTCGCGCCGTTTGCTTCGCGGACGCGTCTGTTTTCCTGACCGATCTACAGACGCGCGCGTTTGCCGAACTCAGAAGCCCTATGTTATCTTCTCCCTCTTTAAAACCTTCCAGTTTTTATCTGTATAGGCTTTCGCATTAATTCGAAGGAGTTGACTGAGCAAATATGGCTACGCCTAATGGAAATGGCTCGGACGGGCATGTAGGTCTCGTCGTGCAGATTATTGGCCCGGTGGTGGACGTCGAGTTTACTGAGAATTACCTGCCGCCGATTTACGAGGCGCTGCGGATAACTTCCGATGGTTTTGACGTGCCCGAACCGATCAATGTGATCGCTGAGGTCCAGCAGCACCTGGGCGAAGGCCGTGTGCGCGCCGTATCCATGCTGCCCACTGATGGCATGGTGCGCGGGATGAAAGCTACTGATACGGGAGGCCCAATTACCGTACCCGTAGGCGAAGGCACTCTGGGCCGCATTATGAATGTGATCGGCGATCCGGTCGATAACCTCGGCGACATTCCACACCAGCAACGCTATCCGATTCACCGTCATGCGCCGTCATTTGAAGAACAGTCGACCGAACTGCAAATGTTCGAAACCGGAATCAAGGTCATCGACTTGATCCAGCCTTTCGTGCGGGGCGGCAAGATTGGTTTGTTCGGCGGCGCGGGCGTAGGCAAGACAGTTATCGTGATGGAGCTCATCAATAACATCGCGAAGGCGCGCTCAGGCTTTTCGGTTTTCGCCGGAGTCGGCGAACGCACGCGCGAAGGCAACGACCTGTTGCGCGAGATGGTCGAATCCAAGGTCATAGACTTTGGCGAATCCTTCTATCACAACATGGAAGAGACCGGCGCTTTCGACATGACCAAGGTGGATATGAAAGCGATCGAGAAATCTAAGGTGGCACTTATCTATGGCCAAATGACTGAACCGCCGGGCGCGCGTCTGCGCGTGGCGCTTTCCGGCTTGACCGTTGCCGAATACTTCCGCGATCAAGGCCTGGATGTGCTGCTCTTCATCGATAACATTTTCAGATTTACCCAGGCAGGCTCGGAAGTGTCGGCCCTGCTGGGCCGCATGCCTTCGGCGGTGGGTTACCAGCCGAACCTCGCGACCGAAATGGGCGAGATGCAGGAGCGCATCACTTCGACAAAAACCGGATCGATCACTTCGATTCAGGCGGTGTACGTACCGGCTGACGACTATACCGACCCGGCGCCCGCAACTACATTTGCGCATCTCGACGCTGTCACTGCTTTGTCGCGTCAAATCGTGGAGTTGGGAATCTATCCGGCGGTCGATCCGCTGGCATCGTCTTCGCGCATTCTCGATCCGCGGATTGTTGGAGAGGACCACTACAACACCGCGCAGAATGTGAAGCTGATTTTGCAGCGCTACAAGGATCTACAGGACATCATCGCGATTCTCGGTCTCGACGAACTGTCGGACGAAGACAAGTTGTCCGTTTCGCGCGCGCGAAAGATTCAGAGGTTCTTCTCGCAACCGTTCCACGTGGCGTCGCAATTCACCGGCCGCGAGGGCAAATATGTGAAGCTGGAAGACACGATCAAAGGCTTTAAAGAGATTATCGAAGGCAAGCACGACGATATCCCCGAGCAGGCTTTCTATATGGCCGGCACGATTGAAGAAGTCGTCGAAGCCGCGAAGAAAATGGAATAGCGGTGGCACAGACTTTTAGTCTGTGCTGGTAGTGCTGGGGCAAACAATAATCACAGACCGAAAGTCTGTGCCACTTTTATGGCCGAACAACTTCAACTGGAAGTCGTCACTCCTGAACGCCGCCTGCTTTCAGAGCAAGTCAACTCAGTTACCGTTCCCGGGCGCGGCGGTGAGCTGGGCATTCTGCCGGGTCACGCATCTCTGATTTCGGATTTGCAGACTGGCGTGCTTTCTTACAATGAAGCCGGAACGAATTTTCAATTGCATGTCTCAGGCGGGTTCGTTGAAGTCAACGATGATCGCGTCTCAGTCCTCGCCGAAATCGCCGAGCGTCCGGAAGAGATCGACGCCGCTCGTGCCCGTCTGGCGCGCGAACACAGCGAAAAGCAGTTGAGTTCCGTTAGCGGCAGCGAAGAGGACTTTGATCAGGCGCGCGCAAAGCTTGAACGTTCAATGGTTCGCTTGCAACTGGCGGGTTCTGCATCCCAACGCTAAATCTCAATCCTGAAAGAACATCTCGATCAGCCTAAGCAGCGATCCTTCTTGCGGGGAGCGCGGACGTCCCGTCCGCATTGAGCGCGCAGCGCAAATATCGCTATCCCCTATCGCTATCTCCCAAAACAAATTGCGTGCCTAACGGCGCGATACGAATTGCGCGCCTAACGGCGCGATGCGGACGAGACGCGCTCCCAACTTTTAACGACCTTTCGCGCTCGTTCGGATCGCTTCTCGCATTTCGCGCACCGCCCTCTCTAATCCCACGAACACAGCCCGCGCGACGATGTGATGACCAATATTGAATTCCGTTATCTCATTAATTGCCGCCACCGCCGGAACGTTGCGAGTAGTGAGTCCGTGACCCGCGGCAACGTGCAAACCATATTGGGCCGCCAACGCTGCTCCTTCACCCAAGCGCCGCAGTTCCTGATTAGCGCGCACTGCGCCTTCGCCGTGAATACCAGCTGCGCCCAGGGTCGCTTCGGCGTAAGCGGCCGTGCATAACTCAACCTGTTGCGCATTGACTGCGTGCGCGGCTTCGATCTGATGGGCATCGGGATCGATAAAGAGACTGGTCATGATGCCGGCTTCGCGCAAACGATTCACCGCCGCGCGCACGATGGCGATATTAGGCCGCACATTCAGACCGCCTTCGGTAGTAATCTCGTTGGGATTCTCCGGGACCAACGAAACGGCATCGGGCCGTGTCTCGATGGCAATCTTAACCATCTCTTCGGTCGCGGCCATCTCGACGTTCAGGTAGGTAGTTACCGCTTGCCGCAGCAAAATCACGTCCGCGTCCTGAATATGCCGGCGATCGCTGCGCAGGTGAATCGTGATGCCATCGGCCCCTGCTTGTTCGCAGATCATGGCCGCAGCCACCACGCTCGGCTCAGGCGCGCGCCGCGCCTGGCGAATGGTCGCTACGTGATCGATGTTGACGTTCAGTCGCGCCATCTCTTGCTCCCAATCATCAAGAATAGCCACAGAGGCCGAGAAGATAAAACAAATTCAAATCCAATCTTTTCCGGCTTTCTCTGTGTCCTCTGTGGTAAATGATCTGACTTTCACGAAAGCGACGCCGACCGCCTCGAGAGAAGTTGCTTCTCCTCTACCATCGCCGCGGTGCGCGCCGCGCTTATCGCTTCACTATATTCTCCGGCGTCGGCCAAGCGACGAATCCGGCGCACCTCGTTAATCATCCGCAGGCTATCGCGCGAGTAGTTGCCCGAAGCATCCAACGCCCCTCCCGCATTATGATCCCAACGCACTGGAATCTCACGCAAGCGGAGCCGCGCCAGATGTGCGAGATAAATCAGCTCCACGTCAAAACCGAACCGATCAATCTGTGCGGCTTCGATTAGGGGGCGGCAGACATTCATGCGAAACGCCTTGAATCCGCATTGTGTGTCCCAGAACGGCAAACCGGTCGTCAAACGAACGATCAAATTAAAAATCCGGCCGCCTTGTTCGCGGCGCCAGGACTGGTGCACCCCGATCAGTCGGCGATCAAGCGCGCGCGATCCGAACGCGAAATCGCATTTGCCACTGCTAATCGGATCGACCAGCTTTGGCGCCTCATCGATCGGCGTCGACAGATCGGCGTCAGAGAACAAAGCGATGTTCGCGCGCGCCGCCAGCAGGCCCGTGCGCGCCGCGTAACCCTTGCCGCGGTTCTGCTCGTAACGAATCACCCTCGTGGCCACTGCGCCCGAGTCCGACAGGTTTTCTTCGGCAACCGTCGCTGTTTTGTCGGTGGACCCATCGTCTACGACGATGACTTCGCTTTGGTCGCGCCTATCGTTCAGATAAGCGACCATCGCCCGCAAAGATCCTCCCAGCCGGGCAGCTTCGTTGTAGGCCGGAACTACAATGGATAATTTCGGGCTCGCCATTGATGGCCACATTCTCAATGAATAAGGCGCGCTGCACAAGCCCCTGTCTCAGGTTCGCTTTAAGCGAGCGCGGACTGCCGGTATGCGCGAGTTGGCAGCTCGCGCTATATCAATTGAGACTTTAGCACGCTTCAATGAGTGCCAACCGCTGTGTTATATTTTGGGTCAGACATTCGCGATCTGAAGGGACCCTTCAAGAATCGCCTCTTTTATGAGTAGAAATTTCATAATCGTCGCAGCGCTGGTCATTGTCACGGCAAGTTTGGCCGGCGGCGTGCGCACGCGTACCTCGCGGCGCGTTATTAGCCCGAACGCCGCTAACTCAAATCAGAGTACTAACGCTGAGAAGTACGAAGCCGACAAAATCGAGAGCGATTATCACGAAGCAATTTCGACGGTCGAAGAGAAATACGCCGGCGATATAGATTACGAAAAGGCCACCCAGGCGGCGATCCAGGGGATGCTTTTCACCCTCGACCCACATTCGGTTTACTTCTCGACGACGGAATTCCGGAAGCTGAAAGAAGATCAGGCCTCCAGCTTTTATGGGATTGGAGTCCAGATCCAACGCCACGACGACGGCGTCTACATTCAATCGGTCGTCGAAGGCACGCCGGCAGCGCGCGCCGGGTTGCGCTTTGGCGATCGCATCGTGGAAGTCGACGGCAAAGACGCCCGCGATTGGTCCAGCGATGAAGTTTCCAAGAACGTGCGCGGTGAACGTGGCAAAGATGTGCAATTGAAAGTTGAGCGCGTGGGCGAAGAAGCCGCGGTCAGCGTCAAGATTGTGCGCGACTCAGTGCCGCTGCCTTCGATTCGTAACGCCTTCATGCTCGGGTCCACCACGGGCTATGTCGGACTGGTCGGCGGTTTTCAACACACTACTGACGATGAATTGCGCGAGTCGATTGCCGGACTGAAGAAGGACGGCATGCGCCAGATGGTTCTGGATCTGCGCAACAATCCCGGTGGCCTGCTCGATCAGGCAATCGATGTTGCCAGCGAATTTCTGCCGCGCGACAAGGTAGTCGTTTCGGTCAAAGGACGAAGCGAATACCACGAGCCCGCCATTTACAAGTCAAACGGCACGGATCCGGAAGAACTCCCGCTGGTCGTGCTAATCAATCGCAACACTGCTTCAGCGTCCGAGATTGTAGCGGGAGCGATTCAGGATCATGGTCGTGGTTTGGTGGTCGGAGAAACCAGTTTTGGCAAGGGTCTGGTGCAACACGTCTTTCAACTTCCATTCAATACCGGGTTGACTTTGACAACCGCGCGTTACTACACGCCCTACGGACGTTCTTTGCAGCGCGATTATTCCAGCGGCTCGCTTTACGATTATTACGTCCGTCACGATCAGAACGATACTCAACAACCGACTCAGCCGGGCCAACCGTCGCCGAACGAATCAGCTCCGCCGCACAGTTCGAACGCGCCGGCATTCCGGACGGCCGCGGGCCGCGTTTTTTATGGCGGGGGCGGCATCACCCCGGATATTGAGGCGCGCCCGCTAACGGCGACGCCCGTGCGGGGCCGCATTATTGAAGCAGCATTCTATTTCACGCGCACACTAGCCGCGGGTAAAGTGCCAGGCCTCGAGTCGTACCGCGTCGACAAGGTCGATTACGGACATGCGCCCAAGAGCATGGATTATCCAATCAACGATCGCGTGCTCGAAGCCTTTCGCAATTACCTGCGTAAAGACCAGAGCCGGCATCTGCAAGCCGCCCAGATCGACGCCGACCTGGATTTCGTCAAGCTTCGCCTGCGTGAGGAAATTATTACCGCTGCCTTTGGCGCCGATGCAGGTCAACGCGTTCTGCTCGAAAGCGATCCTCAAACTCTGCGCGCCATCGGAGTATTGCCGGACGCGAAGCGCCTGGCTGAAAGCGTTCGCAATGGCACCCCGATTACTCTTAACTACAAACCCGCGTCCCACTCGGCGCTGCTTCCTTTTCTGCCCGGCATTGAAGAGCAGGACGAGATCCTGATCTGACAGTCCGCGGAACGCCCTGTTGGTGTCAGAAGCCCGACCGTGAGGGAGGGCCACACTCGCAAGCACTCATAATAGAAATCGAAGGCTAACCGTTTTGCCGGATCCGATAGCGGCCCACGACCAACGTAGCCCTTGCTCACGCGGGGGCTTCTGACACCGACTCAATAAAGACAACTGCATTTGACTTTATCAGCCCTTCGGAATAGAAGTGGCCTCGATCCATCATTCCGTCATCGAGGGAAAACATGAATCGAAGGAACTTTGTACGCCACGGCGTGGTTGGCAGTATCGGACTTGCCAGCGCCGGCATTACCACCGCCAAAGAAACGGCGCACAGTTCAGGGCCCGGCAGCATGGCGCCGCCGGCCTTTGAACTGGACGAGGCAACAATCGCCGAACTCCAAAGCGCAATGGCTTTGGGAAAATACTCCGCCCATTCGCTGGCCAGGAAATATCTCGATCGTATCGACGATGTCGACAAACACGGGCCAGCCATTAATTCAGTCATAGAGCTGAACCCAGATGCCCTGTCGATCGCGACCGATCTCGACAAAGAGCGCAAGACGAAAGGACCGCGCGGTCCATTGCACGGCATCCCGGTACTCATCAAAGACAACATCGACACTCATGATCGCATGACGACGACTGCTGGTTCCCTGGCTCTCGGCGGATCAATTCCGCTGCAGGATTCGTCGGTCGCACAGAGGCTGCGCGCGGCGGGCGCAGTGATTCTCGGCAAGACGAACCTGAGCGAGTGGGCCAACTTTCGCTCCAGCCACTCGAGCAGCGGTTGGAGCGGCCGCGGCGGCCAGACGAAGAATCCTTACGTGCTCGATCGTAATCCCTGCGGCTCGAGTTCCGGCACCGGGTCGGGTGTGTCCGCGAACCTTTCCGCGATTGGGGTGGGCACGGAGACCGACGGCTCTGTCGTTTGTCCCTCGAGTGCGAATTCATTGGTGGGCATCAAACCAACGCTGGGATTGATCAGTCGCGCCGGGATTATTCCGATCGCGCACAATCAGGATACGGCCGGACCCATGGGTCGCACGGTGACGGACGCCTCAATCCTGCTGGGCGCGCTGGCCGGAATCGATCCCCGTGACGACGCGACCAAAGCCGGCGCCGGCAAATCATTTGCTGACTATACGAAGTTTCTCGACACCAACGGCTTAAAAGGCGCGCGCATTGGCGTTCACCGCAAAGCCTTTGGTTTCAACGACGCAGTCGACAAGCTCATGGGCGATTGCATTGATATCATGAAAAAGCGTGGTGCGACGGTGATCGACCCGGCGGACATTCCGACTCAGGGCAAATTCGACGATTCTGAATTGGAAGTCCTGCTTTATGAATTCAAAGCTGATCTGAATTCGTATCTTGCTTCGCTCGGCCCGCGCGCGCCGGTGAAATCCTTGAAAGAGATCATCGACTTTAACGAACAATATCGCGATCGAGAAATGCCTTACTTTGGTCAGGACCTTTTCATCAAGGCCCAGGCGAAGGGACCTCTGACCGACAAGGCTTATCGCGATGCGCTGGCGAAAGATCAGCGCATGTCACGCAAGGAAGGGATCGATTTTGTGATGGACAAGAACAAACTCGACGCCCTGATCGCACCCACGGGAGGTCCTGCCTGGACCACTGATTGGGTCAACGGCGATCACTTTACCGGCGGGTATTCGACCGCTTCGGCGGTGGCGGGCTATCCCCACATCACTGTGCCGGCGGGTTATGTGTTTGGGTTGCCGGTGGGAATTTCCTTCTTTGGCCGCGCCTGGAGTGAACCGACTTTGATCAAATTTGCCTATGCGTTTGAACAGGCAACAAAGGCCCGCCGGGCACCACAGTTTTTGCCGACTGCGAAGCTGGGGTGAGATTTGGAGTGCGGTGGCAAGCGAAGCGCGACACCGCACTCCAAGTGACATCATGGACACCAGCGCTTCACGGATGAGGGATCTTCCAAGCTCTCCAATAACTCCGCCGCCGCGCGATTCAAAGTCGGGTGAACAAGGTGCGGCGCGATTTCCACCAGGGGCTCCAGCACAAACCTGCGTTGATGCATTCGCGGATGCGGCAGCATCAGAAATTCAGTCTTGCTTTCAATTTCGCCATAGAGCAGCAGATCAAGATCGATGGTGCGGGGCCCGTCCTTGACCTCGCGAGTGCGGCCAAGCAGCCACTCGATTCGCAGCAGCCGCGCCATCATCTGTTGAGGCGGCGGCAGATTATTGCCTACCTCCGCGACCATGTTCAGAAAAGGTGTTTGGTCGACCTCTCCGACCGGCTCAGTTTCATAAACTGATGAGAGCCGAGTCACGCAAAGCGCGGCTTCCATCATTCCGCGCACGGCCAACAGGAGATTCCCGCCGCGGTCGCCCAGATTCGAGCCGAGACTGACGTACGCTTTGGCGTGGTTACGATGTGAAAACATGCGATCGGCTTTGTGGAGCGCGGACATCCTGTCCGCCAGCGGGCACGGCCCATTCAATTTCACGATTCAATCACTCTGAGAATGTTCGCGCTACGCGCTCAGGCGGACAAGATGTCCGCGCTCCATCGGCGCTCCCGGCGCTCCCGGCGCCTGCCTATGCTACACTGAGAACCGTAAAGCGTTAAGTTCACCCAGCTCTTTTGATTCCAGCGATGCGAAGTGTCAGGCTTTCGCGTCCGGGCGGGCTCGCCGGCCCCGTCATTACACAAATGGCTCGCAAACGATTTCGCAGCAGTCAACGGCGCGAGCCGGTCACCGAACGCTCTTTCCAGGAGTACCTCTACTCGACCACCGCGCCGCAAACTTCCCGCACTGAGCTGATGCGTTTGGTGCGTGGCGGTGAAGATACCTTCCTCGAACTCAAAGTAAAACTTTCCAACCCGGAGAAGATCGCCCAGGAAATCGTCGCGCTGGCCAACACCGGCGGCGGAGTGATCGTGTTCGGGGTCAATGATCAGTTGCGCGTCGAAGGAATCGAAGACGGTGAGAACGTGCAGGATGAACTGGTGCGCATCTGCCGTGAAGAGGTGGTGCCGCCGATCGTTCCCTTCATTGATCGCATCGCTTTCGACAACGGCCGGCGTATCATCGCTCTTGATGTAAATGGCAAGCGCCGGCCTTACCGCACTCGCGACGGGCGTTTCTTCATTCGGATCGGCGCCGAGAAACGCGAGACGTCCCCCGAAGAATTATCGACGCTGCTTGATGATTCCCTGCCGCTTACCTACGAAAACATTCCTGCTCTCCGAGCCACGCTGGCCGACATCGACGAGGCGCAGCTGTGGAGTTTCATGCGCGGCTTTGAAGGCGGCGCGTTTGATCAGGCCAGCGTCAGGGATTATCCCACGGCGGAAATACTGGAACGACATCTGATGCTGGCTACTAATAGCCGCGACGATGTTGTGCCGACGGTAGCGAGTCTCTTGTTATTTGGTCGCGATGAAAGGGTGGTGGAATTACTGCCGCGGGCTGCAATGATCGCGACCAGGTTTGGCGGTGACACGGCCCAGGCGCCGGTCATCGAGCGGGTCGAGCTGCGGGGTAACCTGGCTACCATTTATGAATCAGCTCTGCGGTTCGCGGCTCGCTATGTCGATTTGCTCGACACCAAACCAACCCGAGCGAGTACTGCGCCCATCGAGGAAACGCCGGTACCGGCGCGCGCGAATTACCACGCGCGCGCGTTTGCGGAAGCGATCGTCAACGCACTGACGCATCGAGATCTGGCGCTGCGTGATGTTACAACTCGGCTTCATATTTTCGATCGAGCCATCGAGATTGCGAACCCGCGGCGCAGCTCGGGATTTGCCCCGGCGGCCTTAAAAGCAATTCGCTACGGAGTACCTCAACGACTGAATCCTCAAATAGCCGCGATGTTTACCAGTCCCGCATATGGTTTGACTCTGCCTCCTGGCGGACTGCCGATGGTCTTGCGCGAAGCGCGAGCGTTTTCTAATCGCCTGCCCGAAATTGTCGCCTTCAATGATGAGTTTCGTTTGCGGCTGCACGGGATCTAGGCGCGGAGCGCGGACATCCTGTCCGCCAGCGGGCGCAGCCCGCTCAAACTCGCGCAGGAATCTCCATCAAAGGTCTGCGCGCTGCGCGCGGGCGGACAGGATGTTCGCGATCCGAACTCTGCCGGCATCTTTCGATGACCCGTTGCGTGGTATCTTTAACGTGATTTTTTCACAATGCCCTCTGAGGGAGACCAAATGCGCAGCCGCTTGTCGTTAACTCTAGCCGTTCTCCTCTTCATCACCCTCTCGATTCAATCTGACGCGAGTCTTCGGCGCACCATCGCGGTCGCCCAAAACAGATCCATACCGGCGCCCGAGCAAATACTCGGTTTCCGGCCCGGCGACGATCGCAAGCTCGCGAGTTGGGCCCAGGTAGTTCAGTACTTTCAAAAGCTCGCCGCGGCCAGCGATCGCGTGAAGTTTGAAGAGATTGGCAAATCGACAATGGGCGCGCCGTTTGTCTACGCGACGATCAGCACGCCTGAGAATCTCAGGCGACTTGATGAGTTCAAAGACATTCAGCAACAGCTCGCCGACCCGCGGTTGTTTGGTCCACCGGCGAGTCCCGCGCTGGCTGATCGAAAAGCGCGAGCCCTGATTGCCCGCGGCAAAACGATCGTCGCGATCACTTGCGGCATCCACTCGACCGAAGTCGGCTCGTATCTCTCCAGCATGCTAATAGGTTATCGATTGGCTTCTTCTAACGATCCAGAGACTCAGGAAATTCTGCAGAACACGATCATTCTGCTGGTACCCTCGACAAATCCAGACGGCGTGGACATCGTCAACAACTGGTATCAGAAGACGCTGGGCACGCCCTATGAAGGCACAGATCCACCCGAGCTTTATCACAAGTACACCGGCCACGATGATAACCGCGACTGGTACGCATTCACGCAGGTCGAAACGCAACTCGTCGTCGATAAGATTCTCAACGTCTGGCATCCGCAAATCGTGCATGACATACATCAGCAGGGCGCGTTCGGTTCGCGTCTGTTTCTGCCGCCATACATGCAGCCGGTCGAGCCGAACGTGCCAAAGCAGATCGTCGAAGGCTACACCGAACTCGGAAACTACATCGCGAAAGAAATGCGCGGCGCCGGCTTCAAAGGTATCACCACCGATTCGACTTACGACGCCTGGTCACCGTCGCGAGCCTATTCGCATTATCACGGCGGCGTGCGCATTCTTTCCGAGACAGCATCGTGCCGGCTCGCCACACCGATCACAGTTAAGTTCGAGCAGCTACGTCCCGGCGAAGGTTACGACCCACGCAAGGAAGCGCCGAACTTCGGCCCAGTCTGGCAAGGTGGTGAGTGGCATCTGCGCGACATCACGAACCACATGACGACCGCGGCCTTCTTTTTGTTGAAGCATGCCGCGCAAAATCGTGAGCACTGGTTGGGGAGGTTTTATGAGATTGGGAAGGAAACCGTGCAACCAAGGAAGCCAGGCGAACTCTTCGCAATCATTGTCCCTAAGGCGACCCACCGGCCTGACGTCCTGGCGATCCTCTTTCGCGCGGGTGTTGAGGTTAAAAGCCCACTTTCGTTCACGGCTGAAGGCATTAAATATCCCGATGATACAGCGGTGATAAGAATGAATCAGCCTTACGCGGAATTTGCGAAAGCGGTCCTGGAGGTTCAGCACTATCCGGACCTGCGAGACAATTCAGGTCGCCCAATCCCACCATACGATGTCACCGCCCACACCTTGTCGCTGTTAATGAACGTCGAACCAGTCTTGGTGCATCGACCGTTTGAATACATAGTTCCGAAGGGTCGAGGCTTTGCCGGCTGCACGGGAGGCGGACCCATTGAGCGCACGGTCGGCCTATATAAATCACACGTGGCCAACATCGACGAAGGTTGGACCAACTGGGTCCTGGAACACGGTCGTCCGTTTCATCTTCTCCTTCACTACTCCGCGATTGAAGATCAAGAGATTCACTCGGCAAATCTAGCGAGCAAATACAATGTAATCATTATTCCCGATCAAACGCGCGTCGGCATTCTCAACGGCCACAAACCCGGCACGATGCCAGCGGAATACACCGGCGGTGTGGGAACAGAGGGCGTGAAAGCTCTGCGCGAGTTTGTCGAGCAGGGTGGCACGCTCATCTGTCTCAATCGCGCATCCGATTTTGCGATCGAGCAGTTCAAGCTGCCGGTGCGTGATGTCATAGATGGTTTGCCGCGCACAGACTTTTACGTACCCGGATCGATCCTGCGCATTGAACTCGATACAACGGATCCAATCGCCAAAGGAATGCCGAAGGAATCGATCGCCTGGGCCGAGAATTCTCCCGTGTTTGAGATTCTTTCTGCTGGGAGCGCGGACGGCTCGTCCGCACTGAGCGCGAAACGCGAACAGCCGCAAACAGCAGACGGGACGTCCGCGGTCCCAGCGTCAAGCGTGAAGGTTCTTGCCTGGTATCCGAAAGACAAAGATCCTCTACTCTCCGGCTGGCTTTTAGGTGGTGACCGCATCAAGGGCAAGGCGGCTCTCGTCGAAGTTGGATTGGGCAAGGGCCGCATCATTCTCTTCGGCTTCCGCCCACAGTACCGCGGCCAATCGCTAGCGACCTATCCGCTGTTCTTCAATGCGATCACACTTAAGTAAACGCTGGGAGCGCGGACGTCCCGTCCGCACTGAGCGCGCAGTGCGAAAGATCTGAGTTCCCATCGACACGAGTCGCAAACCCGCCCTCCAAGACATATGCAATTTTCCTTGGATTGACGAATCTTCGCGCTTCGCGCTCAATGCGGACGGGACTGTCCGCGCTCCCAGCTTTGAGGTTCGCGCTTCACCGAAGATCCTATGAATCCAACCAGGGCAAAGCTTCAAGAAGAACTGCGTGAGGCTGGCTGGCATAATCGCGGATACCTACCACACTTCGACGGTGGCGAGATCACTCAAACGATAAATTTGCGCCTTTCGGACTCTTTGCCGAAAGCTATTCTCAAGAAGTGGGAGCGAGAGCTTGCAGAGAGTCCATCAGGTGGTGTCGAGGCGGTTCTGAGGCGCCGGATCGAGCACTATCTAGATCAAGGGTACGGGAGCTGTTGCCTCAAAGACGATCGAGTCGCAGCGATAGTGCAAGAGTCGTTGCTCCATTTCGATGACCAACGCTATCGGCTTTGGGCCTGGGTTCTGATGCC
>WNFR01005749.1_pt1 | contig 16452 bp, 9 predicted proteins | sample 5400221 | NCBI WGS metagenome assembly WNFR01 (sample SAMN13153357, study PRJNA577476) | soil metagenome | isolation source: 40 cm soil under Madrone tree | place: USA:California | collected 2016-06-14 | reverse complement strand
CCTGTAGGCCGGTCCTGACCATCAGAGGGTCGACGCCTTCCACCTCTTCCGCCGACGGTATTACTTATGTTAAAAACAGGGCCTTGCCCATAGAATAGTGAAAGTTTTTCGCCATACCCGTAGGCTATGGGGCTCGTGGAATCGACGAACTGTGATTTTACCACTGTGCCTGGCGCCTTGAGTTTCTGCGTTCGCACAGTTGACACCCCTGGAGCCAGTCCCGTATAGATGGCGAAATCCGAGGTATCCATTGTGCTTATAAGCAACCCGCCGGATTTGACGAAGTCCTGCAAATTCTGAACTCCTGACCAGCCTAGTCCGGGTCTGATGTCGTCTGTCCCGGTGAACGTCCCGAGGTTCGGCGTTTGAGAACCGCTTTTCCACGGCATTGGGTTTCCGTATTTTGGCAAACCGGAAATAATGGACTGCGGGTTGCCGGTTCCAACAGGTGCAAAGATTATCACATCATATTTCGAAGTAAGTTTCGTGTCGGTTGCGACATCCTGAGTGCTTATATAGCTGTATGGGATCCCTAATTGGTCCAGAGCGATTCGCCACCATCCCTCGTCCTGAGTGCTCAACCATGTATGCATCAATGCAATTCGGGCTGCTCTAATCGAATGCATCTTTACCGCAGGGGGCGTTGGCATTGCCTTCGCTTGCAGCCCGAGCGCGGAGGCTTCATTCTGCAATTCTGCTCTCGAGATTCCGGTGATAACAAAGGACCCTCGGTTAAATTTCTGACCTGCGAACTCGAATGGCTCTTCCACCGCTGAGATCGCGCCGGCTTTCAATCGATAGCACAGCGTCATTAATGCGTTATCTGCATTGTGGTTGATAACAAACACTTCACCTTCGCCTGACAATCCTCCGGGCGATCTGATTTCGCCCGAGACCTTCTGCATCGGCGTATCCAGGACCTTTGAATCTGTGATTCTGGTAACACGAACATTCCCAAGTTCGCCAAAGGTCCAGGCCGTATCATCATATGCCGTCTGCGGGTCTGAGGGGCTCCAATACTGATGGTCAAGCAGCATATCGGCGATACGGCTATACGGCTGGTCCATGCGCACAACGTAACTTCCAGACGGGAACTGTAATGTTTCAGGCGCCTTTACGTCTTCGGTCTTTTTGTCGCCCGCGGCGACTATCTTCCGCGCAGGATCTTTAGACTCTTCCTTCGAACCATCGTCGGGTTTCTTCGCCGGTAGCGTAACGTTAAAGGCCGCTGTCGACCGGGATATCTCGCAACCCTGATCTTGTAACAGCCGTAAAAGTTCGGCCTGCCCGCCAGGACGGGGATCGTCAGCGGGAAAAACATAGGCAGCAGGCCCTTCGTTCCTGGGCTTCTCAATCGACCGTTTGCTTTTCAAATAAAAGTTTTTGAGGAACATCTGACCGTTGTCAGCAAAGTGATGGAGCGACACCAATAGACCGGTCTGCTCGTAGTTATTGTTGTTCCTCTGTGACCATGACACCTTCGGTAGAGGCGGATTCTGGCGATACCAGGTACGGGAAACCTCCGCGGGCGACAGGGACCGCTCCACTGTATCGGCGCCGTCGTTGCCGAAAGTCTCATACAGCCTGCTAATTCCGTTATGAGAAGCGGCGATAAACATCAAATAACCCGGTGACCACGTATCGAAGGTTCCGTGAGTAAATACACCCGGCATCCCAAACTTTGTCATCTCTGAAACATTATTCCAACCTATTATTTGCCATTCGTTGGTCAATATCGGATCCAGCCAGGCGTTGTAAGGTTCGTCACCAACGGTGTTGTCATACAGGTAAGGAACTGATTCGTGAAGGTCGTGGATGACCTGAGCCTTCCACCCAAGATACGTATTCAGGATGTTTCGCGTCAGTTTTAATGTCAGCGCCATTGCATCGCGATTATTATCATGGGCGACGTAGTGACCCCAATAGAGCAAGGGCGGGTACTGCTGGTTCGGGTGGGCAAGGTGCCACCGATAAATGTCGACCTTGCGGTCCCTGCCATCTACTTCGACAACCGGCGTAATCAGGGTAATTATGCCATCTCTAATGGACTTGATGTACGGGCTTTCATCCACCGCCAGTCTATAAGCCAATTCCATTAGCGCGGTGGGTGCCCCTGTTTCGGTCGAATGTATTGTCCCGGTAATGTAATAAACCGGAACGGATGCGGAGACCAGCTTGTCGGCCTCGCTATCACTCATGTTGATCGTCCGAGGGTCGGCGAGCTTCGCAAGCCGCGAACGATTTGCCTCAAGCTGGGCAAGGTTGGCCTCGGACGAAATTGCAACCGCGATCATTTCGCGCCCTTCTTCACTAGTTCCTATGCTAACGACACGAACCCTCGGGCTTGCCTTCTCAAGCATCCTCATATAACGGTGCACGTCCGCCGAGTACGGCAGGATGCCGGGGGCTCCGGCGATATCGCCCAGTACTGCTTTTGGAGTGGGAACCGTCGGTGATAGGGGCAAATAGTCGGTTAAAGGAGAATTGAAAAATGGCTTCGTTGTGTATTCCCTGATCTTTTTTGTGTAGTCTTCATCTACGGGTTGGTTGGGATCGCGTGCCGGTTGATCCGAGGAAGGCTTCTTCAGATCTCTCAATGGGTCGGCGGTGGCCGGGAAAATTACGAACAACGTCAACAGAATCACTGCGACCAGTCGTACACAAGTCGAAAGCTTCATGAATGCCCTCTCAGAGTTCTAAGGTTAAATGTCTGGGATGCGCCGCATCGATCATGGAACCGGCGCATTTTTCCGGAATGCAATCGTCTGACACTCAATATAATGCATCAGCGGCAGTTGTCTCAACAAATGGATTCGGCGGGATCAGGTCGATTTATATCAGGATATAGCGAAGTTGATGAAATTGTTTTTTTAATTTGTTTACGGGAATTCCGGCATTGATGATTCAGGACATGATGCGAAATTTGGCCGCCTGTTCGGGCTTTTCCCATGCTGCATTAAGTCTCTGTATCGAATCCCTCAGAAAAGCATTGTCAACAATATAGTTGACAGAAGCAACTATATTGTTGACAATGGCAAGTGAACTCGCAGGAAGGGGATTCACTTGTGATCGCCACATCGACCGCTACTCTCGCTAAGATCGAACAGGTTCGACGATTTAATCGCTTCTATACCAGACAAATAGGTCTTCTACATGACGGACTTCTCAATAGTCCATTTTCGCTGACGGAAGTTCGGATAATGTATGAGCTGGCTAATAGCGACAGATCGACTGCCTGGGATTTATGCGCCGCCCTCGGATTAGACGCAGGATATGTTAGTCGTATTTTGTCGAAATTCGCGCTTCGCGGATTGATTTCGAAGACTCCATCCGATGTTGATCGAAGGCAAAGCCATCTGAAGCTTACTTCGAAAGGGCGTAAGCTATTTGCTTCACTTAACGCGCGCTCAAATTCCGAAATTTCCGGGATGTTAAGCAAGCTGTCAGACACCCAACAAAATCGCCTGACAGAGGCGATGTATGCTATCGAAGAAGTCCTGAATCCTGGAAACGTGTTTCAGGTGCCGTACATTATTCGACAACATCAGCCTGGCGACATGGGATGGATTATCTACCGGCATGGCGTATTGTATTCCGCCGAGTATGGCTGGGGGCCGCGATTCGAAGCGCTTGTTGCCGAAATCGCCGCCGCGTTTCTTCAAAACTACCAGCCGGACAAAGAGCGTTGTTGGATTGCCGAAAGACAGGGCGAGATAGTTGGATCAGTGATGCTGGTCAAACTGACGGAAGCTACTGCAACAGTGTGCTTATTGCAGCGAGACGTATTTACGAACAAGCTGGTTTTAGACTGGCTCTCGAGGAACCCAATAACGAGTTCGGCAAGGAACTCATCGCCGAAACATGGGAAATAAATCTTTAAATCGAAGCAGTTCGACAACGTTGGAAATTGGAAATCTAATTAAAGGAAAGAGGGTTTGGGGGAGCTAAATGGTGACATTTCGGAATAGTTTGATTGGCTGGCACAACAACGCACGATCCGTTTCGGTCATTTTATGGTTGATGTTGCTGTCGCCGACGGCAGTTTTCGGACAGGCCGTCAACCAGTCCGTAAGGCCACAGGCCGACAATGAGTACCAGGAAGGTGCGATCCTTTGGATGCAAAAATCCGGCGAACAACGCGCGCTCGCCTTTCAGGCATTCACACTGGCCAGGCTGATGCTTGATCGTGACCTGCGAATGCATGGCAGTACAAGGAAAAGGCGCGCTGTCGTTGTCGATGTTGACGAGACTATTCTGGACAACAGCCGTCATCAGACATCTTTGCTGAAGAATCACCAGAAATACGACGCTAAGGGGTGGACCGACTGGGTGAAACTCGAACAAGCCACTGCCGTCCCCGGCTCCGTTGATTTCCTGCGCTATGCTGCTTCCCGTGGTGTACAGGTCTTCTATATAACAAATCGCAATCAGGCAGAAAAAGCTGCTACTGCACAAAACCTGAAAATACTTGGCTTTCCCAGCGTTACGGACCAGACGCTGCTTGTCAGAACAGACCCTGCGACATCCAGCAAAGAGGTTCGGCGAAAGTCCGTTGAAGCAAACTTCCGCGTCGTCCTTTTGATGGGCGACAATCTGAATGACTTTTCAGAAGTGTTCGAAAAGAGCCGGACCGTTCAGGATAGAATTCGTGCTGCCGAAAATAACCGGGCTCTGTTTGGCACGAAATTCATCGTGCTACCAAACCCAATGTAAGGGGATTGGGAAAATGCAATCTACGATTACAACTTCAAACTTACTGAAGAAGAAAAGACTGTAAAACGCGCAGACGCCCTTGTTCCTCAGGATTCAAATGCAGAGGGTGGCCACTAAGTCGCTATCAATGGCTGGAGAGATTTCGGTTGGTATTCGTTCCTTTGATCAGAAGTGATGCAGCCCAACAGATCCACCTGCTCATATAATTGGCAGGTCATCCGAGTTCGAGTTGAAAACGATGACCAGCAGGTCAAAAGCTGAAATTATTTGGCGGAAGGGGTTCGACTATCCTACCCCTTCCGCCTTCCGGAAATTTGTCTTTATTGGGAAAGGCCCCCGAAATCAGCCTCTGAGCGCTATAAATCCTTCCGGCTCAATTACCCGCGAAGGTTCAAAAGAAGACACGCTGGTCCGTTGCTTGTCCATTGAAACTACATTTTTCCGGCTTTCATGTCGGCAAATCGTTTTTCAAACCGTGCGGTGTCTACCTTGTCCGCCTTGCCACGCTGGATAGCTTGATCCGCAACGGTTGAAGCTTCGTCTTTTCGGCCGGCCAGCCACAGGTACTGAGCCTTTGCGCTAAGATTCTGGAAGGTCTCTTTGACCTTGATTGACTGGTCCACCCACTTTATCGCTTCATCCCATTTGTCGTCATTTGCATACTGTCTTGCCACCGCTAGCGGAATATTCCAATCATTTGGATTAGCCGCCACCGCAGCATCGATCTTGGTACGCATGACTTGTTCGACGTTTGGGACCTCTACCGTAAAGGGCACTGCAACTTTTTCCCAGCGAATCAGAACCTGCGCGGAGTTTGGGGTGACAGCAGGAATGCTGTATAGCAACCACTCCTGACTATCTCCAGTTGTCTGCGGTTTGACTTTTACCCGCAAGACATCTTTCTTTTCATCGTAGGTGAAACTACCCCACTGTCCGGCATCACTGTTGAAAATTATGGTCCACTCGTCTTTGCCAGGAATGGTGTGAAGGCTATAGGTGCCCGCTGCTAGTTTTTGGCCATTAATAACCACATCGTCGGTTACCGTAAATGTAGTCGCCTCGTTGGCGCCCGTGCGCCATACATGGCCGTATGGGACGATTGGCGCATCTTTCAATCGTTTGCTTGCATCGTCCAGCGTTGCGGTTCCCGCCCCAACAGCTGCTGGAGCGTCGCCCCAGATCTTGCGTCCCTTCACCGCTGGGCGGCTATAGGTGATGGTTACATCCGTTACTCCAATTGTCTGCATTACACTTGCTTTTTGACTCGGACGAGGCAACCGTAAGGCCGGTGCCTGAGCGTGGACCGATACTGCGCCACAAAAAAGCAGAAATTGGAATACAAGTGCGACGGTGTTAAATCGCTTTAGGTGATTCATAGACTGTCTCCTGGAAGTTCGTATATTCGCGCGATATCTGCCCGGTCCGCGAGAGAAACAGCAGATCACTTTGGGCAGAGCTGCGATCCATCAATTTGAAATCGGTTTACGCGCTATATGCCTCACCTGTTAAGGTGCGACGTCAAAACCTCTGCGGTCACGTCGACCGCAATGTAAAGGAAGGGACGCAATCGGGTTTGAACTAAGAAATAGACCCGGTCGCTGCATTCACAACAAATTCAAGCCCCTCTTTCATGGGCACGAGTCTCACAATCTGAGGCAACGAGAAACGTTCATCCGCTTCACACCAATCGATCCGCGATTTTCAATTTTGGCATGACGGTGAACACACCTATAAATCCCACAAGATTCTCTAAATCCCGGGATGGCCGTGGTGTTCGGGTTCGATTTATATATACGCATCAGAACCGATCAAGGTTCTCAATTCCAGGCACGATCAACTTCCCGGGTGCACAGGTGAACATTGCAAAGAAATCAGGTGGCAAAACCAACGTTTCGCCTGTTATTTCGAAACCCGGTCCTGGTCCGATTCCCGGGACCAAAAATAAAAGTTTTCGCAATTTCTCACGACAATGACCCCCGAAAATTTTAGTCCAGGCGACAAATCTGGTCGACCCTATTCGGAGACTTCCGGCAGAACCTCTATTCTCTCAACTTGTGTCAAATCACAATGCTGGCGGTCCTGCCCATTCCTGGACTGAGAGAACGTCGCCCAGATGTGATTCTGGAACCCGGTTATCTCAGCAACGATACTGCTTCGATTACGTCGCGATTATGCGCCTCAACCAGTAAATTCTGAAAATCCCCGAGTCCTTCAAGACTCTTGCCGGCAAGCCGTGGTGGGTTGAGATAGAGACCCGAGATTTTACCCTGTCCGTTAAACATCACCGCGCGAACGGCAACCAAACCATTCAAAAATTTAATCAGACGGAATTCTGTGTGGCTCATAATCCATTCGAATATTGTGTCCAGGCATTCAGGACAATACTGCCTCTATTCGTTTTGATCCATGTTCTATTGCTGTGATCCCGACAATGATGTCCCTGGCTGGGAGCGCTAGCCACCATGCCTGCTGTATTTAAAAATATTCGCGCTCCAGCGCGCAGCCTGCCCCTTCCCCCTTCTCCTGCCTTAGTTTCATCCGCGGCTGATTTCTCTTTCTGTACCAGTCTTCCGTGGTGTGAATTAGACTGCAACGAATCATTGTCTCGTTCTGGCTGGACCTTACGAAGGCGTTCATTCGTCGCTCGTTTCTTCAAGCTTTACAAAGGCGCAACGGAAGCCACGGCGCTTCAGTTGCTCGCGTTCTTTTCGGTCCTTTGCACCGGCGACCCGCCAGCTTTCAGGTCTGTTTGATCTTAGCGTGTGCAAAAGTGCACGTCCCTCGGCGTCAACGACTACATAGCCTAACCCGAATACGCTCTTTGCTAATTCATTCGTTTTTACCATGCAGTGTTATTAATTGTCCCCAAACTCAAAATCGTCTGTGCTTTTCTGCAACAAGACAATGCAGAGAAATATATACCCCATTCCGTGCGATTCGTCGCGTGGGGACGAAACGGATTCGCATTAATCCAACTGCATGTGTCGGAACTATAGCTCCGCACGCCTGGTTTGACTCGATCAATGACCAGGGGCCAACGCGAGTACACAACATGAGGGCTCTCCAGGACGCTGTCCAGTTCAGCCCAGTGAATCGGTGTACAACTGATTCCAGATAAAATGGTTGCAGTCATCGACGGTTCTAGCTACATTTGAAAACATGTCGGAAAACGTCATTATTGTTGCTTATACGACAATTTACAGGAAAGGCGGTGAACTATTTCCTGTCGTCGCACATACACTGGTAAACGAAAAACTGCAGAGCGGTTTTGATGGAAACATCATTTCGCGCGCTGTCGAAAGCAAGCGTGAGCTATTACAGATTTTCAGTGACATTCGCGCCCAGGGACAAAAAATAGTTGAGTTCCACTTCGTTGGGCATTCCGGGATGTATGGTCCAATGTTTGGTACCGTTGCATTTCCCGAACAGTTCAGTCCATTCGAATGGGAAACGACTGAGATTCCTTTTTCAGAGAGAGCATCTGCATATTTCCACTGCTGCCGGTCAGCTCGATGGTTCGCGCCTTATTTTTCCCAGACGTTCAACATCAAGACTTATGGTTTTTTCTGGTATACGACCTTTTCGCGCAGCAAAACTCATTATCGTTACGCTGGTAAGGCGACCGTCGGAGACAAACTGTACACGATCGGTTGCAAAGGACGAAAATCGCATGGATTGGCAGCTTCGTTGGTAAAGTTTTCCGGTCTTATGCTGGCCGAGGAAATGGCGGCATTTCAACCGATGCTTCCTGAAGGCGATACTTCATATGATAAAGTATCGGAATTGTATGATCGAGCATTTGCTGACATCAGAGTCAGACAGGACGAATGGGACTGGATTAACAAGCACCTTCCTGCACAGAGCGGTCTTAAAGTCCTTGACATAGGCTGTGGAAATGGCGCTCTTTTGGATGCCCTAAGCCCCGGAATCGAATTTGGAGTTGGCGTCGATGAATCAGAAGCGATGCTTGAAAGGGCAAGGAAAAGAATCGGTGGAAAACCAAACCTTCAGTTTTCCAGAATCAGTTCGCCCGCCTTACCGTTCGAGGATGGAACTTTTGATGTCGCTATCTCACTGATGTCCTTTCGCTACCTTGACTGGGATCCGTTGCTCAAAGAGATCCGGAGAGTTGTAAAACCCGGCGGAATCCTTCTGATTGTCGATATGGTGACAGTTCCTGTTAAAACAGGCGAGTTGCCTCAATTAATCAAGGATAAGATTCGCACGGCTTTCTACCAGAAAGCGAATGCAACTTTTGCAGAGAATCTGCGTCGACTTGTGAATCATCCTGACTGGAAACTGATGTTAAAGTATAATCCCATTCGTTCCGAGCACGAGATGAAGTGGTACCTCGAGAGCCGCTTTCCAGGTCGCAAAATGGAGATTCTCAATCTCGGCTGGAACGCCAGAATCGTTGCCTTTGACTCGGGCGCTGTTGAGCTGGCGGTGGATGCAAAGCTGAGTTACCCATAAATGTCTAAAGGCTCATCGTACCTTGGAATAATCGACTGGGGCATTGGTGGGATCAGTGTCAACAAGCTGATCAAATCCCGGCTCGGACAAATTCCCGTGCTCTATTTTTCCGATACTGGCGCCACCCCTTATGGAAAATTGTCCCGAAGCGAACTCGTCTCCCGTTTAAATAAGCTCGCAAGTTTTCTCGGTTCACAGGGCGTCACGCACCTTGTGCTAGGCTGCAACGCCGCCAGCACGGCTCTTCCATTTCTAAGCCTGAACGGCATGCGAGTCGAGGGTGTGATTAACAGTGCGATACGTGTCACCAGGAAAATGCGCCCGGAAAGACTTGCTTTGATCGGCGGAAAACGCACTGTACTGTCCGGCGTGTATAGACGGGCATTTGCATTACATGGCATCGAATTGGAACAACGCGTTGCGCAACCCTTGTCTGCCTTGATCGAAAACGGGGACGTTAGCTCGTCACAGCTTCGTGATGAATGCAGGCGAATTCTTGCGCCGATTAAAAACTGCTCGCATCTCTTGCTCGCGTGCACACATTATCCTGCTATCGTCCCGGTGCTGAAAGAGTTTGTCTCCAAAGACACGGTCTTGATTGACCCGGCAGCGGAACTGGTGAACCAAATTGCAAAATGGGAATTGCCGGTGGGAAATGCGGACGTCTTTCTAACCTCCGGCGATCCGGAAAAAATGAAGCATGCGGCCTGGAATGCCTTCGGCGTTAAGATTAGTAGTGTAAAAGCAATTACACCCGACTTGTGAAAAGCTTAAAAACACTATTTAACGAACATCCGTGCGAAGTGGGTATGACCTATCCGCAGCATTTCCTGTATGCCTTGTCGGTAACACGGCGGCTTGCCGTTTGTGTTGCCGCCTGTTTTGTCCACGCCTTTTTTCCGTTTCTATTCACACACAAGACCAGCGCCGTAATAAGGAAACTCGATGACGAGTTCAGTCACAGGATCGCGAAGGATTGTGATGGGGATTGATCACGATCATCCAATCACAAGCGCTAAAGTTCAATCTCAAGACCCCCGGCTTCATCCGCTGGATAAGTTACCGTATAAGGGTGTTCGCTTGTCATTAGTGTCGAATCATCCCAGACTGCTGTGAACTCTGTTCGATAATTGAAAAACAAAGACGGTGATTTGCCTCCATGCAAAATAACCCGGGCAACGCCTTCCGGGTCCGGGTGATGAAAGATTTTTCCATTGGTGGAATAAAGGAACTTCTTGCACTTCAGCATATCCAGCAGGTCCGTGCTTATATTGGCCCGGCTGCCGTGATGTGGCATTTTCAGTGCGCCGACCTTCAATCTATCGTCGCCCGTTTTGTCCAGGATCCGCTGAATAGATTTAGCCAGTATCGGGGACCATGCATCACCTGTAAGAAGAACGCTTTTGCCGTTGTACTCTGCGAGAATGGCAATGGCGCTTCCATTTGCTTCGGCGCCGTCACCACTAAATCTGGAATTTCCGAGCTGCTCAATGTTATTGGTCTTTTCACCAAGGACATCGTCCTCGGGACGTAATTTCCTATTCGCTTCCAGGGCCGCGAGAACTGCTTCCACGGAATCTCGATCAAGTCCAGCCTTTTGGACTTCGCTATTCCATTTTGGTTTCAGTTTTACCAGGCGCTCGCGCGTCGGCGAGAGCAGCGTAAGTGTCAACCCGTCGGCAAAGCTAAAAACAGGCAGGTCCCCTTCGTCGGGCACGACCACTGCGGCTCCCTCGAAGGCCTTGTTCCAGTTGTGACCGCCGGCATCAATCAAAGCGGAAAGGAACTCGCCCTGGACTCCGCCAAGTTTGTCCGGAGCATCCAGATGTTTCCAGCCGTTGAACCAGATGTCGCCAAAACTTACTCCGAGCGTTTTTACACTCCCGAGCAGACGAATCGTGCCTTCGATATGATCGGCATCGACGTGGGTAATGATCAAAAGTTCAAAGTGTCGCTCCGACTCGGATAAAGTTTCTATTTTCGCCCTGAGAGTTTCGAAGGTGGGCGAGATTCCACCGTCAATCAGGATTCTAAATGGTTTACTTTTACTACCATATTCAATCCACAAACAATCACCATAGCCTGCCGGCAACATATCTATTTTGAGCATCTCAATTTCCTTTCAAGTCGTCGCTGGCCTTAGTTGCCAATCGGCATCACCATAAGACATCAGGCAAAGCACCATCGGCAGCCCTTGGGCGAGCAGCTTCCTGCGAACTGCCAGCATCGTATCTCCAAAAGAAATTCCCCCGCTCGCGGCGACATGAATCGCCAATTGATCAACGAACGCTCGGGCCACGGGAGCCGCATGTCGACCGAGGATCGTCGATCCGGTGCTGACAACGATTGCGGCTCCAACACGCCTGAACTTCGTAACGAACCCGAGGAAGGTAATGTCTGGCGCTCCCGTTTCACAGCCAATTAACAAAACCAGTGGTGGTTGGGTCGAATTCGGATTGCGAACAAATTTTGTTTCCAGTTCGTTCACTGGTAATTGCGTGCCCTCGCTCCCATCACTGATCTCAAGTTCCTGCAGGGCATTTGCTGTTCTCGCCGTGTGGGCAAGCAGTACAAGAATCGACGGGGAATCAGTTGTTATATCGTCTACCCATTCCTTCCACGACTTCGCGACCGCCGGCGACTTCTTTGTCGCAGTTTCAAGCATGGACTTTACGCTGTTGACACCACCCGGCGACTTCTTGTCAACGCGGTCGCTTGCCGCCATCAGGGAACCAGTCAGGAGATCAAGGAACGGTCGTGTTGAGGTGGGCTCTGCCTGAAATCGGAAATCACCATCGATGGCCGTCTTCGTAAACTCTTTTGAATGTGTGTGACGTTCGATTATTTTGGTCAGACCCCAAAAGCCCAACGGGCAGACGACCGAACTTTGTTCATCGCCGGTCGGACACGTGCCCGGGCAATGTCCATCTTCCAATGCCGCTGCTGCTCCTGGACAAAGCACAGCATCGTGTTTTGGGGATTTGCGATCGTAGAGGAATTCGACAGGCAGCCGCGCTTCAGGCTCTGCCGAGATAACCTGAATTCGTTTTGAGTTAACGATCGCATCATTTGTTATCCTGTCGTCAACAATGCTTTCGTAAAGCAAAGACCCATGCTGGGCAAAATCGCGCAATAAATCCGAAGTACCTGGGGATGTCAGCCCACCCGAATACTTTTCGGGATCATCTGCAATATCCGACAGCACCTCATCAAAAAATCCGATCTCCTTATCAAGATCGGGCGGCGAATAAAACGAGGCGTGATTGCCGGCAATGGCGGCGATGCCCGGCACCCTGTGAGTGTCATGATTCAAAATCAACGCTGCATCGAATGCTCTTCTGCCCCCAAGGTCGGCCATACTTGGGCGTATCACAGCCTCGATCAGCAGCTCAACTTTACTAGTCTCAGGCAAGCTCTCGGGATTTTCTTCTATTCGGGCGATCAATAGCGCGGTCTGTAGTACCCTGTTCCGATGGAGCACAATTATTCGGGCTTCAAGATTTGTAACCCCTGGTCGAGTGTGGAAATAGAACTGGCATTCAGTGCTGTCTCCAGCACGCGGCAGAATGACCGTCGCAGTCTGCGGTTCTGGTAAGAGCCTTGGCTCGGAAAACACGACTGTCAGCTTGTGTTGGTCTTCGTGCATGGGAAGCTCATCATCGGGGAATATCAAATCCGCCGAAACCCATGCCTCGCTCTCAGTTCCGATCCGTACCGAGACCATATGGGGAGCATTGCGACGAAGTCCTCGTCCAGTCGGCAAAGCTTTGTTCAGCTCATCTATCTCATAGAGCTGTGCCTGGATCCGGCGCGGTGTTTGCGGTGTTACGGATGCGGCTTCGAGAGCCGGTTTCGCGCGTTTAATTAAATCAGCGGCCGCTGTAGCAGTATTCCTTTCGGAGTCGAAAGGGAAATTGTTTATTCCGCCGAGGAGGTGTTTGCCGATATCCGTCAAAGAGTGAAAGCCTTCTGGGATGTTGAGTGTCCTGCTGTTCTCCGGGGTAATCTCCAGTAATTGATTGTCTGGTTCCGACTCTAGTAACCTTTTTCCCAGGCTTCTGATGCTCTTGCTCAGCCGCGATGAATCCACCAACAGCCTTGACGCGAGCAAAAACGGCGGCCGGGCAATTATTCTTCGTGAAGCTCGATACAACGCCAAATCAATTGTGTGATTGTGCGATAGCTCACGCAATAACTGACGAAGCCACTCGACAAGTCCATCATTTGGAACATAGACAAGGCCTACACCTGACGTCCGAACACTCGACCGCAAAGCCAACACCAGTGGCATTACACGCTCCAGCGACTCGGTCGATCGTTCCAGTACAAAAACGCAATCTGCTCTTAAGGTAGTTGGTGACTGCAAAGCCAAAGCCAGGGCAGCGCGAATATCCTGTGGGAAGAGTAATAGGTCACATTCCTCTTCGCCTGGCCCAAGCGTTACAAGCGTAAACAACGGTCGCGCCCACTCTTCGTTCTTCACTGCCTCAAGCTGTTTAAGAAACTCTGAAGAAGCCTGGCCTGATAGAACCCCAATGCGCAGTGGCCACCGCCAGGCGACCGATTGGGTTGGACGATCCGACCGTACATAGACGGAAGCGGCCCCTACCTCGCGCCGCGCCAACTGCTCGACTTGCCAGAAAGTGTCGGGTCCCAGTGGTCCCTGAACTTCCAATCGGATGCTCGGTCGCCACCACGGAATATCGCCGCCGTATGGATCGTCCTTATAGTCCATACTGAACTGTTTCCAAGCTGCAGCAAAGTCTTTTGCAGACGTCGTGACATCGATTAAAGGTGCAGCGAACGATGGTGGCAGATACCAGCCTATTGGTTTTTGCGGATCCCTAACAATATCTTTCAGGATGCCGGCAAGGGAATCAGGATCATCTGGCTGGTAGAGTTTGCCGGCGAAATACAGCACACCCAGCGCTGCTAAAGCGCACGCAAAATCATCAGGGTCCAGCTCGATGCCCCATTGACCGAATCTGCGACGTTCCATGTCTGCGCCTCCGTCTTTCTACTCTTCAAATCACAAAGTTGCACTCTTCAAATGTTTCATTGCTTTCGAAAACTGACTTGATCGGTCGCGTGAGCTAAACGAGGGTAGCCATTTTGTTTACCGGCTTTTGTGTCGATGCAGAGCTTGCGATGGTCCACATGGCGCCGGGCCAACACCAATACAACCGCCCGAACGGCGGCACAATATTCCTGAGTACATTAAATGTCAATAGTTCTCCACAGTCACAGTCAGGGACTTGGAATGGCCACTGGAATTCCTTTTGCAACGACAAAAATTTGGTTTGAACCCTATCCGTATCTTTTGCTCCTCAAAAGGTACTAATAGTTTGAGAAGCGCGCCCATTACAAAGACCTGAACTACGAAATCGGGAAATTCGTCTCGGAAACCATGGATCAAACAGGTGAATCGATGATTCATCGATGGAGAATTGTGTTATGCAGGGCCTGTCACCGAACCGTAGGAGATTATGATGAAACAATGTTACGTTTGTCACCAGCAGTTTAGCGATCGGTTTGAATCATGCCCGATTGATGGCGCTACCCTGGACAAGGTTGAGCAGGTTATCCCTGCATGCCATTCCTCAGTTGTCTTTGAATCTGAAGTGGAAATTGCAGCGCACCCACCGATTTCAAAGCGAAACGAAAGTGGGCCTGAACTTACTTTGACAATTATTGAGAATTCAAGTCTGGCCGGGCGTTTGACGGACCAGCTAAGGCAGATCGCGCACGAATCGGAGTTGACATGGCCGGAATTCAAGCAAGCGCCGATGAGCTTTAGCATCCGGCTTTTAAAGGGTTATTCGAACGCCGCCATTAGTTTGCTTAAGAGCCCGAATGTTGCCGTGGCCATCACCTCGGCAGTGTTTCTTGTGGTTAGCATCCTATTGTCCATCGTATTGATTGAACGATGGACCCAGCGCGGGAGCCAAACAGCCGGACACACCAGGGACGTCGACAGTAAAACTATTATAACAATATTACCTGAGGAGCTTGCTCAGATCTCGACAGCTAAGGGATCAGGATTTGATGGTCACGGCCGCGTGGGCGTCAACGAAAGTAAAGGCGAGGGAAGCGGACCGACCCCTCATGAGTCAAACGGCGGAGGTGGCGGAGGAGATCATAATCGCCTTGTTGCCCAAAATGGCAAACCGCCACAACCTTCACCGATACCGGCAGCAATCCCAATACTGCCGACAAACAAACCGCCGCTATTAGCAACCGCAGGAATTGACCTTGATCAGGCCTTATACAAAGACTTGCCCATGGATCGCTATGGTGATCCGCGTTCGAAGTCGATCGAAACCTCCGCGGGCCCTGGGAGCGGAAATGGAATAGGTGACGGTGTTGGTACTGGTGTTGAAGTTGGCGAAGGCCCGGGACTTGGACCGGGTGAAGGTGGGAACACCGGTGGAAAGAAACGAGAGCCCGGCTGTTGTGGTCCTGGCGGTGGTGACAATGGCGATAACGATTCGGCTACGGTGTTTACGGTCAATCATGTACAGTTCAAAGCAAAAATACTGTTTAAGCCGGAACCGCGTTACACAGAAGAGGCGAGAAAGAATCAGATCTCCGGTACGGTAATACTGAAGGCAGTGCTTTCAAGTTCCGGCACAGTGATGAACATTAAACCGATTAGTGCACTGCCATTCGGATTAACCGAAGAGGCGATTTCCGCCGCTCGACGTATACAATTTACGCCCGCGATAAAGGACCAGCACGCCGTATCCCAATGGATTCAGATCGAATACAACTTTAATCTTTACTGACGGCACGATAGCATGCTTCTCAATTAGTCTTATGACCAACGGGGGCCGCGATCGTTATTTTAAGAGCCGATCAAATTGCATCACTCAAGCAAAGCGCTGAAGGCGCGGCATAAGGTAGCCTGGGGCAAAGCGCCTGTGGTGTGGCGCGTCGCCCCAGGTAGCAATCGATAAAATTCCGGGAGCGCTGTAGGCGCGGCATAACCTGCAACTCCGAGGAGTGACGCGTTGCGTTACACCCGCACTTCGGTTGGATGAAGGTTCAACAAAGGAGGTCGTAACTCGATCGTTAACGAGAGACCTACGCCGTCCTACAGTGCACGGATCAATGTTCCATCGTACCCTTGGGAAAAACGGATCTTGCGATGTGTGATACTCTTCTGAGAGAATAACCAACTAAATGTCGTGGTTGGAAAGCCCATAAGTGTCCAGCATTCGCTTTTCACGTTTGTTTAACGCCGCCTTCGCCAGAGGTCTTCTGGCA
>WNFR01003406.1_pt1 | contig 16453 bp, 14 predicted proteins | sample 5400221 | NCBI WGS metagenome assembly WNFR01 (sample SAMN13153357, study PRJNA577476) | soil metagenome | isolation source: 40 cm soil under Madrone tree | place: USA:California | collected 2016-06-14 | reverse complement strand
TGCCGGCGGCCCGCAGCACGCGCGTGTCGCCCGGCAGGTCGTCGGTCTGCAGGCAGTAGTCGACGAGCCCGCCGCCCTTCTGCAGCGGCGCCCACCAGCGATGGTCGTCGCGCGGCTCGTAGAAGGCGATCAGCTCGAGATAGGCGCCATCGCGGAAGGCGATCAGGCTGTTGTAGGTGCCGATGCCCGTGTGGCGGCCGCCGGGCACGACGGTGAAGCCGAGGTCGCGGTAATCTTTGGTGGCAGCATCGAGATCCCGCACGGCGATGACGAGGTGATCGATCCCCTGCAGCATCAGCGGCCTCCGTACGCGGGCATGACTTCCTCCAGGAAACGCGTCAACTGGCCGCGCTGGTCCCACGAGGTCAGGCGCAGCGCCATGTGGCCGAGCCCGGCATCCCGGTAGGCGCGCAGCTGCGCCGCGCAGGACTTCGGGTCGCCGGAGATCGTCCACTGCTCGACGAACTTTGCGGTGAAGTTCGACGTGTAGTAGGCGTCCAGGAACTTCTTGGACTCCTCCAGCCCCGCCTGCCGGTCCTCGTTGACGTTGAGGTTGTGGTAGAGCGCGCTGCCGAGCCGCGCCGGGTCACGCCCTTCGTCTTTCGCCATCGCCTTGATACGGCCGAACTGCTCGGCGAACTCGGAGGGGCTCAGCTTGTTGGTCATCCAGCCGTCGGCGTACTTCGCCACGCGGCGGAACGCGCGCTCGACCACGGCATCCGCGGCGCTCGCGCCCTGCTTCCACGTGAGCCCGGTGGGATTGGAGGCGATCCAGATCGGCAGCGGCGTCTGCACGGGCTTGGGCAACAGCGCGAGGTTCTCGAATTGATAGAAGCGGCTCGCATGAGAGGCCTTGGGCTCGGTGAACAGCTTGCGAAGGATGACGATGCCGTCCTCCAAGCGCCCGACACGGTCCGCCGAGGCGATACCCATGACCGCGTGCTCGGCGGCCTGCGCGGCGTTGGCGCTGTCGGGGCCGCCGAGGCAGACGGCGAGCCACGCGCGGCCCTCGCTGAGCACGTCGAGGCTCGCCCACTGCTGGGCGAAGAGCACGGGATGGCGGTGGACGAACGTCGCCAGGCAGCCGACGCCGAGGCGCAGGCGGCGCGTGACGGCGGCCAGGGCGGACAGCAGCGCCACCGACTCCAGGCGCGGTTTGGCGAGCAGGCTGTCGCCGACCCAGACGGCGTCGAAGACGCCCGAGGCCTCGGCCGTCGCCGTCTGCTCGAGCAGGTCGCGCGCCTTGATCGCGCCCAGCACCACGGCGCGGTTGGCGAGGATCAGACCGAACGTGTGCGCCATGGCTATCGCCCCCGGTACTTCGGCGGTCGCTTCTCGACGAAGGATTTCACGCCTTCCTCGTAATCGTGCGTGCTGCGCAGCCACGCGTAGGCCTTGCGCTCGAGCTCCAGCGCCGTCTCCAGCGGCGCGTCGGCGCCGCGGTTGAGCACCATCTTCAGCGTGCGCAGCGCCAGCGGCGCGCGCTCGGCCAGCTCACCCGCCAGCGCGTCCACCGCCTCGTCGAGCTTGTCGTTGGCCACCACCTGGGTGATGAGGCCCCACGCCTCCGCGCGCTCGGCGGTGATGCGCTGGCCGGTCATCATGAACAGCTTGGCCCGCGTCATGCCGATCAGTCGCAGCGCGCGCTGGGTGCCGCCCGAGCCGGGAATCATGCCGAGCCGCACCTCGGGAAACGCGAACTCCGAGCGCAGCGTCGCGATCCGGAAGTCGCACGCGACGGCCAGCTCGAGGCCGGCGCCCATCGTATATCCGTCGATGGCGGCCACGACCGGCTTGCGGAAGCGCTCGGCGGAGGTCAGCGTGTCGCCCCACATCTCGAGATCGGCCGGCGCCAGCGTGAGGAACTCGGCGACGTCGCCGCCGGCGCTGAACGCCTTGCCGCCCGCCCCGCGCACGATGACGACGCGCACGGTCTCGTCGGCCTCGAGGCCGGCGAAGATCCCGGGGAACTCGTTGCGCATGGCCACGGTCATCGTGTTCATCCTGGGCTGGCGGTCGATCCAGAGCGTGGCGATCGGCCCCTTCTTTTCGACTCGGAGGAACTCGCTCATGATGTGATCTCCGCGTACTGGCCGTCCCGCAACAGCCGGCGCAGGATCTTGCCGGAGGGGGTCTTGGGGATCTCGCGCACGAATACCACACGCCGCGGCCGCTTGAACGACGCGAGGTCGGCGGCGCCGCGACAGAACGCATCGAGCGACTCGAACGTGAGCCCGGGTGCCTTGGGCACGACGAACGCCACCACGCGCTCGCCCCATTTGTCGTCAGGCTCGCCGACCACGGCGACGTCGCGCACCTCCGGGTGCCGCGCCAGCACGTCCTCGATCTCCACCGGGTGGATGTTCTCGCCGCCGCTGATGATCATGTCGTCCACGCGGCCGGCCACGTAGAGCTCGCCGTCGGCGTCCAGCCAGCCCATGTCGCCGGTGAAGTACCAGCCGTCGCGCAGCGCCCGGGCGTCGGCGTCCGGGCGGTTCCAGTAGCCCGTAAACGCCTCCTCGGAGGCGAGGCTCGCAATGATTTCGCCCTTCGCGCCGGGCGCCACGACCTCGTCGGGTGCGACGCGCCGCTCGGCCGACGCCGCCACCACGCGGATCGTGCTGTGCAGGCCGGCGCGCCCCGCGCAGCCGGGCTTGGCGCCGACGTCGGAGCGCACCGTGAACGTGTAGATCTCGGTCGAGCCGTAGTGGTTGACGAAGACGGCGGGCGAGAACGCGCTCACGCAGTCCTCCGTCAAACGCGCCGGCATCGGCGCGCCGGCGTAGGCGAGCTTGCGGACGGTCGAGACATCCGCGGTCGCGAACCCGGGCGCATGGACGAGCTCCCAGAAGAGCGTCGGGATCAGGTAGAGCGCGGTGAGCCGCTCGCGCGCGATGAGCGCCAGGGCCTGCACGGCGGTGAACGAAGGCTGGCACACGAAGCAGCCGTCGATGGCGGCCATGCTGGTCAGCGCGTGGATGCCCATCGTGTGATAGAGCGGCATGACCCCGAGCGTGCGCTCCTGCCACGTGTAGCCGCACTGCACGACGTGGGCGACGGCGCCCGCGTAGTGGTTGCGATGCGTGCGTGGCACGCCCTTGGGCCGGCCCGTCGTGCCCGACGTATAGAGGATGAGCGAGAGGTCGCCCTCCGCGACGTCGGCCGGCGCGCCGGGGCGCGTGGCCGCGATCTCCTCGAAGGCCAGCGCGCCGGGCGGGCCGCCCTCGCCCACCGCGACCAGACGCACCGCGGCGCCGTCGGCTGCCTCGGCCAGCGCGGCCGCCGTGGCGGCCTCGCCGAGCGCCACGCGGGCCCCGCAGTCTCGCAGCACGTAGCGCAGCTCGCCCGGCGCCAGGCGGAAGTTCGCCGGCGTCGGCACGCCGCCGAGCGTCTGGAGCGCCCAGTACGCGAGCACGTGCTCGAGGCGATTACGCAGCACGAGGAGCACGCGGTCGCCACGATTAACGCCGAGACGGCGGAAGCCTTCGGCCAACGCGCGCGCACGCGCGGCGAGCTCGGCGTAGGTCAGCCGGCGGTCGCCGTCCACGACCGCGTCGGCGTGCGGGCGGCGGTGGGCGGCGCGCTCGAGGAGGGCGGCCAGCGTCAAGGGACGAGGAGAACCTTTCCCTTGTTCTTCCGATCGAGCACGTGCTGCACGGCGGCGCGCGCTTCCGAGAGGCGGAAGGCGCGGTCGATCACCGGCTTCAGGCGTCCCGCCGCGACCTCGTCGAGGACCGTGCGCAGCTCGAGGATCGAACCGAGATTGGTGCCGACGATTCGCAGGTTCTTGGAGTAGACGTGGCGGAGGTCCAGCCTGCCCCAGTGGGTGTCGTGCGAGCCGATCGACACCAGCGTGCCGAGCCGCGTCAGGGCGTACGACGAGCGCTCGAACGTCTCGCCGCCGATGTGCTCGACGACGACGTCCACTCCACGCTTGCCGGTCCACTTCTTGGCCTCTTCGACGAAGTCCTGCGTGCGGTAGTTGACGACGTGCTCGGCGCCGAGGCCGCGGGCGAACTCGAGCTTGTCGTCGCTGCCCACGGTGGTCATGACGCGCGCGCCGATGAGCCGCGCGATCTGGATGGCCGCGCTGCCGACGCCGCTGCCCGCCGCCTGCACGAGCACGGTCTGGCCCGGCTTGAGCGCGGCCTGCGCGACCAGCGCGTGCCAGGAGGTCAGCATGGCCAGCGGCACCGCGGCACCGCTCTCGAAGGCGATCGATTCCGGCAGCGGCACGATGTTGGCGGCCGGGGCCTTCACCAGCTCCGCGTAGCCGCCGTCCTTGTGGGCGCCGAGGTAGCCGTAGCGCAGGCAGACGGTGCGCTCGCCGCGCAGACAGAACTCGCAGGTACCACAGGAAAACCCGGGGAAGACGATCACGCGCTGGCCCGTCGCCACGCCCCTGACGCCGGCGCCCAGCGTCTCGACCGTGCCCGTCACCTCGCAGCCGTTGACGTGTGGCAGCCCCTCGGGCGGCGGAAAGCGCCCGTCGAGCAGCAGCATGTCCACGTGATTCAGCGCGCAGGCCTTGACGCGCACGACCACCTCGCCCGCGTCCGCCACGGGATCGCGATAGTCGTCGAAGAGGATCTTGTCGCTGCCGCCGTGCTCCTTGAAGAACGCCGCCTTCAAAACGGCACCTCCGTCCGCTCGTCCTTCACCCGCCGCGCCTTGTGGTCCCAGCGCGGCAGCGCGCCGGGCTCGGTGGCCTCGACGGTCACGCGGATGCCGAGCCCGATCCGCAGCGCGTCGCTCAGCCGGCCGCAGAGACCGTCGCACTCGGCGCGCGAGAGGGCCGGCGAGGGATCGATGCGCACGACGATGTCGTCCAGCCCCTCGTGACGCCGGAACAGGATCTGGAACTCGTCGACGCCGACAAACGGCCGCACCAGCTCCTCGACGCGGCGCGGGTAGACGATGATGCCGCGCACCTTCTTCATGTCGTCCAGCCGCGCCAGCACGCCGCCCTCCAGGGCGAGGAGCGTGCGGCCACAGGGGCAGCGGCGGTCGGCCACCTGCACGACGTCGCGCGTGCGATAGCGGATCAGCGGCATCGCCTTGCGATAGAGGCTGGTGAAGATCAGCTCGCCGCGCTCGCCGGGCTCCACGGGCTCGCCGGCCTCGTCGAGGACCTCGGCAAGGCAGTAGTCCTCGCTGACGTGCACGAGGCCGGCGCGGGCGTCGCACTCGAAGCCCCACGCGGCGATCTCGGTCAGCCCCGGCAGGTCGTACGCCCGCGCGCCGAACGCCGTCTCGATCTTCGCCTTGGTGGCCGGGATCGACGCGCCGGGTTCCCCGGTGTGCCATGTGATCCGCACCTTCGTGTCCTTGGCGAGATCGATCCCCTTCTTCGCCGCCTGCTCGGCCAGGAACAGCGCGTAGGACGGCGTGCAGCCGAGCACCGTGATCGGCCACGTGAGCAGCGCGTCGATCCGCTGGTCGGTCGACAACCCGCCCGCCGGGAACACCAGGCAGCCCAGATCCTGCGCGGCATAGAACCCGGACCAGTAGCCGATCCACGGCCCGTAGGAGAACGCCGCCATCACCATGTCCGACTTGCGGACGCCGAACGCGTACAGCGCGCGCGCGTACGAGTGATAGAAGCCGTGCCAGTCGTCGCGCGTGTCGAGGAACGCGAGCGGCCGGCCCGTGGTGGCCGACGTCATGTGGATGCGCAGAACGTCCTCGAACGGGACGGCGAGCAGGTCCCCCCACGGCGGCGTCGCCGCCTGGTTCTCCCTCAGCTCGTCCTTGGTGGTGAACGGCAGGCGGCGCACGTCGTCGAGCGTCTTCAGCCGCGGAGCCCCCCGGAGCTTGCGACGATAGAACGGGCTGTGGGCCCGGGCATGCGCCAGCTGTTTGCGCAGCCGCGTGATCTGGAGCCGTCGCATGGCGGCGCGCGGGGCGCGCTCGAGCCGCGGCTCGAGATAGCGGGAGACCACTACGTGTCCTGGAGCATCTCGGACATCTTGCCGAAGAACTTGTCGGCCATCATCTTCGCGACGCCGCCGAGCATGCGTTGCCCGACCGAGGCGATGAGGCCGCCGACCTGCACGTCGGCGCTGTAGGCAACGCGCGTGCCGCCGCCTTCGGCGTCGCTCAGCGTGATCACCGTCTCCCCGCGGACGAACCCGGGGCCGCCGGTGCCTTCTACCGCGAGCTTGTAAGACTCGGGGGGCTTTTTCTCCGTAATCTTGACCTTGCCCTCGAAGGTGCCCTTCACGCCGCCGACGCCGACCTTCATCGTGGCCTTGTACTCTTCGGGAGCGACCGCCTCGAGCTTTTCACAGCCGGGAATGGCTTTCTTCAGCTTCGCGGGATCGAGGAAGGCCTCCCACACGGTCTGGCGGGCGGCCGGAACCTCGTACGAGCCTTCGAGCTTCATGCCGCGAGTCTCCTTTGTGCGACGTGACGGACGCGGGCTCGAATCGTACCACGGGCATGGCCGTTGCAGCCTTCCGCGGAGGGTCGAAACACCCCACAAGGGAGGATCATCGGCGATGAAGAAATTGCTATCAGGGGTCTGCGCCCTCGCGCTCGCGGGCGGGATGACCGTCGCGTGCAATCGGACTGACACCGACCGGGTCGGCACCACGCGCCCGGAGCGGACCAGCCCGTCGGCGTCGCCCGGCACGACCACCGCGCCGCGCTCGTCGGACACCACCTCGAGCTCGAGTTCCTCGACGACGACCGACACGACGACTCCGTCGGGCAGCGCGTCGGGTGGCGTCAGCGGTTCGGCGACGACCTCGCCGAGCGGAAGCAGCAGCTCCAGCACGAGCACGAAGTAACGGCCGCCGCGCCGGCACGCCCGGGTTCGCCCGCGGCGCGCCGGCGCCTCATTCCCGCCATGTCGCCCGTCCGGCCACGAGCGCGGCGATCCGTTCCGCCGGAACCGGTGTGTCGATGACGATCAGGCCGCGCACGGCGTCCCATGCTCGGACGCGCGCGATGCCGAGCGTCTCGCCGGCCGCGCCCAGCACGCCGAGGAGCAATCCCTCCCCGGCGGAGGTGAGGGGCTGCCCGCGACGATCCCTCAGGGGCACGCGCTCGGTCGGGAGCGTCAGCGTGGGGGCGCGCGCGAGGTACTCGCGCAGCGCCCGCTCGCGATGCTCGCGCCGGCGCGTCGCGGTGCGGCGCACCACGGCGGGCGATGGGGCGAGGCGGAGCACCGTCGGCCGCGCGGCGCTCTCGAGCGCGCGCGCGATGGGCTCGCTCTCTTCGCGCCGCTGCAGCACCAGGACGAGGTCGGGATCGGCGGCGCGGACCTTGGCGCGCTTGAGCGCCAGGCCAAGCGGGCCCTCGACCAGCCCGCCGGTGTCCACGAGCACGCGTTCGAAGCCCGCGTCGAGCGCCCGGCGCACGAGGCGGCCCGTGGCCTCGGCCGTCTCCCGGATGTAGCGGACCGGCGAGGTGTCGCCGACGAACTCGAGGGCCCACACCTCCGCGTCGCCGAGGCGGGCGAGCGCGCGGCTCACGCGGCCGAGGCCGACGGTGGTGGGCGGGCCGATCTCCGACTGGCCGACGTCGGCGTCGACGACGGCGACGCGCTCGCCGCGCGCGGCCAGGGCTGCGGCCAGTCGCGCGGTCAGGAAGGTCTTGCCGGTGTCGCTCGTGCCGAGGATCAGCGTGACGCGGGCCCGCGCCGCCGCCTCGAGGGCGGCGTCGTCCGGCGCGGGCATCGCTCAAGCCAGGGTGGCGATCGCTGCCTGCATCCGCCGGAGGCCCTCGCTGATCAGCGCGTCGCTCGTCGCATACGAGAGCCTCACGTGGGCGTCGGACCCGAAGTCGAGCCCCGGCACCACCGCCACGCGCGCCGCCTCGAGCAGGAAGCCGGTCACGTCAATCGAGCCCTTCAGCGTCGCGCGTGTGTCGCCCTGCACCCACGTCCGGCCGAAGAGTCCGGAGACGTTGGCGAAGGCGTAGAACGCGCCCTTCGGCATCACGCACGACACGCCGGGCAGCGCGTTGAGCCCGCCGATGATCAGCCGGCGCCGGCGGTCGAACTCGCCGGCCATCTTGGCGACCTCGTCCTGCGGGCCCGACAGCGCCTCGACGGCCGCCCACTGCGCGATCGACGATGGATTCGAGGTGACCTGACTCTGGATGTCGGTCATCGCGCGGATCAGCTCGCGCGGGCCGGCGGCGTAGCCGATGCGCCAGCCCGTCATCGCGTACGCCTTCGAGCACGTGTTGACGACGAGCGTGCGCGCCTTGATGTCCGGGCCGAGCGACGCGATGGACACGTGCCGCCCCTCGAACGTGAGCGACTCGTAGCACTCGTCGGCGACCACCCAGAGGCCGCGCTCGACGGCCAGCCGCGCGACCGCCTCGAGGGCCCGGCGGGAGAAGACGGCGCCCGTCGGGTTATTGGGGCTGTTGAGCACGATGAGCTTGGTGCGCGGCGTCACCGCGGCGCGCAGCCCCTCGGGATCCAGGTCGAAGCCGGTCGCCTCGCGCGTGTCCACCGCGACGGGCACCGCGCCGAGCAGCCGCGCCTGCTCGGGGTACGAGACCCAGAACGGGCTCGGCACGAGCATTTCGTCGCCGGGGTTGAGCAGGGCGGTGACGAGGTTGTAGAGCGTGTGCTTGGCGCCGCACGAAACGAGCGCCTCGGCCGGCGTGTAGTCGAGACCGTTGTCGCGCTTGAGCTTGGCGCAAACGGCCGCGCGCAGCTCGGGGATACCCCCGACCTCCGTGTACTTCGTCTGGCCGCGCCGCATGGCCTCCGCGGCGGCATCCTTGATGCGCTGAGGCGTGTCGAAATCCGGCTCGCCCGCCCCGAACGAGATCACGTCGATACCCTTGGCGCGCAGCTCCCGGGCCTTCGCCTGCACGGCGAGCGTCGAGGACGGGGCGAGCGTCTTGAGGCGGTCGGCCAGCATGGGGGGGAAGGGGGGGCGCTCGGAGCCCCCCATCATTTCAATGGAAACTTTTCGGTGAGCCGTTTTTCTACGACGGGCGGAACCATTCCTGCCACCGAAGTTCCAAAGCTCGCAACCTCTTTTATCAATCTCGACGAAATATACGTGTACTTCTCGTGCGGCATGAGGAACACCGTCTCGACGGTGGACCGCAGCTTGCGGTTCATGAGCGCCATCTGGAACTCGTACTCGAAGTCCGAGACGGCGCGGATGCCGCGCACGATGCAGTCGGCCCGCTCGCGGGCGACCAGGTCGATGAGGAGCCCGTCGAACGAGACGATGCGCAGGTGCGGGCCCACGCCGAGGTTCGTGGTGGCCTCGTCGATCATCTCCAGGCGCTGCTCGACGGTGAACAGCGGCGCCTTGGAGGGATTGGCCACGACGGCCACGATGACCTCGTCGAAGATCGCGAGGCTGCGCTGGATGACGTCCACGTGGCCGTTGTGGAGCGGATCGAACATCCCGGGATAGACGGCGCGCTTGGCCACTCGCTCACCCTCGCTCGGTTGCGGATTTCGACGCCGCATCGTAGCCGCCCGCTCGAAAGAAAGTCAAGGCACCGGCGCCCCGCGGACGAGCACGTCCAGACTCCGGCGCAGGCGCCGGTGGCCGTCGAGCAGCGCGAGATAGCCCGCCTCGCTCACGCCGCCTTTGGCCTGCATCACCTGGCGCAGCCGTTCGCGCTCGCGCGCGGGCCAGCGCGCGAGATCCGGGATCAGTCCCATCACGATGGCCAGCCTCTCGAAGGCCCGCCGCTCGGGCGGGGAGACGCGGCGCCATCCCGTCGCGCCGAGCGCGCGCGCGACGCGCGTCACGGCGTCGGCGACGGCGGCGCGGCGGTCGCCGTCGAAGACACGCGTGATATGGCCCGTCACCAGCGCGGCCAGCCGGCTGCCGGTCACGGCGGGCGCAGGCGGGCCGCCGTCGAGCGTCAGGAACAGGTTCGAGCGTCCCAGGCGTCGGAGCATCGCCAGCGGCGAGCGATAGTCCCGTTCGCGCGCGATCCGCGCGCGCTCGGCGTCGGCGAGTCGGCTGACCTCGGCATCGGTCGGACGGAAGCCGAGCTTGGCGTAGAAGTAGAACGCGCCCGTCCGGAGGCCCTCGGGGTTGGAGTCGTCGATCTGGGAGCGATCGACGACCACCGTCCGCATGCGGAAGACCCGATAGTAGACGCGCAGGATCTGGCTGATGAGGAGCGCCGACTCGCCCTGCCGGAACGATTCGAAGATGTTGAGCGCGAACTCGAGGGTGCCGAAGCAGCCCCAGCCTCCGCCGTAGCTGACGGGCACGCCGTTCTTGAACGCGAGGTACGCATAGTACGCGTCGAGCGGCAGGCGGTCGTCGGGCCGCAGCCCGACGAGCGCGATCCGGAGCCCGCGGCCCGGGTCGGCCACGAGAATGTCGCCGGCGTTCGGCCGGGCGAACGCGTGCAGCTCGCGCGCGCGCGTCGCCATCGCGGCGCGGGCGGCCTCCATGACGGCGTCGGCGACTGCGCGATCGGCCTGGCGCAGCGTCGGCAGCGGCCGTGTGATCTCGTGCGCGAAGTCGACGCCGCTGCCGCGGAGGCCTTCGCGCTGATAGAAGACCGGCGCGCCGGGCAGCCGCAGCAGCGTGCGCGACGGGGCGGCGCCGCGCAGGCGCCAAACGATCGGAAGCTCGAGTGTCTCGAAGAGCCATTCGCGCGCCTCCTCGGAGATCGGGGCCGTGCGAAAGAGCCGCAAGAGCACCTCGAGGTCGCTCGCCCGCCCGTCGCTCGCGAGACGCAGCCAGCGCCGCCAGCCGAGCCCGCCCTCGGTGAAGGCCTCGGCCTCCGTCGGCGTGACGAGCAGGGACAGCGCCTCCTCCAGCCGCTCGCCGCCGTCGAACGTCCGCCACAGAATCGTCACGTCGCCGGGAAACCGCGTCGCCAGCCACCGCGCCATCGGCAGGCCGAACGGATAGTCCAGGTCCGTGTCGGCGATACCCGAGTCGTGCAGGCGGGCCCGTGCCGGCGCCGCCAGCCGGCGCACGCGCATCGCGAACTCCCGCAGCGCGCGCTCGGCGGCATCCTGCACGGCAGCGTCGTCGGGGTAGGCCCGCACGAAGCACAGGCTCTCGTGCAGCCGCTCGAGCGTCGGCGCGCTCGCGATCTGCACGGTGGCCAGCCGGGCGAGCAGTCGTAGCTTCTCGGGACGCGCCTCGGTGCCGAAGCGCGGCGCGCACGCGGCCAGCGCGTCGACGAGTGCCCAGGCCTCGCCTCGGCGCATGCCGGCCGCCCGCGGCTCGCTCAGGGGCGCCCCGGCGGGCTCGCGGCATCGTCCGCCCCGGCGCCGGCGGCGCGCCGACGAAAGAACGTCAGCGTCGTCTCGCCGAACCGGCGCGTCCGGAAGGCGGCGAGCGCGCCCGCCGACGCCGACGGCGCGCGCTTGGTGAGATGCTGCGCCACCACCACCGGGTCGTCGGCGAGGACGTCGGCGCGCCCCAGGGCGGTCAGCGTCGTCGCGACGTCGTCGGTGTCGTACGGCGGGTCGAGGAACACCACGTCGAACCGCTCCCCGGCGCGCGCCAGCGCCGAGAGCGCGCGCGCCACGTCGTCGCGGACGACGCGGGCCGCCGTCTCCACCCCCAGCGTCGCCACGTTGGCGCGAAGAGCGCCTACCGCGCGCGCGTCGCGCTCGACGAGCGTCGCGTGCGCGGCCCCGCGCGAGAGCGCCTCCAGCCCCACGCCGCCGGCGCCCGCGAAGAGGTCGAGCACGCGCGCGCCGGCCAGCCATGGCATGAGCGTATCGAGCAGCGCGATGCGCACCTGATCGGCCGTCGGCCGCGTGGTGGCGCCGCGCGGCGTGGCCAGCCGGCGTCCCTTGTACGCGCCCGCAATGATGCGCATGTCAGCCGACGCTCGCCAGGTCCAGCTTGCCGCGCCAGCGCGTCAGCAGCGCCTCGCGCAGCCCGCGGTGCGCCGGGCTCCGCAGCTCCGCGTCCTCGGCGATGATCGCCTGCGCCTCGCGCCGCGCCTCCTCGAGGATGGCGGTATCGCGCAGCAGGTCCGCCACGCGGAACTCGGGCAGTCCGGACTGGCGCGTGCCGAAGAACTCGCCCGGACCGCGCAGCTGCAGATCGACCTCGGCGATCTTGAAGCCGTCGTTGGTCTCCACCATCGCCTCCACGCGGCGCTGCGCGTCCTCGCCGAGGCGTCCGCTCGTGAGCAAGATGCAGTACGACTTCCACGGGCCGCGGCCGACGCGGCCGCGCAGCTGGTGAAGCTGCGAGAGGCCGAAACGCTCGGCGTGCTCGATCAGCATCACGGAGGCGTTCGGCACGTCGATGCCGACCTCGATGACGGTGGTGGCCACCAGCACCTGGATGGCGCCCGCCTTGAACGACTGCATGATCGCGTCCTTGTCCTCGCTCGCGAGGCGCCCGTGCAGCAACCCCACCGTGAGGTCGGGGAACACGTCCCGTTGCAGGTGTTGCGCCATGTCGGTGGCCGCCTTGAGATCGACGAGCTCCGACTCCTCGACGAGCGGGTAGACGACGTACACCTGGCGCCCGTCGGCGATCTGCGCCCTCAGGAAGTCGTAGATCTGCCGGCGCCGCGACTCCGTGCGCGCGTCCGTCCGCACCGGCTTGCGGCCCGGCGGCAGCTCGTCGAGCACGCTGACGTCGAGGTCGCCGTAGAGCGTGAGCGCCAGCGTGCGCGGAATCGGTGTCGCCGTCATCACCAGCACGTCGGGGCGCTCGCCCTTGCCCTTCAGGCGGGCCCGCTGGTGCACGCCGAAGCGGTGCTGCTCGTCGACGACGGCAAGCCCGAGGCGCTTGAATTCGACCGGCTCCTGCACGAGGGCGTGGGTGCCGATGACGCAGCCGATCTCCCCGGCGGCGATCGCCGCGCGCCGCGCCGCGCGCTCACGCCCCTTCAGGCCGGAGGTCAGCAGCGTCACGCCGATGCCGAGCGGCTCGAGCAGCCGGCGGAACGTCGCGAGGTGCTGCTCGGCGAGAATCTCCGTGGGCGCCATCACCGCCGCCTGGTACCCGGCCTCCACCGCCGCGCACACCGCGAGGGCCGCCACCACGGTCTTGCCGGAGCCGACGTCGCCCTGCAGCAGCCGGTGCATCGGGTACGGCGCGGCCATGTCGCGGCGGATGTCGTCCCACACGCGCTCCTGCGCCGCCGTCAGCGAGAAGGGCAGGCTCGCGCGCAGCCGGCCGAGCAGCTCGCCGCGCGGCCGCATGGACACGCCGCGCTGCCGCGTCGTGCGCGAGCGCAGAATGGCCAGGCCGAGCTGCAGGAGGAGGAAGTCGTCGAAGGCCAGGCGGCGCACGGCGTCCGCGCGCTCGCCCTCACTGGCGGGGAAATGCGCGCCGCGCACGGCCTCGGCCAGCGGCACGAGGCGCCGCCGCGCGCGCACCGGATCGGGCAGCGTCTCCTCGACGTCGTGGGCGTGGGCCTCGACGAGGCGCCAGATCAGCGAGCGCAGCGCCTGCTGCGGCAGCCCCTCGGTGCTGGAGTACACGGGCACGAGCGCGCCGGCGTGGATCGGCTCGTCGTCCGCCGCGTCCACGGTTTCCCATTCCTGCACTTGCAGCGTGACCTTGTCCTTGTAGCGCGCGCCGCGCCCGTGCACGATCATCCGCTGGCCGCGCTGGACGGCGCGGGCGACCCACGGCCGGCCCCAGACGGTGGCCGTGCCGTAGCCGCTCTCGTCGCGCAGTAGGATGACGAGCGGCTGGCGCCGGCGCCCGGGCGGCGCCGGGCTGATGCCGGCCACGACGCCTGCGCAGGTCACGACCTCGCCCGGCCGGATCGCGCGCAGCGGTGTAAAGCGCGTGCGATCTTCGTGGCGCAGCGGCAAATGAAAGAGCGCGTCGCCGACGGTGACGAGGCCCTTCCGCTCGAGCTGCTTCGCGCGGTGCGGCCCCACCCCCTTCACGTATTGCAGGGGCGTCGTGAGTCCGACGGGCGCGCGCGTTTGCCGGCTCTCGGTCATCGTGGTATAAAACCTGCTGGTTCCCGGCCGTTCGCGATCCGCCTCAGGCGGTCCGCAATTCGACTCGAGGAGTGATCATGGCTCAGCGGTGTGATGTCTGCGGGAAAGGCCCGTCCGTCGGGAATTCGATCAGTCACGCTCACAAGCTGACGCGGCGCCGCTGGCTGCCCAATCTCGTCTCGATGCGGGCGCTGGTGGGTGGTCGTGCGAAGCGCATGCGCGTGTGCACCCGCTGCCTCAAGGCGGGAAAAGTCACGAAGGTCATTTAAACACAGACGGGAGGGGGCTTTGCCCCCTCCCGAATGGTGACTGGTGGAGGGCCGCCACCCCCCACCGGTGCTGAATAGCGTCCTTACTTCTTCTTCTTCTTGGTCGCCTTCTTCTTCTTCGCCATCGAGGTTTCACCCCCCTCCCTGTCGCAATCTCGGGCCGAGAACGCCGCTCGGTCGCCGTTGCCTCAGTAGCCCATCGCTTCGCGGCGCAGGTGCTCGGCCTGCGCGGCGCCGCGCGGCTCGTAATGCACGAGGTCGGCGTAGAGCTGCGGCAGGCTGACCACCTTCAGGCCCGCCTTCTCGAGCACGCCGTGGAACACGCCGGAGTCGTAGGGCGCCAGCAGGTGCAGCGCGCCGTCGGCCTCCGCGGCCGGCCGCAGCCCGAGCACGGCCGCCACCGGCGCCGGGTTGCCCTCGACGTAGCAAAAGAGCCCGCTGAGCCGCGGCTGCGGCGCCACCAGCGACAGGCCCGCGCTCAGCGTGAACGCGTACCGGCGTCCCTCCGCGGTGGCCGCGCGGGCGACGTCGGCCATCAGCTTGCGGTTCACGCGCTCCGGCACGAAGTACGACGTGATCTCGTTCGCGCGGTACGTGTAGGACTCGCACCACGCCTCGAGCAGATCAGCCGGCTTGCTCAGGTGGATGCGCTGCGCCTGGTCCCGCTCGACCCAGCGAAGGTCCTCGAGCCGGCTCATCACGTTGTGCGAGTGGCCGAGGCTGACCTCCGCGGCCCTCGCCAGCTCCTCCAGGCGCCACGCGCGTTGCGGCTCGGCCAGCAGGACACGCACCACGCGGGTGGCGCGCGGCGCGAAGAGCGAGCGCAGGGGCCGCGTCGAGGGCCGCGAGTTGCGCTTGCCCTCCTTCTCGATGAGGACCTGGTCGAATGCGAGGTAGCAGTTGCCGGAGAGATCGACGTAGCCGAGGCTGTTGTCCTTGAGGATGCGCGCGCTCTGCGGGCCGATGTAGACGGAGGCAGCGACGGGATAGGCCGCGGGCAGCTCGCGGCGGATCTCGGCCAGCCGCGTCACGGCCGCCCGGATCTGCCGGGGCTGACCGAGCGAGCTGACTTCAACGACCACGAGCTGCTCCGCGTCGCCCAGGCGAAATTTCACCGCTACGTCGACGGGTTTGCCGGCAGCCCGCAGGTCGGCGAGTTCCTCCCAGGCCTTCGCCCTCGGGAAGAGCTCCCGCAGGCGCTGGGCCGCTTGTCGCCGAATCTCTCCGGTTTTCAGCATGTTCCTCTTGTTCCTGCACTTTCAGCATCTGCTGAAACAATACGAACAGTTGAAAGACCATGTCAAGACAAAACTTACGCCGCAGGGGTAGAAGACCACGTGGGTTGGTGCCGAGCCGCGGTTGCGTGCCTGAGCCCGGCTCTGCGGTCGACGTGCTGCGCGCGGCCCGCCGCGCGCTCACCGCGCCCGGCTAGTCTTCGCCCTCTTCGATGCGGTGCATGGTCTCGTCGTCGAGACCGAAGTAATGGCCGAGCTCGTGGATCACGGTCTCGCGCACGATGTCCGCCATCTCCTCCTCGTCGACGGCGTCCTCCTCGATCGGCCCCTGGTAGATCGTCACGACGTCGGGCAGGACGTTGCCGTAGGAGGTGTCGCGGCGCGTGAGATCGATGCCGCGGTAGAGGCCGTACAACGTGTCCGGCGGCTCGATGCCCATCTCGGCCAGCGTCGTGGCATCGGCCCAGTCCTCGACCACGACGGCGATGTTGGCGATCCTGGCCTTGAACTTCTTCGGCAGGCGCCGCAGCGCCCGCTCGACCAGCGCCTCAAACTGTCGCCGCGTCATGCCGACGGCAGAGCCGCGACGAACGTGGCAGCTGCCGCGCCTCGCGAATGAAGGAGCTGGGCGTTGATCGGCAGCGCGCGGAGCGGAGCGACGAGAAGGGTCCAGATGCGAGGCGGCGAAGAGTCTCGCGACTGAGGCGTAGGCCGCCTACGCCGCAGGGAGTGAGCGACGAGCCGCGCCGCGGCCGCGCCTCGCGAACGAACTAGAAGCAGATGGGCCTTGCTCGGCCGCGCGCAGAGCGGAGCGCCGAGATGGGCCCAGATGCGAGGCGGCGAAGGAAGGGGCGACTGAGGCGTAGGCCGCCTACGCCGCAGGGAGCCCCGAGTGAGCCAACGAAGCAGATGCACGTTCATCGGCAGCGCGCAGAGCGGAGCGCCGAGATGGGTCCAGATGCGAGGCGGCGAGGGAAGGGGCGACTGAGGCGTAGGCCGCCTACGCCGCAGGGAGTGAGCGACCAGTCGCGCCGCGGCCGCGCCTCGCGAACGAACTA
>WNFR01010368.1_pt1 | contig 16456 bp, 13 predicted proteins | sample 5400221 | NCBI WGS metagenome assembly WNFR01 (sample SAMN13153357, study PRJNA577476) | soil metagenome | isolation source: 40 cm soil under Madrone tree | place: USA:California | collected 2016-06-14 | reverse complement strand
ATCTCTTCAGCTCGATGTTCGGTGGCGGCGACACGCGCGAGACCGCGCGTCAACGCGGACCTGAGAAGGGACAAACGGTCGAGGCAACGCTCGATATTCCCTTCCGCACGGCCGCCCGCGGTGGAAAGGTTCCGATCGATCTCGAGGTTAGCGAAGAGTGCCCGACGTGTCACGGTACGGGTGCAGCTCCAGGCGCGTCGCTCAAGATTTGCCCCGAGTGCAACGGTCGCGGTGTGATCTCGTTTGGACAGGGCGGCTTTGCCGTGAATCGCACGTGTCCGGTGTGTCTTGGTCGCGGACAGGTTCCGACCGAGGCGTGCCCGACCTGTCATGGTACCGGCGACGTCCGTGCCAAGCGAAAGGTTTTGATCAACGTCCCGGCAGGCGTCGACAGCGGTTCGAAGATCAGGTTGAAGGGACAGGGCGGGAAAGGACCGCAAGGAGGACCGGCGGGTGATCTCATAATCACCTTCAACGTGCTCCCCGACAAATTCTATCGGCGTGACGGACTCGACGTGATTGCTACCGTACCGCTCAACATTGCGCAGGCGACGCTTGGCACCAAGATCAGCGTACGTACACTCGCGGGGAAAAAAGTCGCCATCAAGATTCCGCCGGGAACTCCATCGGGGAAACGATTCCGCGTGCGAGGGCAGGGAATCCAGAAGGGCGAGAAGAAAGGCGATCTGATCGTCGAGGTATCGATCCAGGTTCCGGAGAAGTTGTCCGAGGAACAGGAACGGATGATGAAAGAATTCGCCGAATCCGGCGGTTTGAAGTACTGAACAGCTGGCATCCCGTGTAAGCCGATGTTGATTTCAGTCCCATGAGAATCGGAATTATCGGAACCGGCGTAGTCGGCAAGACGTTGGGAGCCAAGCTCGCGAAGCTTGGTCACGAGGTGCGCATGGGATCGCGCGCGGCCGGCGGTGAGAAGGCAAGGGGCTGGGTCAAGGACACCGGGAGCAAATCGTCTGAAGGAACCTTTGCAGACGCCGCTGCGCACGCTGAGATCGTCTTCAATTGCACGCCGGGCACAGTGTCGCTCGACGCCCTAAGGGCAGCCGGCGCACAGAACCTTCAAGGAAAGATTCTGGTCGACGTCTCGAACCCGCTCGATTTCTCGAAGGGGATGCCGCCCGCGCTCTCAGTTTGCAATACAGATTCGATAGGCGAGCAGATCCAGCGCGCATTTCCAACCGCGAAAGTCGTCAAATCGCTCAACACGGTGACCGTCGCTGTTATGGTCGAGCCGTCGCTGATCCCCGGCGTCCACACGATGTTTGTCTCCGGAAACGACGCCAAGGCGAAGGCGGAGGTAATCGACCTCCTCAAGACGGGATTCGGGTGGAAGGAGGTCATGGACATCGGTGACATCGCCGGCGCGCGCGCGCAGGAGATGTACCTCCCGTTGTGGCTCCGGCTCTTCACGAAGCTCAAAACTCCGAACCTGAACATCCACGTCGCGTTCTGACCGCGGCGACTCCGCCTACTAGCCGACCTGCGCGAAATGGAGACCCAGACTCCAGCGACTGGCGTACAGACCCGCAAGCACGCGCTCGCATTCATCGCGGTCACGCTGCTGCTCGACACGATCGGCTTCGGGCTCATCATGCCGGTGTATCCGAGGCTGCTCGTGGAGATTACCGGCGACAGCCTTAGTCGCGCGGCGATTTATGGTGGCTGGCTTGGCTTCGTGTTCGCAGCGATGCAGTTCGTGTTCGCTCCGATTCTTGGAAATCTTTCGGACCGTTACGGAAGGCGCCGGGTGATACTGTTCGCCGTCGGCGCGCTCGGGATCGACTACATCATCATGGGATTCGCGCCGACGCTCGCGTGGCTCTTCGTCGGCCGCGCGATCGCGGGCGCAGCGGGCGCTTCGTTCACGCCTGCTTATGCATACGTTGCCGACATCAGTCCGCCGGAAAGGCGCGCCCAGAACTTCGGCGTTGTAAGCGCGGCTTTTGGAATCGGCTTCATCATCGGACCGGCGATCGGGGGATTGCTCGGCACTCTGGGACCACGCGCCCCGTTTTTTGCCGCCGCGGCGCTGAGCCTGATCAATTTCTGTTACGGCTTCTTCGTTCTGCCGGAATCCTTGCCGCGAGAGCGACGACGCGCGTTCGAGTGGCGTCGCGCCAATCCACTCGGCACCCTGAGCCAGATGAAGAAGCATCCCGTCGTTCTCGGGCTCTTGTGCGCGCTCTTCCTGTGGGGACTTGGGAATCAGGTGATGCCGAGCACCTGGGCGTTCTACACGAAGCTCAGATTCGGATGGTCGGAGGCGATGATCGGAGCCTCCTTCGCGGCCGTGGGCGTTGTGATGGCGTCGAGCCAGGCGATAGTGATGCGACTGATTGTGCCGCGACTCGGTGAACGCCGAGCGGGGCTCATTGGCATCGCCTCCGGAATGGCTGGCTACGCAGGGTTCGGTCTTGCAACAGCGAGCTGGATGATGTTCGCCTGGCTCGCGAGCTGGTTTTTCGCGGCGATCGTGATGCCCACGACGAATGCCCTCATGTCGCATCTCGTGAGTCCTGACGCGCAAGGCGAGCTGCAGGGAGCGGTGGCGAGTCTATTCTCGCTGAGCGCCATCATCGGACCGCCGCTCCTGACGCATCTCTTTTCTCGCTTTAGCGCGCCGGGGTCGAGCCCGTACGTTCCCGGCGCGGCATTTTTCGCGGCGACCGTTCTCGCGTTTGGCTCTCTCTTCGTGTTCTGGCTTTCAACGCGGGAGCCGGTGGCTGAAGAGGGCGCGTCCGCGAGCGACTCGGGACTCAGTGCGGCTTAGCTTCTGACCCACCGCGGTGGGTTCAACTGCAACTGAACGAGCACTGCGCTCGTTCAGTTTTGTTTTATAGTCGTCGAATCCAGATATTCCTGTACCGCACGGGATTGCCATGATCCTGCAGGTGCAGGGGCTGCTCAGGCGGGTGCGCTATGTAGATGGCCGGGCGGTCGTTGTAGGTGAGCCCGTAGATCTCGACGTTGTTCTGAATCAAAACCCCGTTGTGCAACACCGTGACCCTCGCGCGCTCGGTGACCTTCCCTTGATCGTCGAACTTTGGCGCGCGGAAGACAATGTCGTACGTCTGCCATTCGCCGGGCTTGCGCGACGCGTTCACGAGCGGGGCGTACTGCTTGTAGACTGAGCCGGCCTGCCCGTGGAAATAGGTCTTGTTGTCGTAGGAATCGAGAACCTGGACCTCGTATCTGTCCATCAGAAAGACGCCGCTGTTGCCGCGCTCCTGGCCCTCTCCCTTGACGACGGCTGGAGTCGCCCATTCGATGTGAAGCTGCACATCGCCGAACTTGTCGGCAGTCGTGATATCACCGGTGCCCGGCGCAACTTCGACATAACCGTCTCTCACGGTCCACGGCGCAGCGCCACCGTCCTTGCCTCGCCAATGCGAAAGATTTTTTCCGTCGAAAAGAACAATCGCATCCGATGGGGGGTCCGCACTGGTCCTGCCCGGCGTGACGATAGCGGGCTCCGTCTTCGGAGCCGGGAAGGGCCCCGGCTCCTGCGCTTGCGCTCCCGCGGCGGCGAATAGGACGAGCGCCAGCGCTGTGATGATGGGTCGTCTTACCATGGGAGCTGGGGTGATCGGTAGAAGTTGACGCCGAGGTAGTTCCATCGCCGCTGGTGGGTGACGATGCGTGTGCGGAAGCTCTCCCAATCGCGCGATGCCTGCGGAGTCCACGCCAGTTCGGCTACGGCCGGCAGTCGTGGCATTAACAGGTACTCCACAGCGGTGATGTTGCGAACACTCTCGCTCCAGATAGGCGCTTCGACGCCGATGATGTCGCGCTCGCTCACTCCCTGCATGTACGTCGCCGGATCCCAATCGTACGCGTCTCGCACTTCGACGTACGCAGCCCAGTGCTGCCCGAGCTCGGTCGCCGGTGTGTACTTCATGTCGAGATACACTTTTTTCGCCGGGGAAAGAATCAACTTCGAGCCGTAGCCCACCGCCGCGGTAGCCGAGTCGCTCTTCCATTGATGCGCGATCGTAGTCGGGTTGAGATGCGCCTTCGTGATCTCTTCCCAGCCGATCATCTTCTTTCCGTATTTGTTGACGATCGTTTGAACCCGCTCGATGAACTTCACATATTGCTCGTTCGTAAGCGTCCGCACCTCGTCGCCACCGATGTGGAAGTAGGGGCCCGGAGTCATTGCGCTGATCTCGCGGACCACGTCGTCAACGAAGGCGTAGGTCTCCTCCTTGTCCACGCACAGCGCACTCCAGCCGACTTCGGTTCCCGTATAGAGAGCGGGGGGTCGCTCACTGCACGCCAGTTCCGGATAGCCGATGAGCGCGGCATTGATGTGACTCGGCATGTCGATCTCCGGCACGATCAGGATGTACCGTGCCTGCGCGTAGCGAAGTATCTCCTGATAATCCTGCTTGGTAAAGAACCCGCCCGGTCCGCCTCCGACCTGCGTCAGCGACCCCATCGTGGTCAGCTTCGGACGCGAATCGATCTGTATCCGCCACCCCTGATCGTCGGACAGGTGCAGGTGCAGCACGTTCAGCTTGTACAATGCGAGCACGTCGAGGTACTGCTCGACTTCTTTCACCGTGAAGAAGTGACGGCTGACGTCGAGCATCGCGCCTCGATAAGCGAAGCGCGGCCGATCGGTGATGCTGAGCGCGGGAATGCTCCAGTCGTAGCGCTCCTGCCCCATCTCCGATTCGATATCGGCAGGCAACAGCTGCCTGATGGTCTGGATGCCGCGGAACAAACCTGCCGGCCGGTTGGCGATCAGGCGAACCGAATCACGCACTACCGTGAGCTCGTATCCTTCCTCGCCGAGTGACGCTCGATCCGGCGCGAGGCGCAAAATGATCGAGCTTGCGGATGGTGTGCCGATCGCCGAAACAGCTACCGGGAACCCCGTGGGCCGCCGTATCTGCGCCGCCAGAGCTTCCCCGATTGAGGCGACCTCGGGACTGTTGCCATCGACGTAAATGCCGGTTGTTCTCGCGATCTCAAACGGGGGTCCTGCCGCGAGGACCATGGATGCGGGCGCGGGAACAAGTTGCGGCGTTACTCTGACGGGTTGAGGCGCCGGCGCCGGTGCGGGCGCCTGACACGCGGCGCCTAGAATCGTGCCTGCAAAAGCAATAACGCGTCTCGAACTCCGTAGAGCGTCTCGTCTCCGCATCGCTGGGCCTCCATTGGTTTGCCAGCCGGTTAAGCAGCGCCCCCTCCGGGGAATGCCTGGCGACTGCGCCGCTACAAACTTGGGGCGATCACCCCACCCGCGGCAATGAATCGTGACTCGGGAATCCCGCTGCGGAGAGTCGCACGGATTCGAGAGCCGATAGTCGAAGCACCGCGAACGCTTCGTGTGAGAGCACGCCAAGAAGGAGATTGCCTTCGCGGTATAGAATTGGATCCTCGAACCAGCCGCGGCCCTCCGGGTCGTACGAGAGAAGTCCGTTCGGCAACGCCTGCTGCAATGCTCCGACGGTAACTTGATTCATTTCCCAGAGGAGCGTGCTCCTGCTCAGATCATCAGCAGTGGCGCCGCTCATGCGCTCACGCGTTTTTTCACCTCGGGAAAACGGCTTTACCACCTTTTCAAATGGCCGCCAGGTCGTCGCCTGAGCGCGAGCATCGGATCCGACGCAATCGACCGTGAATTCGTCCGCGCCAATCTCGCGACACCACTCGACCAGGCGCCATGATTCCTCAACAGTGAAATCGGCCGGAGCCAGATACCGCTTTATTGAGCTCAAATTGGTCGAGTGCGAGCGGGGTCCAGCTTGGCGCTGTACCTAGTGGTCATCGCTGGACCACGGAATGAGCGGAGACCGATAGTAGTTGACGCCGAGGTAGTTCCAGCGCGGGGCGTGCGCCGCGAGTCTCGAGCTGAAACCTCGCCATTCGCGCGACACCTGCGGAGTCCACGCCACCTCGGCCAACGCCGCGAGGCGAGGCATCGCCAGATACTCCACGGCGGCGATGTTCCGAACGGTTTCTCCCCAAATCGGAGGTTCGATTCCCACAATGTTTTGTTCGGTGACGCCTGGCATGTAGAGCGCTGGATCCCAATTATAGGCGGTGTTAACCTCGATCATCGCTGCCCATGTGAGTCCCAGCTCCGTCGCCGCGGTGTATTTCATGTCGAGGTACGCCTTATCTGAAGGCGACATGATCAGCTTCGACCCGTACTGGAGCGCGGCGGTTGCCGAGTCGCTCTTCCATTGTTGCACTATGGTCGTCGGCTTGATGTGCGCCTTCGCGATTTCCTCCCACCCGATCATCAGCTTTCCATACTTGTTGACGATCGTCTGCGCGCGCTCGACGAAGCGCGCGTACTGTTCGGGCGTAAGACCCTCCACTTCGTCGCCACCGATGTGAATGTATGTGCCGGGAGTCAGCGCACTGATCTCGCGCACGACGTCATCCAGCAATACGTAGGTGTCCTCCTTGTCGACGCAGAAAGTGCGGTTGCACGAGACCTCCGGGTACGCCGTCGTTGCCGCGGAGCTGTGTCCGGGCATTTCTATTTCGGGGACGATCGTGATGTAGCGCGCCTGCGCGTAGCTGATCAAGTGCTGGTAATCCTGCTGGGTGTAAAAGCCGCCGGGTCCGCCGCCAACCTGCGAAAGCGATCCAACAGCGGTCAGCTTGGGACGCGAGTTGATCTGAATTCGCCAGCCCTGATCGTCGGTCAGATGAAGGTGAAGCACATTGAGCTTGTAGAGCGCCATCAAGTCGATGTACTGCTCGACTTCCTTGACGGTGAGGAAGTGGCGCGCCGGATCGATCATCGAGCCGCGCCATCCGAAGCGAGGGCGGTCAACGATGGTAACTGCCGGCATGGGCCAGCTTCGATCCACACCAATGTCCGATTCGATATCGGCGGGCAACAGCTGCCGGATCGTCTGCACCCCGTGGAAGAGTCCAGCCGGCGTGCCGGCGACGAGACGCACGGAGTCGGAGCTCACTGTCAGCCTGTATCCATCGTCGCCGAGCGAAGCGTCGCCGAGGCGCAGTTCTACGCTGCCCGAGCCGCTGCCGATTGATGCCGTCGACACTGGAACGGGGAAGTCGGTAGCGCGGCGGAGCAGGGCAGCGAGCGTTTCGCCCGCACTACCCGCGAGCAACAAGGACGCCGGCAATGGAATGATTCGTGGCGCAAGGGCACCGGATTGAGGTCTCGGCGGGGCGGCGGCCGGTGGGTTGCAGGCCGATACGAGCAATGCGCCGGCGATTGCCATCGCGAGCCTCGACTGTGACCAAAGTTCGCGTGCAGACATGAGACGGCTCCTGTCGTTAGGTGTGCGCTTCAGTCACGTCCAATAATGTTTCCTGCACATCTTCGGCGCGCGCGTTAGATCACGCCGCCAGAACAGGTAGCGCGGAACGGAGACTACGCGACGCCTCGATGAAACCTCCACCAAGAACGCGATCACCGTCGTAGAACACAGCTGACTGTCCGGGCGTTATGGCTGATACGGGCTCATCGAGGGCGAGCTCGATTTCCTGTCCGTTGAGACGAACGATCTCCGCGCGGGCGAGCGGCGCGCGATGGCGGATCCGAACCCTCACCTGATCGCCGACTTCGGGCGCGTCGGTGAGCCAGTTCACTTCGCGAGCCACGATGCCGCTCCCGAGCAGCTCATCGCGCGTGCCGATCACGACGGCGCGCTGCTCGGGGCGAATCGCGATCACGTACATCGGCATCTCGAATCCACCTGGCACACCACGTCTTTGCCCAATGGTATAACGCGCGAATCCGTTGTGCTCGCCTACGATGCTTCCGCTCGAGTTGACGATCGGTCCCCGGGAGAGCGCGGGCGCGTCGCCAGGCAGGCGCTGCTCCAGAATCCGCGTGTAGTCGCCATCCGGTACGAAGCAGATCTCCTGGCTCTCCGGCTTTTCCGCGATGACCTCCAGTCCCATCGCGTGCGCGCGGGCGCGCGTCTGCGCCTTATCGAGTTCGCCGACGGGAAGGATCATGCGGGACAGCACGCCGCGATCGATCCCCCAGAGGAAATAAGTCTGATCCTTGTTCTCATCGAATCCCCGGCGAAGCTCGCCATCGACGACGCGAGCGTAGTGGCCGGTGGCGATCCACGGCGCGTCGATTGAATCGGCCTTTTTCAGGAAGTCGCGGAACTTCGTAAACGTGTTGCAGCGAACGCAGGGGATCGGAGTGCGTCCACGTGCGTACTCTTCGACGAAGTTGTCGACCACGTCGTGCCCGAAGCGGCTCTCCAGGTTGAGCACGTAATGCGGGATCCCGAGCTGCTCGCAGACTCGACGCGCGTCGTTCACGGAATCGAGCGAGCAGCAGGGACGGTCAGTCACATCTTCACCGTGACAGAACAACTTCATGGTCGCGCCAACGACGTCGTACCCCTGCTCGACTAGCAGCGCCGCGGCGACCGATGAGTCGACACCTCCGGACATGGCCACCATCACTCTCTCTCGCGACATCATTATTCCGCGGCCGTGAGCTGTCTCGCCTTGGCGACGAGAGCGGGGAAGACTTCGATGACGCGATCGATGGATTGATCCGTCGTGAGCACGCCGAGGCTCATACGGATGGCCGCGCTTGCGAGGTCTGGACGAACGCCAATCGCCGTCAGGACGTGGGACGGGCTTATGCTTCCGCTCTGGCAGGCCGAGCCACCCGATGCCGCGATGCCCCGGAGATCGAGCGCCATAAGGAGCGATTCGCTGTCGGTTCCCGGCACAGAGACGTTCAGGATGTGTGGGGCACGCTCCGCTCCGCGACCGTGGATGACCGCGTCGGGGATCATCGCGAGGATGCCCGCCTCGAGTTTATCACGCAGCTTCCGGATACGCGCGCAATGCGCCTCACACTCCGCGAGCGTTAGCTCGGCGGCGCGCGCAAGCCCTACGGCCGCGGCGACATTCTCGGTGCCTGGTCTCCGTCCTCGGTCCTGGGTGCCGCCGTGCATCAGCGGCTCGATGTGCGTGCCACGGCGGATGAAGAGCGCGCCAATCCCCTTGGGCGCGCCGAACTTGTGACCCGAGATGGTGAGAAAGTCGAACTGCTGCGCCTGCGCGTCGATCCGGATTTTTCCGAACGCCTGGACAGCGTCAGTGTGGACGAGGGCGCCACGCTGCTTCGCCTTGGCCGCGAGCTCCGGCACCGGCTGAATCGAGCCGATCTCGTTGTTAACCCACATGATTGTGCAGACGGCGACTTTGTCGTCGACCAGCGCGTCGAACGATGCTGGATCGATGACGCCGTCGTGCGTCATCCCCAGAAACCTCTCCTCCGCACCTTCCTGAGCCGCCTGGTGCACCGCGCCGAGTATGGCTTTGTGCTCGATCGGCGTGGCAACGACGGCGGTCCGCCCTTTCGCCTTGAGGGCCCGCCAGGCACCAAGAATGGCGAGGTTGTCAGCCTCGGTACCGCCCGAGGTGAAGCAGATCTCGTCCGCCCGAGCGCCTAGACATCGGCCCACTCGCTCCCGAGCCTCATCCAGCGCCGCGCGCGCTTCGCGCCCCCACCGGTGTGTGCTGGAAGGGTTCCCGAAGCGAGGGCCGTAGAAGGGCTTCATCGCCTCGAAAACCTCTTCCCTCACCGGCGTCGTGGCGGCGTGGTCGAGATAAATCGGGTCAATGGGCATGGGCGGAATTTAAGTGACGCACGAGGCGTGGGCGAGACTTTCTCGATGCCGTCGGCGGCGTGGCGATCGTCACATTAAGTCTCTAACGCGTGAAGAATTTGCTCCTCACTTCCCAAAGCTTTGGGAAAAAGCGCTGGGAGATCGTCTGCTGAAGATACTTCGAGCCGAGGGTGCCTCCTGTGCCCGAGGTCAACGGGCCGATGATCCGCTCGACCAGCTGAACGTGCAGGAATCGCCACATTGCGAAACCCTGCTCGTATTCAAGGAGTCCCTCCGCCAGCATCTGCAGCGGCCTCTGGTTCTGCTCGGCGTAGATCTGCTCGAGCGTCACGCCCTCCGAGGCGAGCAGGTCGTCGAACAGCTGCTGTAGCGTGGGCTTGGCGAGCGCCCGTTTGACCAGCGGCGCAATCTCGCCGTGTTGCTTCAGTACCTGAAGAAAATGCGCGTCACGCATCCCGGACATCGCCTCGATCGCGCGGAACTGTATGCTTTGCGAGCCGCTTGACGTGCCAAGGTATCCGCGGAATTGCGCGAACCGCTGCGGCGGTAGTGTCTCGAGGGCGGCCAACTGCCCGGTAACGATGTGGACAAGGGCGTTGACTCTTCGCACTGCGGTGAGGGCGCCGAGCGTGTCACGTGCTTCGATGAGCGTGATGAGTCCGTCGAGCTCGTGGAGAATCAGCTTGAACCAGAGCTCGCTCGCCTGATGGACGATGATGAAAAGCAGCTCGTCTGGGTGTTCTGGGCTGGAGCGTGGACGTTGCAGTTGGAGAAGTTCGTCGAGGGCGAGATACAATGAGTATGTGAGCTCGGGCCCGGGTTTCTTTGGAGGCGCGGCTGAAGCGGCCTTGCGTGCTTTGCCCGTCAAAACGTCGAGACCTCGAGCGACGTCACATCCTCCACCCGCATCGTTTCAGTTGTGTAGAAAGGTTCGCCGTACCGGCACCGAATGAGCGACCCGTAATGAGCGGCGTGGTGACGAATCAATTCGTGGAGTGGCTCCCCGTTCGGATAGACCTCTCCCGCCTGAACCGTCTCCACGAACTGCGACTCGTAGCATGCGATCGCCTCGAGCTTTTTTTCGAACGCCTCGCTGATGTCGACGACGAAGGTCGGCTTCTGGTGGTCTTCACGGAATGAGAGCGCATGGAGGACCTTGAGGGGGCGGTGCGGCGGGACTTTCGGCTCGACCTTCTTGAGGCCGGCGACGAAGCACGCATCACGAACGAGCTGCGCGACAATCGGATGGTCCGGATGTCGTCCGTGCAGCGAATGGGTGATCACGATCTTCGGCTGCAGACGCCTGATCACGACCGCAACCTTCGCGCGTGCCTCGGGCGTGTTCTGGATTCCGCCATCAGGGAAACCCAGGTTTTCGCGCACTGCGACGCCCATCACTTTCGCCGCTTTCGAAGCCTCCTTCGCGCGCAGCTCCGGCGTGCCGCGGCTGGCCAACTCTCCGGCGGCGAGGTCGAGAATTCCAGTGGTCCTCCCGAGCGCATGTGCGCGGATGAGAGTGCCGCCACAAATAAGCTCGATGTCGTCGGGGTGGGCGGCGATGGCGAGAACGTCGACTTGCGTCATGCCGAGAATCTACTCGTACCGCAGAGCGTCGATCGGATCCAGCTTCGCCGCTCTCTGGGCCGGGAGCATGCCGAATATGATGCCAATGCTCACCGACACCATCACTGCCACGACAGTGAGTCCGATCGGAACGCTGGCGTCGATGTTCATCGCCAGCGTGGCCAATCGCCCGAACGTCAGGCCGATGAGAATGCCGAGAATACCGCCGAAACCGGTGAGCGTGGCGGCCTCGACCAGGAACTGAAACAGAATCTCCCGCTTCGTCGCCCCCAGCGCCTTCCGGATGCCGATCTCGCGTGTTCTGCTCGTCACCGACACCATCATGATCGCCATGACGCCGATGCCGCCAACCAGAAGGCCGACGCTCGAGAGCACGATCATCACCAGGAAAAACACGCCGGTGATCTTGTTGAACGTGTCGAGAATCTGATCCTGGGTGATCAGGTCGAAATTGTTTTTGTCCGCGGGGTGCAGCCGACGCATCTCGCGCAGGGCGATCGTCACGGCCTCCTGCGCGTCCGCCGTCTTCACACCCTGCTTCGGCTTGACCGGAATGTAGAGTGCGTTCGTCTTGTCGATCGTGAATTGGTGGTCGAGCATTGCGTACGGCACGATAGCGCCGATGTCCTGTCCTGGCGGCGAGAAGATATTCCCGGGTTGCGCGTATAACCCGATCACACGCGCCGGCCTGCCACTGATGTGGATCTGCTTGTCGAGGACCGACTCACGACCGAACAGCTTCTTCGCGGCGTTCTCGTCCAGCACGGCGACGCTCGCCCCGGACGACATCTCGGCCGGAGTGAACCACCGGCCGTCGAGAAGCTCGCCACCCTGGATCTCCTGATAGCGATCGTCGGCTCCCATGATGAGGATGTTCTGGGTGCGCTGCGCCTCATAGGAGAGGCGCCCATTCGACTGCGCCCACATCGCAGCGTAGGAGATCTCCGGAAGCTGCTTGATTCGCTCCGCCTCGGCCTCGACAAGATCCGGGCGCACGCGAATCCATTTCGGAAGGCGGTCGGGATTCACGGGAGTCTGCGAGAAGACCTTTACGACATAGAAGGTCGTCGGCCCCGCGATCTCGATGGTGCGGACGATCTGGCCCTGAATTCCCTGGACGATCGCCGCCATGGTCATCACGGTCGACACGCCAATCACCACGCCAAGTATGGTGAGTGACGAGCGCAGCTTGTTCGCGCGCAGTGTGTCAAGCGCGATCTGAACGTTGCTCTGGATCCGATCGGTGATGATCATTCGGCGCGCAATGCGTCAATCGGATCGAGCTGAGCCGCGCGCGACGCCGGGTAAACTCCGAACAGCACGCCGACACCGGCACCCAGAGCGAGCGCGAGAGTGACGGACCATAGGCTCACTCGCGCGGGAAGCGGCGACGCCAGACTTACCAAACCCGCGAGTCCCCAACCGGCGGCTACCCCGAAAAGACCACCGATGCTCGCCAGCACGATCGCCTCGACCAGAAACTGACGGCGAATGTCGCCCGGCTTCGCTCCGAGCGCTTTTCTGACGCCGATCTCGCGCGTTCGCTCGGTAACCGACATCAGCATGATGTTCATGATGACGATGCCGCCGACGACGACTCCGATCGCCACGATCGCTGGTATAACGGAGAACAGGATTTTTGTCAGGTTCTTCCAGAACTCCACCAGCGCGTCGGCCGTCTCGACCGAGTAGTCCGGCTCGTCTGCCGGGCGCAGGCGGTGCGCGATGCGCATCGCTTCGTCGGCGCGCTGCATCCCGCTCGCGACGAGCAGCGCGGTCGGCATCTTGACCGACACCGTGTTTGTTTTGCGGCGCCCGTAAATCATCTCGAAGTTCGGCAGCGGCAGCAGCACAAATCCGTCGAACGACTGTCCCAGCACCCTCCCCTTCTTCGCGATCGTTCCGATGACGGTATAACGCTGACCGACGATCCGAATGTCCTGCCCGACGGGATCCACGTTCTCGAACAGCTTCTCAGCCACATCGGCGCCAATCACCGCGACCGCTCTGCGATCGTGCACATCGATGTCGCTGATCGGGCGCCCGCTCGCGAACACGTAGTCCTGGACGACCTGGTACGGAGCCGTCACACCGAGTATCACGACGTCACCCTGCGTCTTGTTGCGCCACACGATGTCGGCGATCGGTGTGGGCCAGCCGGATTGCAGGCTCACCGCGACTGCCTCCGGGACGGCCGCGATCACTGCGTCTGCGTCCGCTTCCGTAATGCGCGGCCTCCTCTGGAGCCTTTTCCACTCTTCATCGTCAAAGAGTCCGATGCGGATGGGAGTTCTTCTCACCTGAAAGGTGTTCGCGCCGATGAGGGCACTGGCGAGATTCTCCTTCACGTACGCGTTCATTCCGGAGATGATCGCGACGACGGCAACGAGGAACGCCACGGACACGATGATGCCGAGCAGCGTGAAAAAGGAGCGCAGCTTGTTGACGCGGATCTGCTCGAGAGCGGTGGTGATTACATCGATGAAGCGCATTACCTAATTTCGGTCGCGGGCGGGGCGGGCGCCACAAAGAAGTTCTTAACTGCAACTGAACGGGCGGGAAACTGCAACTGAACGGGTGCCAGAGGTCAGTGGCGTAGCTGCAAGTCACTAGTTCAGGACGCCCGGACTTGCCTCAGCGGCGCTCGGGTTACCGGCAGCCTGTGGCTCGATCAGCGGTAGAAAAGTCCCGGCGTGGTGAACTACCGACTGGCATCTATGCCGCTGACATCAGGCACCCGTTCTGTTAGCAGTCGTTCTTTGCCGCATCCCGGCGCCAGTTATTCGTACCGGAGCGCCTCGACCGGATCGAGCCGCGCCGCGCGTGCGGCGGGAAGGAGCCCAAAGAGAATCCCGGTGAACGCGCTCGTGGCCAGTGCCGCAATGACTGCCGAGACCGGCGTCGAAGCCGGAACTGCGGGGAAGGCCGTCTTGATCCCCAGCGCGACAAGAATCCCAAGCACGAGTCCAATCGCGGCACCAATGCTCGTCAGGGTCGCGGCCTCGACCAGGAATTGCCATAGGATCGCGCTCTTGGTCGCGCCCAGCGCCTTCCGCACGCCGATCTCGCGCGTGCGCTCGGTGACGCTGATCATCATGATGGCGACAACGCCCACTCCGCCGACGAGCAGTCCAACGGAGGATAGCGCCAGCCCGACCACAAAGAAGGTGCCGAACAGCTGGTTGTAGATCCCCATCAACCGGTCCTGCGTGACGATCTCGAAGGTGTTCTTGGCGGTAGATCTGAGCCCGCGCCGCGCCCGCAACAGCGCGGTCACATCATCCGTCGCTTCCTCCGTCGTCACGCCGGGCTCGGGCTTGACGATGAAGTCAACGCCGCGCATCCATGGATTGAGGCTCCGCCGCGCCGACTCGAATGGCACGATCGCCTTCGCCTGATCGCCACCGCCAGCCGAGGTGGGCGTTCCCATCGGACTCGCCGTGTAGTGGTAGACTCCGATCACCTGGAATCCCACGCCGTCGACATTGATCATTTTGTCGAGCGGGTCCGACGTTCCGAACAGCCGCTCGGCCAGCTTCTGGTTGACGATGATCACGCGCGCCGCGGTGGTGTTCTCGGCGTAGGTGAAGCTGCGGCCTGGATAAATGTCGCCACCATCCACATCAACCCAGTTGGGTGTGTAGATCTCCATCCCGGTGCTCACCTGCTTGTCCTTGTAGGTGAACTTGGCGCCACTGCCCAGATGAGCGGTGACCGCCTTGATGGTGGGCAGGCGCTCGATCGCGGTCGCATCGTCGATCGTCAGCGCCGGATTGCGGCGCTCGGGGCACGTCTCGTCCGAGCCGTCGCACGCCTGGAACCCGCTGATCGGCCGCCGATAGATGTAGAACGACGTCGGGCCGGCCGCCTCCAGATCCTTCGCGAAGCTCTCGTTGATGCCGCGCACCACCGACGACATCGCGACCACGACGAACACGCCGATTGCGACACCCATGATCGTGAGCGCCGCCCGGACCTTGTTCGCGCGAATGGAGTCGATGGCCATGCCGACGCCTTCGAGCGCGTTGAAAATTCGCTGCCCGATCCGCATCGCCATCGCTATTCCTTCCTCAGAGCTTCGATCGGGTCGAGTGACGCCGCTTTGCGAGCGGGATAAACGCCCGAGATGATTCCTACGACCGTCCCGAGCAGTGTCGCCATCACGATTGACCAGGGTGCAACGGCTGCGGGAAGCGGCGTCTTCCACTGGACGATCTTGGCGGCGGCGATGCCGAGAACGATTCCGATCACCGCGCCGAGCGTGCTCAGCGTCGCCGCCTCGACGAGGAACTGTCGCATGATGTCACGCCGCCTCGCACCGAGCGACTTTCTGATCCCGATCTCGTGCGTACGCTCGGCTACTGCGACGAGCATGATGTTCATGATCACGAGGCCGCCGACGATCAGCCCGATCGCCGGGAACGCGGTCCCGGCCAGGGTCATCACCTTCTTCAGCTTGTCCATGAACGCAAGCGCGGTGGCGGACGTTTCCATGAAGAAGTTGTCGGGCTCACTCGGCCTGAGGTTGCGGCGCCCCCGCATCACCTCGCGCACCGCTTCCATCGCGTCTGTCATCGTTAACGATGTCGCGGTCTGAACCATGATTCCGTCCACGTCGCCGCGCGGGTTCGTAAAATGGTGCAGCGGTGAGTTGTAGGGCGCGATGGCGACGCGGTCGAGCGAAAGTCCGAACACCGAGCCCTGCTTCTCGAGCACGCCGATTACGGAGTATGGCATACCCTTGATGCGGAGCTGACGCCCCAGCGGATCGAGATCCTTGAAGAAATACTTCGCGACCTCGTCGCCGATGACCACCACTGGCGCGCCGAGCGAAGATTCCTGCGGCGTGAAGAGTCGTCCGACGTGGACGTCATACTTCTTGATCGTGAAATAGTCGCCGTCGACGGCGTGCGCCTCGACTTGCTTGGGTCGCGCCCACTGGGACTGCGCCTGGAGATACTCCTGACTCTCGACCGCGTACCTCGATCCGGGCGGCAGCACGCTCGCGACGAGCGACAGGTCGGAGTGATAGATGCGCGGCCGACGCAGCCACGTGCGCCATTCTTCCTCGGAGCTGGCCCCATCTCCGAACCAGGGAAAGCGGCGCAGCGTGAACGTGTTGACGCCGAGCAGCTTCGCCGCGAAGTCGTTCTCCATGTAGCTGCTCATGCCCTGCACGATGGAGATGACCGCGATCAGGAACATCACGCCGATTGTCACGCCGAGGAGCGTGAAGAAGCTTTTCAGCT
>WNFR01013144.1_pt1 | contig 16461 bp, 25 predicted proteins | sample 5400221 | NCBI WGS metagenome assembly WNFR01 (sample SAMN13153357, study PRJNA577476) | soil metagenome | isolation source: 40 cm soil under Madrone tree | place: USA:California | collected 2016-06-14 | reverse complement strand
GCGCGAATTCGGAATGCAGTGGCCGCCAAACATTCGCGGGTTGATATCCCAACTTCGAAACTGAAGCTGGAGATCGCGCGCATCCTCAAAGAGGAAGGCTATATCAATAACTTCGTCGTCAAAGGCGAGGGCCCGAAGAAAGTAGTGCGCATATTCCTGCGCTACGACGCGCGCGGCACCTCTTCGATTACGCATCTGGCGCGGGTGTCGCGACCCGGACGGCGCGTGTATGTTGGTTCGCATCAGATTCCGCGCGTGCTGGGCGGCTATGGCGTCAATATCGTTTCGACCTCGCGCGGCCTGATGAGCGGCAAGACCGCGAGGAAAGAGAACGTCGGCGGTGAGTTGCTGGCAGAAGTCTATTGAAATTTTAGATTTTAGATTTTAGATTTGTGATTCTTGATTCGGCCGGTTTGGTCGGAATTGGAATCGCTAAATGTGACGGTCGCGATCAAAGATCGCGAGCTGGAAGTGAAGGGCACGAAAGGCGTGCTCAAAACGCCTATCCCGGAAGGCGTTACTTTCAAGCTCGAAGGCGACGAGCTGATCGCTGAGCGCGCTTCGGATGAGCAAACCGCGCTGCACGGTCTGGCTCGCGCTTTGGCGAACAACGCGATCCTGGGTGTGGTGCAGGGCTTCTCGAAACAGATGGACGTCGTCGGGGTTGGTTACAAAGCCGATGTGCAGGGCCGCAAGGTCGTCTTCGCGCTCGGCTATTCGCATCCGATTGAATTTCCTTTGCCTGAAGGCATTGAAGCAAAAGCTGAGCGGCTGACGACGAAGGGAAGCATTCAGCAGTATCAAACCACGCTGACGATCTCGGGAATCGACAAACAGAAACTCGGACAGGTCTGCGCTGAGATGCATAAGCTGCGCAAGCCTGATGCATACAAGGGCAAAGGCGTGCGTTATGCCGACGTGCCGATTAAGTTGAAACCGGGCAAGACCGGGAAGTGACAACTCCGATTTTTGATTGCTGATTTCCGATTGGCGTTTTGGCATGGTCGAATCGGCAATTGGAAGTTGGCAATCGGCAATGAATTGAGATGGCGAACAGAAAAAGAGCAGAGGTCAGAAGCGCGGTTCACAGACGCATCCGGCGCAAGGTCCGCGGTAGTACTGAGCGGCCGCGCCTGGCCGTCTATCGCAGCTTGAACCATATTTATGCGCAGGTAATCGACGACGAAAAATCGCAGACCCTGGCGTCTGCGTCGACCACTGAAAAAGATTTGCGCGGATCGAGCGGCGGTAATGTCGCGGCTGCTAAACGCGTCGGTCAGGCCATCGCGGAACGCGCGCTGTCGGCCGGCATCGATCGAGTAGTGTTCGATCGCGGCGGCTATTTGTATCACGGTCGGGTCCGGGCGTTGACCGATGCAGCGCGCGCGGCCGGGCTGAATAAAGACGAAACCATCGCGGCGGAAGCAGAGGCGGCAGAAAAAGCTGCCGCTGAAAAGGCCAGCGCCGACGAAGCAAGTGCGCAGGCGGCGAGCGCGAAAGAAAAGAGCGCCAAAGCCAGGAAGGGCAAGAGCAACAAGGGCGAGAGCGCCGGCGAGGCTAAGCCTGAAGCGGCGGAAGCAGGTAGTGAAGTTAAAGCAGAGGCTAAAGAAGCCAAAGAAGACTAAATGAGACAACCCAAGCAACGAATATTGGCTCAGGGCCTCGATCTGAAAGACCAGGTCATCTCGATCAATCGCGTGACCAAAGTCGTGAAGGGCGGAAAAAATCTTTCGTTCGCGGCGCTGGTCATTGTAGGTGACGAAGCCGGACACGTCGGTTTTGGCACCGGTAAGGCGCGCGAGGTACCTTTGGCGATCAAGAAGGCGGTCGAGGCTGCCAAGAAGAACCTGATCCGCGTGCCGCTGATCGAGAACACTTTACCGCATCAGTTGATCGGCAAATTTGGAGCTGGCCGAGTCCTGATGAAGCCGGCTTCGCAGGGAACCGGCGTAATCGCAGGCGGCGCGGTGCGCGCGGTAATGCGGGCGGCCGGCGTTCGCGATGTGCGCACGAAAGTTCTGGGCTCAACCAATCCGCACAACGTCGTGCGCGCTACCTTCGACGGACTGCTCAAGATGAAAGATCCGTTTGAAGTGGCGCGCCTGCGCGGCAAACAGGTAGAGGACCTGTAAAGCGACAAAGCATATGGCTACGAAGAAAAAGACTGAGAAGAAAGCCGCGCCGGCTAAGATTCGGATCCAGTATTACCGGAGCGGGATCGCCTTTCCCGAGACCCAGAAACGCGTCGTTCGCTGTCTGGGCCTGCGGAAACTGAATCAAATCGTTGAGCGGCCGGACACGCCGTCGATGCGCGGCGCGGTTGAGAAAGTGCCACATTTGCTGCGGATAATTGCATAACGAGAAGAGACTATTCTCCATTTGTCATTTGACACCGATTTGTCTCGCGTTGCTTCGTGTGATTTCGTGGATCGTGCCCGGGGCCGAGAAAGGAAAGACGATCCACGAAATCACACGAACGAACACGAAGCACAAATGACCGAATGACAAATGAAAAATGAGACATGGAAAATGAGTTCTGGGAGCTAAGATGTCACTCAGCTTAAACAATCTTCATCCCGCAAAAGGTTCGACGCACAAAAAAAAACGCGTCGGTCGTGGCCCCGGCTCGGGATTGGGAAAGACTGCCGGCCGTGGTGAAAAGGGCCAGAAGTCGCGTTCCGGTTATTCTTCGAAGATCGGTTTCGAAGGCGGCCAGATGCCCTTGCACCGGCGCCTGCCCAAGCGTGGCTTCACCAATATTTTCAAAAAGCGCTGGACCGAGGTGAGCCTGGAAGCGCTGGAAAAACATTTTACTGCGAACGACGAGATCACCCCGGCTCTCCTGCACGCTCGCGGGATCATCAAGAAGGCAAAGCATGACATCGTCGTGCTGGGAAACGGCGAGATCAAGAAGGCGCTCAAGATTTCCGCGCACCGTTTCACCAAGAGCGCGCGCGAGAAAATCGAGAAAGCCGGCGGCGCCGCAACTGTCATCGGCGCCCAGTAGCTCCGGACTTTGATAATATCTGAACGCGTGTTTAAGCCTCTACCACCTGAGATATGGAAAAGTTTTTAGCAGCCGTTCGCAACATGTTCAATGTGCCGGACCTGCGCCGGCGCATTCTTTTCACTCTGGGCATCCTGGCGATCTATCGCCTTGGGGCGCACGTCTCCGCGCCGGGAATCAACCAGGAAAGACTGAAGCAGGTCTGGGGCAATGTCAGCGGCACTCTCCTGGGCGTGCTCGATCTATTCTCGGGCGGTAATTTCCGAGTGATCTCGATCTTTGCGTTGGGCGTCACGCCTTACATCACCTCTTCAATCATTCTGCAGTTGATGACCGTGGTTTCGCCGCAGCTGAAGAAGCTGCAGGAAGAAGGCGAGATGGGGCGGCAGAAAATCAATCAGTGGACGCGATATCTCACCGTGCTGCTGGCTGGACTGCAAACCTCGTTCGTCGCGCACTGGTTGCAAGTGAACCAGGTCGGACCGAACTTTGGCGAACCGGGCGCGTTGGGTTTTTTCCTGACTACTGTGCTGACGCTGACGACGGGCACGATTTTCGTGATGTGGCTGGGCGAGCAGATTACCGAGCGCGGAGTTGGAAATGGAATCTCCTTACTGATCTTTGCCGGCATTGTGATCGGCCTCCCCCGCGGCGTGCAGCAGGTCATGGGCCGCATGAGTGGCGGCGATACGATGGAAATCATCGGCGTCTTCGCGCTGGTCCTGGCGCTGGTGGGAATCATCGCCTTCATCGTTTTCGTGGAGGCGGCGCGGCGCAAGATCCCGGTGAGCTATGCCAAGCGACACGTCGGCCGCCAGTTGGTGGGCGGACAACAAACGACCATGCCGCTGAAGCTGAACATGGGGGGCGTGATTCCCGTCATCTTCGCGTCGTCGGTGCTATCGATGCCGCAGAGTTTGTTCTCGGCTTTTCCGCCGAAGGATCCAGTGAATTGGTATGGAAAGATCTTTAATTTCTTCCAGGTATTTCACGCTGGCGATCCCTACTATGAACTTGTCTTTTTGTCGCTGATCATCTTCTTCACTTTCTTCTATGTGTCGATCGTATTCAACGTGGAAGAGGTGGCCGACAACCTGCGCAAGCACGGCGGATTCATGCCCGGAATTCGGCCGGGCCGCGCGACGGCGGAATATCTGAACACGATTCTGACTCGACTGACGACAGTGGGCGCGATTTACCTCGCCATGGTAGCTTTCTTTCCCCAATTCATGTTGAGCGGATATAAAGTGGCGCGACTGCCGCTAATCGGCACGTGGCTCGATTCGTTCGTGAGCACGACGCCGGGCCTGCAGTGGATTCCGACAGGCATGGGCTATCAATTCTACTTTGGCGGCACGTCGCTGCTGATTCTCGTCGGCGTCGCCATGGACACGGTTTCACAAATCGAAGCCCAACTCGTCATGCGGAACTATGAAGGATTTCTGGGCAGTGGTGGAAGACTGCGCGGGCGCAGAGCATAGTCGTTCCTGGATTTTTGATCGCCAATTCGCGATTTGGTTTTTGGAAAGGTTTAAAGTCCCCGTCTCAGAGACTCGCGATCAAAGCGCACATCTAAAATCCAGGTTCTAAACCAAATACCAATGTCCAAGATCATCGTCTTGATGGGCGCGCCGGGTGCCGGCAAGGGCACGCAGGCGCGCTTGCTGCAAGAGCGCCAGCATTTGCCGCAGATTTCCACCGGCGACATGTTTCGCGAACTGGCCGAGTCGCACACCCCGCTCGCCGAAGAGGTGCGCGCAATTCAGCAATCAGGACGGTTGATTCCCGATGAACTGGTAATTCGAGTCGTCGAAGGTCGAACAGCGAAAGACGCTGATCGTGATGGATACATACTCGACGGATTTCCTCGGACCGCGGCCCAGGCCGAAATGCTCGAGGAGCTCGCCGCACGGCAAAATAGAAAGTTGAAAGCGATTCTTCTGGACGTTCCTCTGGAGCTCCTGGAAAAGCGGATGACGGGGCGTCGTATCTGTCCAATTTGTAAAGAGATTTACAATATCTATTTTAGGCCGCCGAAAGTAGACGGCAAGTGCGACCATCACCCCGAAGCACAACTGGATCATCGCGCCGATGACACGCCGGAAAGAGTCCGAGTGAGATTGGAAACTTATGATCGGGAGACTGCGCCCTTGCTCGATTACTATCAGCGCACCGGACGTTTGCATCGCGTTGCTGGAGCACGATCACCGGAAGAAATCTATGCTGACATTGAACGGATCGTGAACACCGACTGAAGTCTGCGCGCCAATGATCATCGGAAAGTCACAGAAAGAGATCGAAAAGATGCGCGCTTCGGGGCGGCTGGTGGGCCAGGTGTTGCAGGCACTCCGCCAGATGGTCGGACCTGGCATCACCACGCTTGAGGTCGATGCTGCCGCTGACAAGATGATCCGCGACGCCGGCGCATATCCGACTTTCAAAGGCTACAACGGTTTTCCATTCTCGATTTGCGCGTCGGTTAATGAACAGATCGTGCACGGCTTTCCTTCGACTTACGAGTTGCAGGAAGGCGACATCTTTTCGATTGATGTCGGCGTGACTCTGGATGGCTTTGTCGGTGATACGGCAACGACTATTCCGGTCGGGAAGGCCAGCGAGGATCGATTGAAGCTGATTCGAGTGACCGAAGATTGTCTGGAACTCGCGATCGAACAGTGCCGAGCGGGCAAGCATCTGGGCGACATTGGCTGGGCGGTGCAGTCGCACGCTGAGGAGCATGGGTATTCGGTGGTGCGTGATTATGTTGGGCATGGTATTGGTCGCCGGATGCACGAGGACCCACAGATTCCCAACTACGGAAAGCCCGGCAAAGGCCCGAAAATCAAGAAGGGCTATGTCTTTGCGGTCGAGCCGATGGTTAATATGGGTTCGTATTACACGAAAACTCTAAAGGATGGCTGGACGGTAGTTACGGTTGACGGGCTTCCGAGTGCTCACGCCGAACATACGATTGCGATTACCGAAGATGGGCCGGAAGTGCTGACCAGAGTTGTCGCAAATACGCCGGCAGAGAAGGAGATAACGAGTCTTCCATAAACCGAGCGCGGCTTGGCAATTGCATAAGGCGCATGTTAGTATGCGAAGTTTGCCAGCAAAGGCAGTTTAGTGCCCATTGTCTGTATGGCGAAGGAAGAGGCGATAGAGGTCATGGCCAAAGTCCTCGAGACCCTGCCGAACGCGATGTTTCGGGTTGAGCTTGAGGAAAGCCAGCACCAGGTGCTAGCGCACATCTCGGGCAAGATGCGTAAGCATTTTATCCGGATCCTTCCTGGTGATCGCGTTTTGGTTGAGTTGTCTCCATACGATTTGAATCGCGGGCGAATCACCTATCGATACAAGTAGGACAGAGTGAGGGATTATGAAGGTGCGGGCGTCGGTAAGAAAGATTTGTGATAAGTGCAAGGTGATTCACCGCAAGGGCGTGGTGCGCGTAATCTGCACGAACCCTAAACACAAACAGAGGCAGAAATAGAGAGAAGCTATGGCTCGTGTCGCCGGTGTCGATCTTCCGCCGAATAAGCGCGCAGAGATCGGCCTTACTTACATTTACGGAATCGGCAGATCGCGTTCCGCGTCGATCCTGATCGAGGCGCAGGTGAATCTGGATACCCGGATCAAAGATCTGAGCGAAGACGATCTGAGCCGCATTCGCGCCATTCTTGAAGCGCAGGGCGAGATCGAAGGCGATCTGCGCAAGCGCGTCCAAATGGACATCAAGCGCTTGATGGACATTGGCGCCTATCGCGGCCTGCGGCATCGCCGCGGCTTGCCGGTGCGGGGCCAGCGCACGCATACGAACGCGCGCACTCGCAAAGGTCCGCGTCGCGCGACCATCGCCAAGAAGAAGGCGCCAGGAAAGAAGTAATAATGGCAAAAGCAACAGCGGGCGGAAAGAAGAAGGTCTTTCGCAAGAAAGAGAAGAAGCATATTCCGATCGGGATCGTGTACGTCGCGGCTTCGTTCAACAACACGATGATTTCGATAACCGATCTGGAAGGAAACCTGATTGCGCAATCGTCTTCGGGCGCGCGCGGATTTCGCGGCTCGCGCAAGGGGACGCCCTTTGCGGCCCAGCAAGCGGCGTATGAAGCGGCCAAGAAGGCGGTGGAAGCCGGAATGCAACAGGCCGAAGTGCGCGTCAAGGGTCCGGGCGGCGGCCGCGAGTCGGCCATTCGCGCGATTAGTAATGCCGGCGTTCGCGTTACGGCAATTCGAGATACGACGCCGATTCCGCACAACGGATGCCGGCCGCCGAAGCGGCGTAGAGTTTAGAAGATTTCCGATTGGCAATGATGTTGACCTAAAGGACGAAGGGCTCCGGCTCTAATTTCAGATCTCAAATCTGGAGTTTCAAAGATGCGGGCCTGTAAACTTTTCCGTCTAGGTATTTAGACTGGAGGCAGAAACGATTGGCTAGGTATAGAGATGCGGTGTGCCGTCTGTGCCGCCGCGAAGGCGCAAAACTTTTCCTCAAGGGCGACCGTTGTTACAAACCTTCTTGTCCGATTGAGAAGCGGGGTACGCAACCGCCCGGACAACACGGCAACTCGATGCGGCGCGGGAAGGCTCTGCAAGGCTACGGCCAGCAGCTTCGCGAAAAGCAAAAGGTCAAACGCATCTACTTCATTCTCGAAGGACAATTTCGAAATTATTTCGAACGCGCGGCTCGCCAGAAAGGAATCACCGGCGAGAACCTTCTATTTCTGCTTGAGCGGCGGCTGGATAACGCGGCGTATCGGGCCGGGTTTTCAACTTCACGACGGCAAGCTCGCCAACTCGTAAATCACGGACACGTGCTCGTGAATGGACGAAAGGTTGATATCCCTTCGTACCAGGTAAAACCCGGCGAGGTTATCAGCGTGAAAGAAGCGAGTCGCAAAAACCCGCACGTCGAGGGCGCCTGGCAGACGGCGGCGGGGCGCGGCCGTCCCGCTTGGATTTCGGCCGCCGGCGCGGAAATGAGCGCGACGGTCACAGCACTGCCAACGCGAGAAGACGTCGATCGTTCGATCAACGAACAACTGATCGTGGAACTTTATAGTAAGTAACTTTGGCGCGCCTCGAGGCCCGCGCTACTGAAGCGCGCGTTCAGAGGCTGCATGATTTTTTCCAAATTTTCTAACGGTAGGTTATGGACCAAAACAATCTCTGGACTGGCTTTCAAATGCCGCGTCGTCTGGCCGCTGACAGCGAAACGCTGACCGACCGCTACGGGCGATTCTCGGCCCAGCCGTTCGAACGCGGCTTCGGTACAACCGTAGGCAATTCCCTGCGGCGGGCGCTGCTCTCGTCGATCGAAGGCGCGGCCATTACGGCGGTCAAGATCGAGAGCGTCGAGCATGAGTTCTCGTCGATTAAGGGAGTAGTCGAAGATGCCACGGATGTGATCCTGAACCTCAAACAGGTCCCGTTCACGTTGCACGGCAATGAAGCGAAGACTTGGCGGCTCGCTCAACATCGAAATGCGTCTCAAGCGCGGCCGCGGCTACGTGTCTGCCGACCGCAACTTTGACGAGGATCTTTCGCTCGGTTATATCCCGATCGATTCGGTGCACACGCCGGTGAAAAAGGTTAACTACGCGGTGGACGCCGCGCGTCTCGGGCAGAACACTGAGTACGACAAGCTGACGATCGAGGTCTGGACTGACGGCTCGGTCAAACCCGACGATGCGATTGGCCTGGCGGCGAAGTTGATCAAAGATCACATGGCGATCTTCATCAATTTCGAAGAAGACAGCGACGAGTTCAGCTATCAGCAGCAGGAGCGGGCACCTTTGCCGCGCAACGACCAACTCGATCGTTCGGTGGATGAGCTCGAGCTTTCCGTGCGTTCCTATAACTGTCTGAAGAACGCCGGAATCAAGACAATTCGCGATCTGGTGCAGCGATCGGAGCGTGAAATGCTGGCGACCAAGAACTTTGGTAAGAAATCCCTCGGGGAAATTCGCGACATTCTGCGCGGGATGGGGCTCGACTTTGGAATCCAGTTTGACGAGCAGGGCAATCCGATTCCGGGTAGCGGCCAAAGCGACAGCGACAGCGACAGCGACAGTGAGAGCGACGACGGGGCGGATGAATTCGAAGCCGCCGTGCAGTAGGGAAAAAAGTAATGCGTCATCGAAAGGCACATCGTAAACTTGGCCGGACTACTGAGCATCGCATCTCGATGTTGCGGAACCTGGCGACTTCGCTAATCAATTCGCGCGAGGATCGCATCGTCACCACCATGCCGAAGGCCAAAGAGTTGCGGCCGTTCGTCGAGCGGGCGATCACGCTATCTCGCCGCGCCGCCAGTCTCGAAAATGGCTCCGATGCCGATGGACTGCACTTGCGACGGCAAGCCGCTTCTTTCTTTCATTCTGGCAATCACGCCCAGGCCGCCGCGGCCGGACGGCGCGGCCAGCCAAAACCGCCGCGCACCTCAGGAGTTGCGGCGCTGCAACGGCTTTTTGACGAGCTGGGCGAACGTTTCAAGGATCGTCCCGGCGGCTATACCAGAATTATTCGCATGGGTCGCCGGGCTGGCGATGGCGCGGAACTGGCCATGATCGAGCTCGTGGGCAACTCGCGCGAAAAGGAAGCCGCCGAGGCGGCGCGCAAGCGTACTAAAGGATCTGGAAAGAAGAAGGATAGCAAGACGACGGCTGAGGCGACTGACGCAAAGGACACAAAGGACACCGCAGCAACCGAGGAATAGAAGAGACTCCGTGGCTCGGCCCCGGTCGGCTTCATTGGCCGACATCGGGGCTCTTGCTTTAGTGGGCTCGCCGCAATCGCGGCGCAAACCGGACAAGGAAGTATTCGATGTCAACCGGAGTAAAGAGAGCGATGAGCGATCCAGAGAAGCAAAACCAGGCCGAAGTTTCAGCCCCGGCACGGCCGTCCAATCGCGACCGCCGCGGCCGGCGGCATCGAAACCAGGCACGGCACCTGGAAACCTCGATCAACATGGCCGAGCTGCGCGAGCTGGTTACTTTGATTACCAGGAACGAGCTTACACATTTTGAATTGGAGCGCGAGGGCTTTCATGTCAAGGTTAGTCGGGGCCCGCAGGTCGAGGGCGTTACCGCGCTGACTTCAGCTGCTTCCCCTGCCCCTGAAAAACTGGGCGCTGGCCCCTCGGGCCAGGGCGTACCCACTGCTCCGCCGCATCCGGGAGCTCAGGCCGAAGAGGCCGCCTCGGAAGATCAGGATCTGCACATTATTACCTCGCCCATCATCGGCACCTTCTTTCGCTCGCCCTCGCCGACAGCCGAAAGCTTTGTGCGCATCGGCAGCAAAGTCGAGCCCAATACGGTCGTTTGCATTATCGAGGCGATGAAGTTGATGAACGAGATTCAGGCCGAAACTACGGGCGAAGTCGTCAAGATTTACGTCGAGAACGGCCAGGCCGTCGAGTACGGACAGCCCCTCTTCGGAATCAAGGAGCAGTGAACAGTGAGCAGTAAGCAGGAATGCGAAGTTCTGCCAACTGCTCACTGCTTACCGCTCACTGCTTACAGTTATGAACAACGGCCCACGACGATTTCGCAAGATTCTGATCGCCAACCGCGGCGAGATCGCCTGCCGAATTATCTGGACGTGCAAAGAGATGGGCATCGGCACCGTCGCCGTGCACAGCGACGTTGATCGAGATTCGTTGCACGTGCGCTTTGCCGACGAGTCAGCCTGCATCGGGCCCGCGCCTTCGGCCCAAAGCTACCTCAACATTCCCGCGATCATCAGCGCGGCCGAGATCTTCAACGTTGATGCGATCCATCCGGGCTACGGCTTTCTGGCTGAGTCGGCCTACTTCGCCGAAATCTGCGAAGCCTGCAACATCAAATTCATCGGCCCCCGCTCGGACGTTATCCAATTGATGGGCGAGAAAGTTGAAGCCCGGCGCGCGATGAAGGCCGCCGGCGTGCCGATTGTTCCCGGGAGCCCGACAGCTCTGGAATCAGAGACTGATGCGCTGGCCATTGCGCGCGAGATCGGCTTTCCCGTGATCGTCAAAGCCTCGGCCGGCGGTGGCGGGCGCGGCATGCGCGTCGTGCGCTCCGAAAGTGAGCTGGGCAAGGCTCTGGAGACGGCGTCAAACGAAGCGGCGGCCGCTTTCAAGAACGGCGATGTCTATATCGAGCGCTTTGTCGAGCGTCCGCGCCACATCGAGATTCAAGTGCTCGCCGATGAGTACGGCGAGTGTGTTTATCTCGGCGAACGCGAATGCTCGATTCAACGGCGGCATCAGAAATTGCTCGAAGAGGCGCCGTCGCCGGTGATGACGCCGGAGCTGCGCCAGGAGATGGGCGCGGCGGCGGTGGCCGCGTGCAAGTCGATTGGCTATTCCAGCGCCGGGACGTTCGAGTTTCTGCTCGATGAAGACAAACGTTTCTACTTCATGGAAATGAACACGCGCATTCAGGTCGAGCATCCGGTCACTGAAATGGTGACGCTCACCGATATTGTGCGCAACCAGATTCGCATCGCCGAAGGAGAGCCGCTCGGGTTCGGCCAGGATGATGTGATCATGGTCGGCCACGCGATTGAGTGCCGCATCAATGCTGAAAGCCCGGAAACCTTCGCGCCTTCGCCCGGCACGATTACTACGTTCAATCTTCCGGGCGGTCCAGGCGTGCGGGTGGACACTTACGTGTATCCCGGTTATCGCGTGCCGCCTTTTTATGACTCGATGATCGCCAAAGTCATCGTGCACGCGCGGACGCGGGAGTTGGCGATTGCCCGGATGCGACGGGCGCTGGAAGCGATGGTCATCGAAGGGATCAAAACCACGATTCCTTTGCACTTGAAAATCATGAACGATCCTGATTTTCAGGCCGGTTATATCTCCACGCGCTTTCTCGAAGACTTTTTGGCTGGGAAGGGCGTAACGGAACGCCCGGACGTGACGGCGTCTGCCGCGTTGACGGGGGCGTCTGCGTAATTTTATAATGCTCGACTTTTCGGTAGTGCGCGGGGCTCACTGAGAGGATAGGAAAAGGAAATGTCGTTCGCAATTGTTAGAGCTGGGGGAAAACAGTTTCGCGTCGAAAAGGGCGCGACGCTCCGCGTTCCTTCGCTAAAGGAAGACGTTGGAGCTTCAGTGGAGCTCGATGTGCTCGCCGTTGGCGCCGACAAGGAAACCAAGCTGGGCTCGCCTTTGGTCGAAGGAGCGAAGGTGACCGCCAAGATCCTGGACCATGGTCGGGCCACCAAGATTGTGGTGTTCAAGAAAAAGCGACGTAAGCACTACAAGCGGACCAAGGGGCACCGGCAGGGATTTACGACGGTGAAGATTGAATCGATTGGGTAGGAGGATTGTCGATTGAAGGAAGACATCAATCGGAAATCGGCAATCGAAAATCGGAGATGTTGTTATGGCTCATAAGAAAGGCGTAGGTTCTTCGCGTAATGGCCGCGATTCGGCGGCCCAGCGTTTAGGACTGAAAAAGTTTGGGGGCGAACGCGTCCTTGGCGGCAACATTCTGGCGCGCCAGCGCGGCACGAAATGGAAGCCCGGCAAGAATGTCGGCCGCGGCAAGGATGACACGTTGTTCGCTATGGTCGCCGGCGTAGTCAAATTCGAAGACAAGGGGCGTTCCGGCAAGTTTATTAGCGTGTATCCCGAGATCGCGGCTACCTCGGCTGCGTCTTAGAAATAAAATTGTTCGAAGTTTTCAATTCTTTTCAATTCAATGCGACGCCCGCGGAAAGTTTTATCTCAGTGGGCGCGCATTTTTGATTTCAGATGTTCATTGATCGCGCCAAGATTCGCATCCGCGGTGGCCACGGCGGTAACGGCGTCACTGCTTTTCGCCGCGAAAAATTTGTGCCACGCGGCGGTCCTTCGGGGGGCGACGGCGGGCGCGGTGGCGACGTCTGGATTGTCGCCGACGAGTCGGCGAACACGCTCCTGCACCTGCGTTACAACCCGGAGCACGTTGCCGGCCGCGGCCTGCACGGCGAGGGCAGCAACCGAACCGGGAGCGAAGGAGCCGACGCGATCGTGCGCGTGCCGATCGGAACCCAGATTTTTGATCCGCGCACGAACGATCTGTTGTCTGACCTGGATGAGGACGGCGCGCGCTGGCTCGCGGCGCGCGGCGGTCGCGGAGGATTTGGCAACGCGCACTTTGCCACCTCAACTAATCGCGCGCCCCGCTATCACCAGGAGGGAAGTCCCGGCGAAGAGTTTGAACTGCAGCTCGAACTAAAACTGCTCGCGGACGTTGGCCTGGTTGGCTTTCCGAATGCGGGTAAATCGACGTTCATCTCCAGGATCTCCGCGGCGCGTCCGAAAATCGCCGATTATCCGTTCACGACGCTTGAGCCATATCTGGGGGTTGTGGACATGGGTGACTTTCGCACCTTTGTGGTTGCCGATATCCCCGGACTGATCGAAGGCGCGCACGAAGGCCACGGACTGGGCGATCGTTTTCTGCGCCACCTCGAGCGCACGAAGTTGCTGCTGCATTTGGTGGACGTCTCGTCCGCGTCAGGCCGCGATGCGGTGAGTGATTACGAAGTGATCAATCGCGAGTTGTCGGCGTATGGCGCGCGGCTCGATGCGCAGCCGCAGATTGTGGTGGCAACTAAGCTGGATGCGCTGGATGAGCCTGAGCGGGTTGAACGCTTGCGCGAGTGCGCCAAGAAGGACGGGAGATTGTTCTCTGCGATTTCGTCGGTGACCGGCGACGGTGTGCCGGAGCTTTTAGCGGCCATCGTCCGCGAACTTGATCGGATTAGAACCGACTCATCGAAGGTTCAACTGCGAGGAGTCAATGAAGAGCTGCTGATAGGAAGTCTGTGATTCCGATCGGCCGGGAAGTCCCTGATGGCTGAGATGTTTGAAAAATGTCGACACGGCGCGCAGCAATTTACGGTGGCACTTTCGATCCGGTGCACCACGGGCACCTGACGGTAGCGCGGAGCGTGGCGCACTTGTTCGCGCTTGACCGGTTGATTTTTGTGCCGGCCTGCACGCCGCCGCACAAACGCGGCGCCGGCATCTCTCCAGCGTACCATCGGTTTGCGATGCTCGCGCTGGCGACTGAGGAGGACGCCAGCTTTAGCATTTCCACGATTGAGCTGGACGAGCCCCAGCGCCCGTACGCGGTAGACACAGTTGCGCGGATTCAGGAGCAAATCGGATCGGACTCGCGCCTGTTTTTCATTATGGGCGCCGATTCGTGGGCTGAGATCACGACCTGGTTTGAATGGGAGAAGTTTTTGCGCACGTGCGATCAAATCGTGGTCACGCGGCCTGGATATGAATTAGTCGAGGCTCATGGCGCCGCTGTCTCGGACGTGCGCGGCATGAGCGAAGATGATGTATCGGTGTTGATCGAAGGCCACACCGAGCGACAGGCCTTTTTTACTGATGCCGCTGTTTTAGACGTTTCGGCCACGGCGATTCGCGCTGCGGCGCGGGCCGGCGATAGCGAAAAGCTACGTGAGTCGGTGCCTGAGACGGTCGCGAACTATATTGAAAAGTACGAACTTTACCGGAACTAATTTGAGTCAAAACTTAAAAGAGAAATCATTGCTCCCGGATGCGCAGGCAACGTCGGAGGTGAGCGGCGTGACCGGAGACGCAGGACTTGATGAACGCATTCTGCTCGCGCTGCAGGCCGCCACCGAAAAGAAGGCCTTGGATTCGGTGGTGCTCGATTTACGCCCGGTCGCCAGCTTCACCGACTTTTTTGTGATCACGAGCGGGACCAACCGGCGTCAGGTACAGGCCATCAGCGACGGCGTCGTCGAGCACTTGAAAAAGAACGGCGTGCGCCCCGCCCGCGTCGAAGGTTATCAAACTGCCGAGTGGATCCTGGTGGACTATGGCGATTTCATTCTGCACGTTTTCGATGAGAAAGCGCGGCGCTTTTACGACCTCGAACGCTTGTGGCGTGAAGCTGTGCGGGTAGAGGTGCGCCCCGATCAACTCGGGGCGGTTGGATCTTTGAGAGAAAAATAGTGGTCGAGATTGTGGCGCTGTCGGATGCGATGTGCGAGGCAGTCGGCCTCGCCGAACGCGTGGCCCCGACCGATGCGAACGTGCTCGTCACCGGCGAATCAGGCGCGGGCAAAGACGCGCTGGCGTGGTTCATCCATGCGCACTCGCAACGCGCTTCCCAATCGCTGGTCAAGATCGATTGCGCCACGCTGCCGGCTGATTTGCTGGAAGCCGAGCTATTCGGTTACGAGCGCGGCGCGTTCACCGGCGCGACTGAAGCAAAGCCGGGCCGGCTGGAAGCCGCGCATCGCGGGACGCTGGTGCTGGACGAGATTGCGCATCTTACTTCTGATGCTCAGGCAAAACTGTTGCGCGTGATTGAGACGCGCGAGTTTGAACGGCTGGGTGGGCGCAAGACGATTGAAGTTGACGCCCGGCTGCTGGCGTTGACGAATGCGGATCTCAAGAGCGCGGTCGAGCGGCGCGCTTTTCGCGACGATCTATTTTATCGGCTCAATGTGGTCCACATAATCGTGCCGCCGCTGCGTGAGCGCGGCAAGGATCTCGAGACGCTGGCCCGGGTTTTCGTGCAAGCCTATGCGGCCAAGCATGGACGGCCCGCGAAGAAATTGTCCGCCGAAGCGCTCGCTCTGTTGCGGGCATACGATTTTCCCGGCAACGTTCGCGAGTTTGGGAACATCATTGAGCGCGCGGTAATCGTTTCGAACGACACGCAGATCGCGGTCGAAGACTTGCCGGAAGGTTTGCGCGCTGCTGCTCAGCAACGGGCGCAAAGGGATCGGCGGCCGACGCTCGCGGAAATCGAGAGCGAATATATCCGCGAGACTCTCTCCGCGACGAAGGGAAACAAGGCCGAAGCGGCGCGAATACTCGGCATCAGCCGCAAGAATCTTTACGAGCGGCTGGCGCGGGAAAACAAGGATGAAGGATGAAGCAGTTTAGAGTTCAAGCTTTAGCTTGCCGGCTTTCGATTTATGCGCATCCGCTTCATCTGGCCGGGAAAGACGAAAGACGAGCATCTGCGCGCGCTCGTCAGTGACTACCTGAAGCGGCTCGCGCGCTTTACGCGCTGCGAGGTTATTGAGACGCGAGAGAGCACAGCCGGCGACCCAGGGGCGATCGAGAAGGAGTCGCACCGAATCCTGGAGGCGATTCCGGCTCGCAGTCAGATGGTTTTGCTGGATTTGAAAGGCCGCGAATGGAGTTCGCCCGAATTGGCCGCGCAGGTGCAGCGCTGGGAGAACGATTCAGTGAAGGAAGTGGCAATCGTGATTGGCGGTCCGCGCGGGGTCAGCGCCCAAGTGGTCGCGCGAGCACAGGAGAAATGGCGGCTGTCGCGTCTGACGCTGACACATGAAATGACGCGCGTCGTTTGTGTTGAGCAGCTTTATCGCGCGTACACGATCAATCGCGGGTTACCGTATCAGAAATGAAAAAGACAAAAGGACAGGAGTCAGAAAGAATGCAGAGAATGGACAAG
>WNFR01005490.1_pt1 | contig 16463 bp, 16 predicted proteins | sample 5400221 | NCBI WGS metagenome assembly WNFR01 (sample SAMN13153357, study PRJNA577476) | soil metagenome | isolation source: 40 cm soil under Madrone tree | place: USA:California | collected 2016-06-14 | reverse complement strand
CGGGGTCAGAGGCGTCGGCTTGAACAGGTTCATGGCAAATTGCGAGTCGCGGAAAGTCTACCACTCCTCTCGATGAGCGTAATCGCCTGTTATCAGAGCCATGCGTTACAATCCAGCGGCATGATAAGAACACGCGACGGGTTCCGCAAAACCGTGGGCAGAACACCACTGGCCTCATGACCCGGCTGTCCCTCAGGGCATCAGTTTGAACACCGTGCCGAAGTTGTTTGTGCCGCCTACTCCGGTTGTGCCATAAAAATTGCCTGTTCGGGATCGGAGAAGACTGGTTGTTGGCGCTGCGCCATCATTCCCACCCTGGAACTTATAGAGAACAGTCTCGACCCCATTGGGAGGGACCTCAAACACGATGCCATCAACCATATTGGTGCCACCTGAACTTGTTGTGCCGTAAAGATTGCCTTGCTTGTCGGTGGCCAAGCTCCCACTGGGATTTGCACCGTCTTCTGGCCCACCTTGAAAACTGTAGAGGACAGTCTCTACACCCTCCCCAGTTAATCCAAATACCGTTCCCTTGCCATCGGTGCCACCAAAAGCGGTTGTTCCATAGAATTTGCCGTTCCTATCCCGGATGAGGGTGCCTACGGGATAACCTCCATCCACTCCCCCCGAAAAGCCATACAACAATTTCTTAACGCCTGCCGCGCTTACTTCAAAGACCGTGCCCTGATTGAAAGTTCCGCCATAGGGGGTTGTGCCATAGAGATTGCCGTTCGTGTCCCTAACGAGACCTCCTACCGGTGTGCTCCCATCAACTCCCCCGTTGAAACTGTACAATATAGTTTCGGCACTATCAGGAGTGAGCTGGAACACAGTGCCGCAACCGCAGTTGGGCGAGCCGCCCCCCAGAGTTGTGCCATAAAAGTTCCCCTGTTTGTCTCGGATCAAACCCGCCGCAGGATAAGCTCCGTCCGTTCCGCCGCCGAATCGGTGAAGCACAGTCTCGGTACCATCTGGGGCAACTTCAAAGACAATGCCGCAGCCATATGTACAGTTGATATAACTACCGCCGAAGTAGGTTGTACCAAACAGATTCCCTTGTTTATCAAGGACCAACCATCCTTGGGGATAGGCTCCGTCCGCCCCTCCCGAGAAGCTGTACAACACCTTTTCTGCGCCCGTCTTACTGATCACGAATACTGTACCTTGGTTAAACTCCCCGCCGGCATTCGTCGTGCCGTACAAATTGCCTTTCTTGTCACCCACCAAACCGTCATACGGATACGCACCATCCGGGATGCCTTTAAAATTATAAAGTACACTTTCCGTATACTGCGCCATCGCTAGCTGAGTCGCAGCGGAAAGCAGCCCCAGAACCGCCACCAGCAGCAGCAACAACCCGGAAGCTCGGCGCTTCGACAAACAAAAAAGACCAAACATTGTGTCCTCCTTTTCGAGTAACGAGACCCCGCCTGACTGTGTGCCATATCCAGGCGCGGCTGCCGCTCTCCGCGATTAGGAAATGCACGGTGGAGATTATACAGGCGCAAACTTGTGCAATCGCCTGGTTGCGACAGCTGGGCGAGACGACGGCCCGATTCACGTACAATTTCCACCGATGAGTGATTTCAGTCTTGAAACTGGCGAGGATGTAGTCCGCGTTACGTGTGAATGCTGCGGGAACGAGAAGAAACGTGTGTGGGGTTTCGTTAGCAAGTCCGGCGACGCGCACGCGGTTTATTACGCTCTACTCAATGTTACAGAAGACAGCCCAAGGGTCGGATTGACGCTCAGTATAGGCCCGTGGTGGGAAGGTACGGAGCCATCACAGCGTTCGTGGTGCCATATTGACATACGAACCGAGCCTGACAAATTTCAGTTTGTCATTAGGGACTCCAAGGATTCCAACTTTTACCCTTGGAAGAAGGGCGGCGCACCTCTAAGCCCAGAGCAGGTTGTCGCAAATGGGATGACAGACGAGATTGAATCGGTCGCCAAGTTTCTCGTCCAGACAGACCCGGCGATTTCGTCCTATTTGGATGAAATCGAGGTCAACACAGTTGGACGTAAACCCCGAGAGGCTGACGGTCCGCAACACAGTTGTTGATAAATCGCGATAGCGCTCACGACGGGGTTTTGAGCGCTAACGCCTGATCTATAAGAGGGGATGTCACGGATATTTTTCTCCCTCGACCGGAAAAAGGAGAGTAGTTCCTTGGCTTCCAGCCCCAGTTGGTTCGGTAGGGCGCCGGGTTTAGGTTTTCTGCCCTTTGGTGCCACTGCAGGTTCTGCGTAGTTCCATCTCAGTTGCATCTTTATCGAGTAGCGATGACGCCGATCATGTCCTGAAACTGGCAAGCGTGGCGGTTGCCTGGTGGGCAACACATAGATCTATCTGAGGCTCGAGGCCTAGTGCTTTCTTGGGTTGTCCGAGAGGGCATAGGGATTTCACGGAGGCTCAGTGTCCACGACACTTTGTGTGCCTACAGGCGTTAGGGATGCTCACTCTCGAACCCGAGCGTCTCAAGAACCGATCTGCCACCACCCGAGAAAGAATCGCCGGCGATGGAAAGGGCTCTCACCAGAGACGCTCAAGCGGCTTGCGATTTCAGTTTCTCGACGTCGAAGTTTTCTCCTTTTTTCCAAAGTGTCAGCGTGATGGCTGCAATCTTGCGCGCCAGCGTCAGACGGACCATGGTCGGCTTGATGCCTTTGGCCAGCGAGCGCTGGTAAAAATCTTGAAATGGCCCGGGCAGCACGCTGGCTCGGATGGCGGCGGCCTTGAACAGTCCCTTCAGATCGTGGTTGTAATCCTTATTTAGGCCGCGAATGGTCACCTGCTTCTTGCGCCGTCGCACTTGACCTCGCACGTAGTAGTATTCCCCGCTGTCGCGGGTCTCTAGCCCCAGTCCGCTGTAGGTCCACAACTGACGCTTGCTGCGAAAACGATTGGGAGTCTGAATCAGCGCCACTGCCAAGGCGGAGCGAATCGGCCCCAGGGCCGGGATCTGCCGTAGCTTGGCGGTGATGGTGTGCTTGCGGCTCTCCGCCAACAGCGCGCGCCGTGCTTGCTGCCGTAGGTGTTGCAGCATGTCCAGTTGCTGATAGAGTTGCTCGGCTCGACAGCGAACCCCGGGCTCCTGAATCTTGTCCAACCACTGGCTGCGATGGCGAGTATAGTAAACGTCTCGGCCGGTACAGGGGATCGCCCAGCTGCGATACAGAGCTTTCACTCGACTCATGACTCGGATCAGATCTTTGACGATGGTCAGATAACTGCGCGCCAGTTCGCGCAGCATGCGTACCCCGGTCTCGCCGTGGTAGACCGGCTTGAGATCATTGAGGCGTAGCCGATCGGCGAGTTTGCAGGCATCAATCTTGTCACTCTTGTTGCCCTGTTTGAGCAGTGCATTCCTCCGCGGATTGCACACCAACAGTTTGGCTACATGCGGCTTGAGCAAATCGTATAACCATGCTGCCGAGGTTCCCTCCTCGAAGGTGACCGACAACGTTCCACGAAGTCCGGCAAAGACTGCCACCGAGATCGTTGCTTGATGAACGTCCAGCCCAATATACTTTTCACTGCTCATCGAGGGTGCTCCTTTCGTAGGTGATCATGTGGACGATGACAACCTACTCCATCTGGGGCGCCCTCTTATAATGCGATTTCATCAACTCAGCCACGACGCCTTGTCGAATGCGTAAAATAGCTGGAGGATGCTGTTTAGAATTGAGATAGGAGCGAGTGGCCATGGAAATACAGAGCGAACGCAATCCCGAGCAAGATTCCGCCCAAGCAGCAGAGCATATTGCAAGCGCTCACGAAATTCTGAACGCCCTGCAAGAGAAGATCGGAAAGCATCCAGAAATCGGCGCAGCCATTACTAAGCTAGAGATGGCGCTGAATGTTCTGACGATAAGGACTGGCGCGTTGCTGTAGGGCGAGCGTGGCCAGCAATTCTCAAGTGGTGTAAACGGGCTGATTAAACTAGTGGAACTATACTTTTCTCGGCATGGTGAGGATTGCGGAGTACACAGATGAATATCGTCGGCCACGTGGATAGTCTCTGGCGTTATCCGGTTAAGAGTATGCGTGGTGAAGAGTTGAAGGAGTCCTTTGTCGGGTTCTCTGGTATTTATGGCGATCGCCTCTACGCCTTTCGTAGTTCGGCGGCACCAAAAGGGTTCCCATATCTGACCGGACGAGAGCAGCAAGAGCTGCTGCTCTATCGGCCGAGGTACCGGCACCCTGAGAACATGACGAAACCGACCAATCTCGCGGAGGCGGAAGCGATTGCACCTGGGCTCACCCCGGTCTACGCCAGCCCTGCCGATCTTGCGGTAGATGTAGAGACGCCTTCGGGAGAGATGCTTCCGATTGATGATCCTCGGCTGATTAGCAAATTGCGAGAGGGAATCCGTAACGTTCATGAACTGACGTTGCTCAGGTCCGATCGAGCGATGACGGATTGCCGCCCGCTTTCTCTGTTTTCGTTGCAGACAGTACGGAAACTGAGCGAGGAATTAGGAAGCGATCTGGATAAAAGGCGCTTCCGCGCGAATATCTATGTCGAGCTCGCATCCGAGAATGGCTTTGGCGAGGACGAGTTCGTCGGAGGAACCCTACGGATTGGCGCCAAGGCTGTCATCATGGTTATGGACCGGGACCCCCGCTGCAAAATGATCACGCTCGATCCTGATACTGCGCAAGCGAATCCCGAAATCATGCGGCGTGTAGCTCGAGGCCATGACGGCAAGGCAGGGGTCTACGGCGCGGTGTTGGTGGAGGGAATCATCCGCCCAGGAGATGAGATTGCTTTGCTCAACTAATGCGGCATCGCCCCTGAGGAGTCTTCGTGAGGCACATTGTGACCGACACTTTTGAAGATCCGGCTCGAATATTTGCCAGAAAATTCCTTGCGATGAGACGCTACATCCGAGGCCCCACCGTCAAAATCACTGGCAATGGTGATTGTGCGCACGGTGACAACGGGCCCTTGGAAAAAGTTTCTGTTCCAGGTCGTCGTACTACAACTCGCTCTTCGCCAGGCTCAGCCGCCAGCGGTAATTGATTGTTGCGTGCCTCCACGAGCCTCTCCGTTGAAGTGCGGCATCGCTAGATCTCAGTGGACAATAGAGCCCGCGCTATCGTCTTAATATCTTCTCTCGGTCCGCGAAAGGCCCAGAGCTGGGAGCGATCTTCAATGTGGCGCAGGCCTGTGCTACCGCCTATTGCAGGAACGTGATATTCCATTTCGCTGAACTCTCCCCAGCGGCTGTTCACACTGCACGCTTGTGTGGAGTAGCCTCGATCTTCAGGCTCAGTCCAAGGCACATCGGCATATTCGCCCGACGGATTAACGAAAAAATTGTGAATGATGAGCGCACACCTGTTGCCGGCGGGATACATGTAGCCGATACGGCCGGTTGTAACCGCCGCGCGTACTCCGATCTTGTGTTCGCCAGCCGCCCGCATCTTGAAGCGCACCAGACGATCGCTCATTGCAAGTTCGTCGGGAGGCGTATCAACGAGTCCAAAATAGATTCTAGGCTTGGTCTTCGAATATGTCGGAATAAACAGTTCTCCCCGGTGCGGCATCTGCGTCAGACTCCACAGGCCAACCAGGGGAGCGTCGTGTGGAGTTGGATCGAGAATCTTCAGTGATGTCAGCAGGGTGTGCCCGGCATATTCAACTGCGCCGACTTGGATCTTGGCGTCGTACCGCAAAGGATTCGGAGCAGCACTCACCGATTTTGCAATCTCCAGTTCCACCCGCTTCTTGGACCGAAATGCATCGATCTTCAGACGGTTGGTGAGTTTTACTCCGCGTCCGCTCTTCGGCTGTTTGATGATGACGTGCGGATGTTCCGCGTCGGGCTTTCGGACGCGAAAGCGGGCAATGATGGAGCGGTAAGTAGTCGATAGTGGACTCAGGTCCAAGTCCGCCGATTATGCCTGCGGTTCGCATGTTTACCTGCAACAGATGCATGTCTGGCACTCTATGATTCCACGCCTGCTCAAGTTGCGGTGAAAACTCCTTCCACTGAGACTGCACGCTACGCCCAAAAGATGCCATTCGTTTTTCGTGATGGCTTTAGTATGCATCTGTCGCGTCCTGTGTGAAGTTTTCAGACCACTGCCAGTGCATGATCCCATGCGGCAACGATTTCCGGAGGATGACGCAGTTGGACGTTTGGATATCCAGTGAGGAGAATGGCGACGCGGCACCGGACATGTGCTCGGCGGGCCAATGTGTTATTCAGAATAAAAATGCTTCTTGCGATACCGTCTTCGCTGGGGATGGTTTCACTTAAGCGTGCTTGCTCCGGCCTGCGCGCATTGTCCATCGTGATCGGTGGTATCGCCCGAGACGCCGATTGCTCCTACGATCTGGTTGTCGACCATTAGTGGAATTCCGCCTTCGAATGGCACGGCGCCCGGGAGTCGTAAGGCACGAAGCCCAGCGCCTCCGCTGCCGACCATATCCTGGAACACTTTGCTCGGACGTTTAAAGCGTACCGCGGTCCGAGCTTTTTCTATGGAAACATCAGCGCTGCCAATTTGTGTGTTGTCCATTTTCTCGAAATACACCAGCGTTCCGCCCGTATCTACCACGGCGATGGCCATATTCCAGTTGTTTTTTCGTGCCTCCGCCGCGGCGGCCGCCGCCACCTTCTTGGCATTCTCCATGTTTACGGGCAATCCATAAGGATTCGGTGCCTGGGCCCGACAATTCATCGCATACGCAGCGGACACAACAATCAGAATGGACTTCGCGAATCGGAACGACATGAGTATCTCCTTGAGAACCGTAAGTGCCGGCTGATCTCCGCTTCCGGCACTTACGAGGTAGCTGTGCGAAACATCGGCCCGGACTTTCAGTACCCTTTGATCTTGATCACGAAATACGTGAATTCTTTTGAACCGTCGAGTACGATCTGATGAGGAACTTTTGCAGGAATACGAATGACGTCGCCCGCCGACAGTTTCCGCCGGATACCACCCTCGATCGTCCCATTGCGTTTTTCATGAGGCTCGACCGTTTCTCCGCCGACCATTGTGCCGCCAACCACCAGTGTTGCTGAACCGGACTGCACGAAGAAAACATCAGCCTGAGTTTCGTGCCATTCGACGCCGCCGTCGGCCTCACGATAAGAGAGCATAAATGTGTCATTGGGGAAATCCTGGAGATGGCGAACGGAAATATGGTGCGGGTTCGCCGCTGCTTCCGTTTTCAAAGTTTGTTCAAGCTGCTTGAGCGAATCAGCGGTCCAGTGTTCGAAGCCTTCCGGAACTGACTCCTGCGCAGCCGCAACCAGCGGCAGAAGAAGAGCGACCAAACAAAGCATCCAGACTCTTTCCACGTCTTCACCTCGGGCTCTCGGCAGCCTCTTGCAAATCAAATGGAGCTCAGGATACAGAAATGTCTCGCGTTGCTGTCAAAGCGTAAATATTGAATTTGCGCTTCAGCGAAACTAAACAAACAATGCCGATAAGGCTGTGCTCCTTTTGAGCAAAATGCGCAACTGGTGCGCATTTTCTTAAGACCCTGTCTCAATCCGACGCTGCATCGCTCTTGTCCTGCAACCCTGTATTGATTTTCCAAACAGGGCACGCCACGTTTGCACTTTTGCGTAGGGTAAACTAGCACCTCGTGAACGCCAGCGAACCGAAGCAAGTCGTCGCAACCTCCCGAGACACGCGGGAGGAAAACAATTCATTCAGTTCCCACGAAAAGAATGCTTTGCCCGGTGACGCGCTGCAGGTAGCAGCAACGGCTTTTGTAGTTTTGTTTTGCATTGTTGGCCTGGCGCTCTGGGGATTGCCTTTCTACTACGACTTCATGGTGCAACAGTTTGGGTGGACTCACGCACAAGTTACATCAGGCAATGCGCTAAGCAAGCTGCTGGTTGGACCAGCATTTGGATTTCTCGCCGGGTGGGTCGTGGATCGCTTTGGGCCGCGCCGCCTAATGATGGCAGGCATTTTAATGGCGGGGGCAGCGCTCGTCGGACTCGGCTGGGTTTCCTCCCTCGGCATGTTTTACTTCTTTTATTTTTTTAACGCACTCGGCTATGTCTGTGGTGGGCCGCTCCCGAATCAGGTCCTCTTGTCACGCTGGTTCGACAAATCTCGCGGAAAAGCAATGGGGTTTGCCTATCTAGGCATAGGCGTCGGGGGCGCCCTCGTGCCCTGGATATCTCACGCGCTGGTGCGCCACTTCGGCTGGCAAGCTGCCCTGAGGCTGCTGGGTCTATTGATTGTTTTGCTTTCTCTTCCTTTAGCTTACTTCGTAAAGGAAGCGCCTGTGCCAAAACGCCGGCCAGTCCTGGGATCGGCAGACACAAAGGGTGCGTTCAAAACTCTTGCCTTTTACCTGCTCATCGCAGGCAGTATGTGTTCGATTGCGGCAGTCAGCGGGACCCAACAAAACCTGAAGCTCTTCCTGAGTCTTGACCGGCACTACTCCCAAAGCGAAGCCGCACGAGTTCTCTCGCTGGTGCTCGGCTTCAGCATCTTTGGACGCTTGCTCATGGGGTGGCTTGCCGACCGATTCTCAAAAAAATATGTCATGCTCTTGACCTACCTGTTGGTTGCGGCGGGTATTCCTTTTCTCTTTCTGGGACACGCGCCGCTCAGTGTTTATGCGTCTGCTGCGGTATTTGGGGTCGGCCTCGGCGGAGATTACATGATCATTCCACTAATGACGGCAGAAATTTTCGGCATACAGGCGCTGGGAAGACTGCTCGGCGTCATCTTGACCGCTGGGGGAATTGCCGAGGCATTGTCGCCGTGGTTGATGGGCCGGCTGCGCGACACCACGGGAAATTATTTTGACAGCTGCATGTTGCTGATCGCTATCGCATTGTTGGGCGCACTGGCGGTCCTGGGCCTCCCGGAACGGCGTAAGGCGGCATGAGCGCTGGAGCGATTCTTCGACTGGGCAGCGTGAAGGACATTGCGCGTTTCGAAGAGCATCTGCGTTCGCTGAATCTCAATATCCCTTGTGATCGCGACCTCGTCAGCGGAGAGCGATCTCCCTTGCGTTGGCCAATCACCAAGGGCGAAATCAGAATTGGCAACCGCATCACGGTGCAGCCTATGGAAGGTTGGGACGGCACGCTGGACGGCAATCCTTCGGAAAATACGATTCGACGTTGGCAGCGCTTTGGGCGCAGTGGCGCGAAACTAATCTGGGGCGGAGAAGCCGTTGCTGTCACGCACGCCGGGCGTGCAAATCCCAATCAACTAGTGGCCGCGCCCCACACGGAACAAGGTTTGGCTAAGCTACGGACAACGTTGGTTGAGGAGCACCGCCTCGCAACCGGCTCCGACGACGGCTTGCTGATCGGGCTGCAATTGACGCACTCCGGGCGATACAGTCGCCCTAATCCGCGCGGCCAGCCTGAACCAAAGATTCTGTATCATCACCCATTTCTCGACAAGCGGCTAAAACTCCCGCCTGACTATCCGTTGCTCAGTGATGCAGAGATAGAAGCAATCATTGAAGATTTCCATCGCGCTGCGCGTATGGCGTGGAAGCTGGGCTTCCACTTTGTGGACATCAAACATTGTCACGGGTACTTGGGTCACGAGTTTCTCAGTGCACACACGCGCGGCGGACTCTATGGCGGCAGCTTCGAGAATCGTACTCGTTTCTTACGCGACATTGTGCAGGGCATACGTTCGATCGCTCCCAGGCTCCACATCGGCGTGCGGCTCTCGGCGTTTGACAGTGTGCCTTTCCGCCCTGATGCGAACGAAAGCTCGAACGGAAAACTAGGCCGTGGAATTCCGGAGACGAATGAAAGTCTGCTTCCCTACCGCTGGGGATTCGGCGTCAATCCGCTGAACCCGGTCGAGGCGGACCTGAGCGAACCGATTCGCTTTTTATCTCTCCTGGAGGAACTTGGCATTCGGCTGGTCAATCTCACTGCGGGTAGTCCTTATTACAATCCGCACATTCAGCGGCCGGCTCTGTACCCACCTTCGGACGGATACATACCGCCCGAGGATCCACTCGCCGGTGTGGCGCGCCAGATGGATGCCACGCGGCGCCTGAAGCAGCAATTCCCTGAGTTGATCTTTATGGGATCGGCATACAGCTATTTGCAAGATTTTTTGCCGCATGTGGCACAGGCAGCCGTGCGTGATGGATGGGTCGATTGCGTCGGGCTGGGACGCATGGTGCTGAGCTATCCCGAGCTGCTTTGGCATGCATCAGGAGGACTGCCGATTCAACGCAAGCAAGTTTGCAGAACTTTCAGCGATTGCACAACCGCGCCGCGCAATGGATTGCCTTCAGGCTGCTATCCGTTGGACAGCTACTACAAAGACTCCGAAATGATGGAAAAACTTAAGCTGGTGAAGAAAACCTGACGAGTTCAGAACGTGAATCTCCGAACGACGCTGGAGTTCAATGCTGGAGACGTGGTAATGACGATTGAGGCGATAATTCAACGGCAGAAGCTTCGTCGCAAGGTGCAGGGCATCGCTGCCGCTCTGCTGCCCTACCAAGCGGATGGCAAAGTGGCTGTTGAGGCGTTTCAACGCAATTTACTGGCAACGTATCGCGCCGGATTGATGAATGCCGTCAACATGGACACAGGTTATGTGAACTACCTAAGCGATGCGGAAAAGCAAAACGTGCTGCGCTGGACCCACGAAGTCCTGGGCAAAGATGTGCCGTTTGTCGCCGGAGCATACATCGAGAACCAGACTGGCGATGTCGTTGCTCTTTACCGGCAGCAAATTGACCTAATCGTCGACGCCGGCGGAATTCCAATCCTGTTCCAGACCTCACGGCTGCATGGCGAGCCCGCTAAAGAAAAGGCCGGGATCTACCGCACGGTGTGCCATGGCTATTCACATGTGCTGGCCTTTGAATTGGGACGCATGTTCGCGCCCAATGGCGAGATCTTCGACGAAGAGACAGTACGCCGTTTGATGGACATTCCCGAAATGAAAGGCATGAAGCATTCATCCCTCGACCGGATGGTCGAACTCGACCGCCTCAGCCTTCGTGACAAGCACCGGCCCGACTTTCGCATCTACACCGGAAATGACCTCGGCATCAACATGATTGAGTACGGGTCGGATTATTTGCTGGGTCTCGCGACCTTCGCACCAGAAAAGTTTGCTGAGCGCGATCGTTTATGGGAAACTGGCGACCCTGGGTATTACGCACTCTCGGACGCGTTGCAGTATCTAGGCAATGTGGCCTTCCGCGATCCGGTTCCTGCCTATAAACATTCCGCAGCAATATTCCTGAATTTGTTGGAACGAATTCCCAGCAGCATGACGCATCCCAAGAATCCACAGCGTCCCGCGTGGGAGTCAGAAATATTACGGGATTGCGGTCACCGCCTGGGTTTAGCGTGAACGGTCGTACCGGGTCGCTGGACGTACTCCTTGGCCTCTTTTTGCCGCACTGTAAATCGCTTCAACCAGTGCCAGACTCTTGCGTCCCTCGCGACCGTCGCAAACGGGCGTTGAATTACGTTCGATGGCTTGAAGAAAGTCCTCGATCAACGCTTGATGCCCGCGGAAATCGCTGACCACCGCTGAGGAGGCGCTCTGATTTTCATCGGGTGGAATATTTTGCTTGAACCCGTCAGGGGGATTGCGCAGGTTGACCGCCAGGATACGATCATGGTCGAGAATGACTGTGCCCTCCGAGCCTGTGACCTCCAGCCGCCTTGGGTATCCGGGATAGGCGGCGGTTGTCGCGTGGAATACGCCGAGCGCACTGCTCGCAAAATCAAGGAGTGCTAGCACAGTGTCTTCCACTTCAATTGCGTGAAGCGCGGTCGCTTCGCACGCCTGCACTCGAACCACGTCTCCAAGCAGCCACAGCATCAGATCGAGTGTGTGCACTGCCTGGTTAATCAACGCCCCGCCGCCGTCTAGGGCAAGCGTCCCCCGCCAGCGTGAATTGGCGTAATACTCGGGCGGCCGATACCATTTCACTCGCGCATCCACCAGCAGAAGCTTGCCCAGAATTCCGTCGCACACCCATTTTTTTAGCTGGCGAATTCCCGGCTTCAAACGGTCCTGAAACATGACACCAAGCTTGACTCCGCCACATTCTGCCGCGGCGACGAGCGCATCCGCGCGTTCCGTGGTGATGTCAATCGGTTTTTCTGTTAGCACGTGCAAGCCGCGCTGAGCAGCAGCAATACTATGAGTCGCGTGCAGACCCGATGGGCTTCCGACGATGACCAAATCCATGGGGCGGTGTGTCAGGAATGCGTCGAAATTGTGATACGGCGTGCCTCCGTGCTGACGGCAAAGCGCGGAAACCTTCTCCACGTTGGTGCCGTAGATCGCAGCGATTTCGACTCCAGGAATTGCGCGGGCGGCGTGCGCATGCGTTTCGGTAATATTCCCGCCGCCAATCAGACCGATGTGGATTGTCATTTGAGCTTAGCGCTACAGAAATTACCCCTGCAATTCCGCGCCAGGGCCAACTGCCACAACGAAATATTTGGCGGGAATGGTCCCGTTGTTCCTGATCCCGTGCTCCTCATTGGATTGAACGAAGCCGACCGAGCCTGGGTCCAAACGATATTTATTGTCTTTCACCGTCAATTCTATCGATCCTTCACGGACGAGCCACATCTCGGAATGAGGATGGTGATGTGTTGTTGCGGTGGGCGCGCCGCCGGGGGGCAACGTCGTCTGGTGGACTTCGACGCCCCCGCCGGTAGCCAACTTGCCGCGAAACATCAGTCGCACCTCCGCATTATTATTGGCCACGTGCAGTGGCGCATTATCAAATGCAAAAACACCGGAAGACAGAGCGTTATCTTGCGCCGCGAAGGCATTCAGCTCGACCGCGACCGGCAGAAGCGCCGGAAGCAGCATGCACATCTCACGTCGGCTTATGGACATTCAGCATCTCCTGTGAAAGATCGTTCACTTCGTAATTAAGGGGTCGTCAAGCCACGCATCCGAGCGGGAAGATACCATGTCTCGCACGCAGCGGGTGTTCAGTATTACTGAATGCGATCCTTAGAATTTCTCATTTGACCGGCTGTATTGTTCAAGTGGATCAATGGATGACGCCCGAGGTTCATCTTTGTCCTACGGAGATTGTCATGAGATACCTGCTTGTCTTTTTTTTGCTTCTCGCTGGCTCAGTGTTCGGGCAACAAGTTCAGGTTCCAGAAATACCGTACTGTTCTGTTCCTGATCTCCTTAAGTTGCCCGCAGACATGTACCTCGGCGAAGCCGCCGGCGTCGCGGTCAATTCCACGGGACACATCTTTGTTTTCTCTCGCGGCAACACCACCGGTCCGGCCTATGGCGCGAGCGCCGCACAACTGCTGGAATTTAAACCCGACGGGACATTTCTACGAGAGATCGGCCACAACTTGTACGCCTGGTCCTTCGCGCACGCGGTCAAGATCGATGGCAATGACAATATCTGGGTCGCGGATAAAGGCTCAGATATGGTCATCAAATTCACTCCCGCCGGACGCATAGAAATGGTGTTTGGTCGCAAGCAGGAAGCCTCCGCAGAAGAAGTCGGGCCATTGAAGCATCCCCAGCCCCCATTGCCTCCGCTCGATGGAATGTTCCGTCAGGTCACAGACATGGCTTGGGATGCCGCTGGCAATACTTACATCAGTGACGGCTACGTTAATTCCCGCGTTGCCAAGTTCGACAAGAATGGCAATTGGATGAAATCGTGGGGCGAAGCCGGCGACAGACCTGGACAGTTCAATACTCCGCACAGCATTGCGGTGGACGCGGGCGGAAAGGTCTATGTGGCCGATCGCGGCAATCGCCGAATAGAAGTATTCGACGGAGATGGAAAGTTCCTCCGGCAGATTACGATTGATGTGCCGCTCAATGCGAACGCTCGTCCGGCGATTGGCAACAAGCCCAATCCGCCGATCATGGGAAATCAGGCTATGGCGCCCGGGTCGCCGTGGGCCATCTGCATCACTCCAGGCCCGAATCAAGTGTTGTACAGCTCCGACGCGTATCCCGGCCGAATTTACAAACTGAGCCTGGATGGGAAAGTTTTGGGCGTGCTTGGCGAGTCAGGCAAGCAACTGAAACAATTTGGATGGATTCATGAAATTGCCTGTCCGTCGGAAAATGAACTCTATGTCAGCGAGTTACTGAACTGGCGCGTACAAAAGCTCATTCTTGCGCCGATCCACTAACAACGATGGCCGGCAGCGCCTGTGGAATCATTGCGGTTTGACACTGTGGGATTTGAAGCCCGGAGAAGTCCGCGATGCCTCAACCGGGGATCCGGTTCCCTGCTTGAGAACTACGATTTGATTTGCCTTGCCGCCGGGAAAGACTTCTCTCTGGCCACCTGGCCATTGAACTTCAATGCGATGATAGCTGGTTTCGTCTGCGAGCCCGATGTGGACGCGGGGATCATTCTGCGAAAGAAAACTCGTGCCGCTCTGAACCTCACCTGAAACATGGCGGCCACCAACGTAAACATACGCCCGTGCTCCTATCGCATCCCGGTTGCATTGAACTCCGACCAGGCGGACTAGGAGCCAGTTTTTCTTTATCCCAAAATTTTTCAGCAGGCTCGGCGCAGCATCCAGATTGTTGATTACCACTTCGAGCGATCCGTCGTTGTCTAAATCCCCGACCGCCATTCCCCGTGACGCCCACCTGTCACTAATCCCCCTGCCGGACTTGTCCGACATGTCTTTGAATTTGCCGTTGCCTGAGTTCCAGTAGAGCAGCCTGGGCTGCCGGTACTTGTAATTCAGCGGACTCTCGTCCACCTCGGGATACACGTGTCCGTTGACCGCCAGAATATCTTTGCGGCCGTCGTTATCCACGTCCAGGAATTGGATTCCCCATCCCAGGTACTGGGTGTGACCTCCCAGACCAGCTTCGTAAACTCGATCGGAAATCGTTCCGTTGCCGTTGTTGTGGTAAAGGTGCGGTACATCGTCGCTGAAGTTCGTTTTTGCGATATCCACGTACCCGTCTTCGTCGTAGTCACCTACTGCCACCCCCATGCCGGCCTGTTCTTGCCCGGCATCGCTGAGCGCCACGCCCGCCGTGACTCCGATCTCCTCGAAAGTTCCGTCCTTCCGATTGTGATAGAGCAGACTCGGCCTGGAATCACATGCCACGTACAAATCGGGATAGCCATCGTTGTCGAAATCTGAAGCCAGCGCCGTAAAGCCATAGCAGCCGGTGGGCTTGCCAACCCCGCTAGCCGCAGAGACGTCGCTGAATTTGCCGCGGCCATCGTTGTGAAAGAGAAAATTACGTCCTGCAGGCAAGCCGCGCGGGCCGCACATTACCGGCATGCCTTTCCACTGGCAGTACCCGCCGGAGCCCGGCGCAGGAATCTTGCTGGCATCGAATTCGACATAGCCGCTGACCACCAGATCAAGCTTTCCGTCCAGGTCATAATCGACAAACGAGCAGCCGGTGTCCCAGCGCACCTGGTCAGATTTCAATCCTGCCGCTTCGGTTACATCTTTGAAGCTTCCATTCCCTTCGTTGTGATACAGAACGCTGTGGCCGAAGTAAGTCACAAACAGATCTTCGTAGCCATCGTTATCGTAATCGCCCGCGCAGGCACCCTGCCCCCAACCTACTTTTCCGAGACCGGATTTCTGCGTCACGTCCTCGAAGTGCAAGTTTCCCAAATTGTGATAGAGGTGGCTCGTCGTGTTTTCTCCCCGACCTTTGCCGTCCATCGTAGTGGCATTCACCAGCAGCACATCCATCAACCCGTCGTTATCGAAGTCGAATATGCCCACCCCATCGCCAGTGGTTTCGAGAATGTACCGCTTATTGTGTTCGTCCCCGGAGACATTCGCAGCAGTCAGACCAGCTTGCGCGGCAACATCCTTGAATTCAATCGAAGGAAGAACAGGTGCGATTGGAGTGGACTGCGCCAGGGAAATTTGAAGCATGGCGGAAAAAACGACCAGCAAAATGATGGAGTAGATGAGGCGCATCAAAACCCGGTTCGTCCCCGCGCAGCTTGCACAGTCCAAAAAGACTTGCTGATTGCTTCTCTGGACAAGCTATCACATCGCGGAGTACAGCGACTCACTTTGGGCGAACACGACATTGTCCCAGATTGTCGCTGCAAGGCGGGTGCTGCTCGAAGAAATTGTCTCGTCCGAGCCACGCTATCGAAAATCGCAAACGCGATAGAGTCCTTGTAAACACTGGGCGGAAGTAATATTGGGCACAACTCACTTCTCTCCACTCCCTAATCTTTGAGTTTTGCAAAACTCACAATTCTGAAAAACTCCGTTGACATGATTTTTAGCGGGTGTTAACTATCGCAAGTCTTTTGGGATTCCTGCGACGTTTCCCAACAAAAATCCTCGCCGTAGAGGGGCACCATGATCTCAGGACGAATCGTTCTGCGGTGTGCGCTACTGTTAATCGTGATGAATTGCGCCTTCGCGTGGGCGCAATTCACCAGCGGTATTGAAGGGACTGTTACCGATCCCTCCGGCGCCGTGCTGGCCGGAGCCACGGTCACGAT
>WNFR01005110.1_pt1 | contig 16463 bp, 10 predicted proteins | sample 5400221 | NCBI WGS metagenome assembly WNFR01 (sample SAMN13153357, study PRJNA577476) | soil metagenome | isolation source: 40 cm soil under Madrone tree | place: USA:California | collected 2016-06-14 | reverse complement strand
AATACTCGCGAGCCAGATTTTCAGAGACCATGGCGACGGGAATTTTCTTGTAGGTGTCGTTCCACGTGATTTTACGGCCGGCTACCAGCGGCGTGCCGGCAGTGTCCAGGTATTCGGGCGAAACAAATCGGAAGGCGCGCAGCGGAGGGAGTTCGCCCTCGGCATAGGTGTGGTTCTCAATGAAGATGGGATCATGCCAGCCTCCGTAGGTCATGGGGAGCATGGAGACGACTCCGGCGGAGCCGACCCCTGGAATCGCTGCGAGCCTGTGCAAGATCTCTTCTTGCGTTCGGACGACCTGCTCATTCTCTTTCACCATGGTGCTGGGAATGGAGATGCGGAATGTTTGCAATGCCGCGGGCCCAGCGAATCCGGGATTGACGTTGGTGAGAGCGCGGAAAGTGCGAATCATCAGGCCGGAGCAGATCAGCAGGACGAGCGCGAGAGCGACTTGCACGACGACAAGGACACTTCGCGCGCGATGTTGCTCCTTGCTTTGGCTGAGCGCGCGGCCGCCCTCGCGGATGCCGGTGCTGAGGCGCACTCCGGCGTACTTAAAGATAGGAATGGAACCAAACAGGATGCTGGCGAGCAGGGAAATGAGAAGTGTGAAGAGCAGGACGCGGCTATCAATGCCGATTTCACGAAGGCGAGGAAGTCCCCCGGGAGCGATTGCCGCAAGAATGCGCAACGCGGCGTAAGCGAGGCCCAAGCCGACGGCGCTGCCAAGCAAGCCTAGAATGACGCTCTCGAGCAGAAGATCGGCGGCGATGCGTGCACGGCTGGCGCCCAAAGCGGCGCGCACAGCGAGCTCCTGACGGCGGCCTTCGACGCGGACGAGCAGCAAATTGGCAACGTTGGCGCAGGCGATCAGAAGGACCATGCCGATCGAGCCCATGAGGACCCAAAGGACGCTGCCGATGTCTCCGACTACGTCGCGTTTGAGAGGACGGACATTAGGGCCGATGCGGGCGTCTTCGAAGAGCTTTAGGCTGAAGCCGGGGGGCGCAGGAAACGAGCTCATAACAATCGGAAGCATGCGGGCAACGTCGGCGTTGACCTCCTCGACAGTGACGCCGGGCTTGAGCCTGGCAAGACCCTCGTAGCTGAAGTTGCCAAGATGGGTTTTGTTGCGATCAAACTGGAACGGAATGATTACGCCGGGATCTTCCCAGTCCAAGAAGTGGAATCGCTGGGGCAAGACGCCGATGATTTGTCTCGATTTGCCGTCCACGAGGATATTGTGGCCGACGACGGAAGGATCGCCGGCAAATTTGCGGCGCCAATAGCCGTAGGTAAGAATGGCGGTTTCAGGAGCGCCAGGGGAATCATCCTGTTTCGTGAAGGTTCGGCCTAGCAGGGGAGGAGTGCCGAGGAGCGGAAGAGTGCCGTCCGTAACGCGCAGGGCGCGGACTTGTTCCGGTTCGGCAACGCCGGTCACGCTCACGGAATCGCCATCGTAAAGACCGAGATCCTGGAGGGTACGATTCTGGTCGCGAAATATGAAGTAGTCGGAGGGGGACAGCTGGAATTCTTTGAGCTTGATGCCGGGTGCGGTCAGCCAGACCCCGATAAGCTCATCGGGTTTTGGATAGGGCAAGGGCTTAAGGAGAACGCCTTCGAGGACGCTGAACACGACGGTGTTGGCCCCCACGCCGGCAGCCAGTGTGATGAGCGTAATGGCCGTGAACATGGGGGCACGGCCCAGCCTCCGTAGAACTTGCTTGAGCTCGCTTTTGAAGGATTCCATGGCCTATCTCTCCGCGAGTGCCTGCAGCCGTGAAAAGCCACACTCTATTTCCCTGCTCAACAGAGTGATACGACGGGGGGCGGGAGAAGTTCCCAAAAGAATTAGGGCCAAGCGGAAATCAGTGGCAGCCCCGGAGACATTTCATTTACGGAGGAGGCAGAACCAATTGAAAATGCAAGTGCAGGCCGGTTGCGACCAGGCCTGCAGGGCAGCTATTTGTTCTTGATGGCTGCGCCTTTGCGCGGGATGAAGATGGTGCCGGGAGACTCAACGACAAACTTCTTTGAGTAGTTGCCCTGGTTAATGGCGATGCTGACGCGATCGCGAGAATCGATAAACAGAAGCACTTCGCCCACCGGGACATCCATGAAAGTCTTTACGTAAGGCAGAATCACCTGTTTTTTGTTGATTTCGATTCGTAATTTTTCGCCGAGGTTGTAGCCGAGCTCCTTGAATTCCTCGCCGGGGATGTCCGTGATCAGGGAGCCGAACGGATCGTCGAGGGCGATGATGTCGCCGGCGATGCCCTTGTCGCTGGTCGTGGAGGTCTTGGGAGTAAGACGGAGGAGTTGAGGCACAACGGGGCCGACGAGATTGAAATCCCATCCTGCGGCGAGGTGCGCGCCAGCCGGAGAAAAAATGTCGCGGCCGTGGAACGTGGAGGAAATCGGGGCCTGAATCGTCCAATTTGGATTAGTGATTTCGCGGGCGGAGTCCAGGCCGTCACGATCGACCACTGGCGTGATCAGGCCATTGTCCGGGAGAACAAAATACTGGCCCTTTCTTGATTTGACGATGATGGCTTTGCGCGAAGTGCCGACTCCAGGGTCGACGACGCTTACAAAAACGGTTCCCGCTGGGTAGTAAGGAGACACGGCAGCAAGGAATCGCGCGCCTTCTTCGATTTGGTATGGCGTCACCTGGTGGGTGATGTCCATAATGCGAGCGTCGGGGGCGATGCTGAGCATGACGGCTTTGCAGATGGCCACGGCATCATTGGCGGTACCGAAATCGGTCATGAAGACAATCGCGGGCCGCGCGCCGGATTTGCCGTCGGAGGACGAATCGCCCGGTGCAGGAGACTTCGAGCAGGCGGGGACAAGCAGAGCGAGCAAGAGCAGCGGTAGAACAAACAAGCGAGGGCGGGAAATCATCAACGCTCCGTTACGGCTAAGTATTTTGCTTGCGAGCTAGTGTAAGACGCGCGGTTGACATCCGGCAAGATGCGTTCTAAAAGGGACGCGTGGCAGGGGCAGCTATCCGCAGGGACCACATGATTTACTGGATTGTTGTTGGGTTGATCGCCGGCTGGCTGGCCGGAAAAGTGATGAAGGGCGGGGGATATGGTGTGCTGGTAGACATCATCCTAGGGATACTCGGCGGCATCGTTGGTGGCTGGCTGTTTGGGTTGCTTGGCATTTGGCCAGGCGGAGGGATCATCGGGTCCATCCTCGTTGCCTTTGTCGGCGCAGTGATTCTGGTGTGGATCGCGCGGAAGTTGAAAAAGGCGTAGGGATGTTTTTGTTAAACAGAAAGCCGCCACTGGTGCGCAACTTTGAGATTCTCCGGCGCCGGTGCACTGCTATTTCAGGAACGCGCGTCCTCCTACGAAGCAGCGGGGTCGGGTGTGCGCAAAGCGCGAAGAGCGGCGTAGCCAAGCAGCACAATGGCAAGGCCGAGAGCGATCCAAAGTAAATTCGGATGACGTTCGGTGAAGGGGCGAGGATCCGCGTAATTGGAGGTAGCCTCTTCGGCTCCCAGCCCAAGGTGGGCCATCGCTTCGTTTGCCTGGATATGCAGGGTTCGCGCGAGGTCGTATTGCGGTGCGGTCGCCCGGAAGTTGCCGTAAATCAAGCGATAGGAACGGTCTTGCCCCGGGTGGAAGAGAACGAAGCGCACGGGCATCGTCAGCGAGAGGCGAACCGCGGAGAGCGGGGCATCGCTCGCGTTGAGCACTGCCACACGCCAAAAACGTGGTCCCCACATCTCGTAACACGGCACGCCCAAGGATTCTTCGATTTTTCCGTTGACCACAAAACGGTGAATCTCGCCGCCACCGGCTGACTGCCACTCCTTCAGATCGGCGCTATTGAGCAGGCGCACCGCCCGGTAAAACTCGGGCTGAGCCGTCTCGAAATTGAATCTCGCTATAGGAATCGTCGCGCTTCCCACGTCCACCGTCCATTGCGTTTGTGTAGATGTGCCGCTCGAATCGGGAAGCAGCATCGCGGTGAGAGGAGCGCCCTTTTCCGCAGGAGTTTCCGTGGTAATGGCAGGAAAAGAAAAAACCTCAATACTTGTTACCTCGAAGGTGTGTGCGGATTCCTGGATGCGCACACGCAGATAACGCGCATTGTTCTCTGAATAGCGAACGGTCTGATTGCCTTCGAGGTTTTCCCTGCGGAAACGGGAAATCGGCGCGCGCGCGTTGACGATGCGCCACTGGTGAGCATCATCGCTCACGGCCACTTCCACCCAATTGATGAAATCGGACTCGGATGTCTGCACGCGAAGACTATTGTGAAAACCGGCGCGCTCGCCCAAGTCCAAAACAACCTGGGTGAATTGGCCGGGGACGAAGCTATTCTCACGAAGAGTAGCGGCGAGCCTGACGGGCTGAGGCGGCGGCGTTATTTGCGACCTTACTTCGAAGGGAAGCTCATGGCCGAGATCATCGACGATGCGAAGGTCGGCGAGCTGATTTTCTGAATGCGAGAAGATTTCCCTATCGAGCGTCACGTAGTTGAGCGCTTCTGCGCGTCCTGACGAAATGGCGCGTGAGTAGCGCCAGGAGCGCCACGCGGAAGGAAGATCGGTGGGGAGAGCCGAAGCGCCAAGTATGCCGGACACCAGCAGTAGAGAAAGGATGCGGCGCGTCATGGCGAAAAACGCTCGCGAGCGACTTTGCGTTGATACAGGAACGAAACGGTGAGCAGAACAAGGCCGAGAATGAAGAACGAGACGATGCGGTAGAAGCGTTCGAGAAACGAGCTGTCATAGATGAAGACTTTGACGACGACCAAGCCGAAAAGCACGAGCGCCTGCCAGCGCAGCAGTGCGGATTCCCGTTTGACTCCAAGAGCGATCAGTCCGGAAGCGTAGGCGGTCCAAAGAAGAGAAAGCGCGAGGTGTTGGGCAAGACCGGAGTCAATACCCAGGCCAGCGCGAGAGCCGAAGTGATCCCAGAGTTCAAGCGAGAGGGCGATCAACGCGAATACGTTGATGGCAACGGCGAAGACGCCGAGAGCGTTGAGTTCGTCGGGGCCGACCGAGGAGGCGTGTTCGCGCGCGGCGTAGATGACTACGCCGAAGCAGAGGATCAGGACGGCATAGGCGGCGAATCGCTCGTTGAACAGAAATTGCCGTGCTGGCAAAGGAAAAATCAGTAGCCGGGCGGCGGCCAGCGCGAGAAGGAAATAGCCGCCAGCGCGCAGGTGGCCGGTCATCGAACGGAAGCCGGTCCACACAAGGATTGCGCCTTCGACAGCAAAGGCTAGCGTGATCCATTTGCCGTCGAGGCGGATGGGAATGGCCAGGGTGGCAAAGGTCAGCGCGAGGCCGGCAAAGAGCAAGCGCGTCAGCGGCGATTCGCCGGTTTTTGGCGGCGGAACGAGGCGCGCGACAAGTACATGAGCCGCGGATAAAGCGAGGACCAACAGCGTTAGCGGCCAGCGGTCTTGCGGCCAGAGCATGGTGTAGAGTGCACCGAAATATGAGAAGGAGTTTAGGAGGACCACCAGGGTATCCAACTCCCGCAAGCGGGAAAACCGCACGGCTCGGATGACCGGAAGAGCGGCGTAGAGAAAAAAGAAAAGCGTGGCAAAAATCACCGTGCGCTCGAGCTTATCCGGACGATAAAACTCCGAGTACCAGCCCCAGAAATAGAATTGGCTGAGTAGGAAGGAAATGGGTGTGAGCCAGCGCCAGTCGCGGCGCATTTCGATGACCAGAAGCCCCGCCCCGAGAGTCAGGAGGTAGCTGAAGAGAACAATTTGCGCGTCCTTCCCTTGGCTGACGAGTATGGGCGTGAGAAAACCACCGAAGAGCGAGAGCAGAGCGATGCGCTGAGAATTGCGGCCCAGGGCCACGGCAGCCATGCCCGCGGTGACGACAATCATCGCGATGAAGCCCACATCAAGGCTGAAGAGCTCGTAGTACTGGCAACCTGCCCAGATCGATAGATACATCACTGCCGCGCCCAGCCCCGCGATGCCTTCCGAGAAGTAGGAATAGCCGCGTTTCAGCAGCCATTGGCTCCAGGGGAGCATTGCAGCGCCGAGCAAAATTCCAATCGCCACGCGGCCCCTGGGGCCGATCCAGTTGTTGTCAAAGGCATATTTCAGAAAGAAAGTGGCCGCACTGATGATCGCAACGATGCCGATGCGATTCAGCCAGCGCCCGCCAATCAAAGTTTCCAAATCGAGGTTGGACGATGACTTTGGCTTAGAGCTGTGAAGCGGAGGCGCCGCAAAGACGTCGATCTGCGGCGGAGGAAAAACCTCGCGTGGATGGGAGAGCTGTGGAAGAGGAAGCGGCGGTGGCGGGGAACCCTGCGGGGTGGTAATAACCGGGGATAGAGGTGGTGCACTGGGGACGGGCTGGCTACCCACAGGCTTCGATTCCTGGGAGCTGGCCTGCTGTGACGAGAGCGACTTCTCGAGCGTCTGAAGGCGCCGTTCCAGGGCGGATAGCCGATCCCCAAGAGTGAGCAGGGAGCCACCACGCAATTGTTCCGAGATCTTCTGAACGCGAACAAAAGCGGCAATGGCAAGAATCGGAGTAATGATGATCAAGAGGATTGCGAGGACGGCAAGTAGTTCCATGTTGGAGGCGGGAGAATTGAGACCCAGGAATTAAAACATATTTGGGTAATCCGAACAATCGGCGATCCTTAGAGAGGGCAGCAGGCTTTTTTCACCGGGCGCATTTTCTGCTTGACGCGAGCGAATAAAAAGCGAAATATATCGACCTCTGGGGCGATACTCGTCAGCAGTTTGAAACGATTTGGCGAGGGAGAATCACTAACTGACAGCCTCCAGAGACCCCTGTACGGAAGGACAGGTTTTCCACAGGTGGTACAGGGAAAAAGAGGCGAAAACTGAGGCGAAAGGTTAATGCATATTAACCTGTTTAATTTCATATCTTTACATTAATCGGATGCCACAAGGTGCAGTACTAGGCGAATAGTTTAGACCCCAAAATGTGACTTGCGTACCATCGCCTTGGGGGTCCAAAAGGTGTCAAATGGTACAGGTCCAGAGCGAATGGACCTTCTGGACAGTGTGGCGCATCCAACTGAGGGATAAGGATTTTGAGAAAGTGAAACGCAGACCGGCGGTTAGGGTTGAGCGGAACAGGAGATGGGGACAGGGAAGATGAAGACCAAAGACAAGAGCCGAAAATGGATGTGGATGTTTCTAGCCGCGCTGGTTTCGCTGCAGATGTATTTTGTGTGGGAACTGCTGGCGGTATTTGCGTTGTTTGCGCTGGGATTTGCGGCGGTCGCTTCCGTGGTCGGAAGCTTGTACATGCTGCACCGCTTCTGGGCACTGACGGTAGATCGCCTGGCCGATAGCCAGCACCCGATTATGGTCGCGACGCGGCAGGGCATCTACACGATCGAAGACGCGGCGCGGCGGCCATTTCGGCGTCCGGGTTCAGCGGCAGCGCGCTAACTGAGTTTACGAATTTCTGGCTGCGGCCAGAGCACACGCGGAGGCGGTCATACCGACTCCTTCGGGGCTGGCACAGTCTCCGCGGCAATAAGAACGAAGAAAAAAGCCAACCGTTCCCTCAGAACGGTTGGCTTTTTTCTTTCCCGGGATAGGGAATCTCGTACCTCAGCCACGACATCCTTGTTTGGGTTCGCCCCGCCAATCTTTTTCAATGGGTGAGAGGATCGATGTCGGTACCGGGGAGGATTTCGGGATCGTCCTTGGGCCGCGAATCGCTGTCCGCATCAAAAAGGGTTTTCCCGTTGTCTTTGACAAGTCCGCCGAGGGTGGATTTCGAGTGTTCATCCACGGCGCTGACGGCGGCTACCAAGCAGGAGTACAGAAAGGCCTTCATCCCTTTGCGGAACTGATCCGTGGAGCGCTCGGCGGCTCGCGCCACTTCGCTTTCCAACGCCAGGCGGCGCGCTTCGCAAGCAGCGCGGCTCTCGGCGTCCAATGAGGACAGGGCGGACACTGCTCGCTCTTTGGTCTCCGACAGGACCGCATTCACCTGCAAGTCCGTCTGCCGCTGAAAAGCTCCCAGCGCGGAATTCACCGCGCTCTGCACCAGTGCCTGGACTTCTGCGGAGCGCGCTTCAATCTTCATGAGCGCCTCCTGCGTCACGGCTTGGGTGTTTTCCAGCATGAGCTCATAGCGGCGGTGCGCAGTGCGGGCGGTCGCTCCCTCGAACTCGGAGGTCGCCCGGGCCAGCGCATCTTTCAGGCGTGCATGGAGTTGAGGCTCCCCTTCGCGCTGCATCCGTTCTAAAAATTCCTGCGATCTTGCCAGTTCGCGCCGCAATTCCCCCCCCTGTTTCTCCAATCGGTGCGCCATCTCTTGGGCCTGGCTGCGGTACTTTTCCAATTGATCTTTCCACTGTGTGGCGATCTCGGTGGAGGATTCCAGCTTCGAGGTAAGTCTCATCGCCTCCACCCGGGTGGGGAAAAGTTCCTCAATCTCGCGCACGCTGGAGTTGCGTACCTCATCAATGGAGTTGAGCGCCTCGCGCACCGCATCGTCAACTTTTTTGGCCACCGCCGCTTGCACGGCCTTCTCCGCGGCTTGCTGCAGCTTTCCTTGCAGGGCGGCGATCAGTCCATCCGGTGTGATAACGACGCGTTGCGGTCTGGGGGCTTCAGCCAGTTTTGGCGTTTGCGCCTTCGTCGCAGCGGGCGAGGGGGAAGGGAATGTGGCGACCTCCGCCATCTTGTGCTCGGCGCTAACCGGCAGCTCGTCGAGGTTCACGGTTACAGGCGGGAGATCCAAGGCGGGGGCGACCGCAGTTGCAAATTGGGCCATAGGCGTGTTCGCCCCGCCAGCGGTCATCCAATCCTGGGGCGGCATGAGGATCCCCCATACGTTTCCGGGGTTTTCCAACTCCACGCCGACTTGCTGCAGTTCCCGCGAACTCTGGGAGGTGTGGACCGAGCGCACTTTGGCGCGTACCGCTGGAGGCTTGGGCTCCACGTTCAATCCCACGACTTGCAAGGTGACCCACGATCCAACCCCGTAATCGTGCCGCGAAGGATACCGGCAACCGTGCAAGTTCAGGCTAGTCGAGACGGTTCTTTCTACAAACGGCTCGCCCAAGCGGTTCTGACCGAAGACGATCAGTGGGACAGACCGCTCGATACGCGTACTGCGCCGCGCATCTTCCCCCGCGGAACGATCAGGAGGACTAATCAGAGGCGCTTGGCTCACGTCTGCTCCAAAACGTTGCGGTTCCTATTTCCGGCAGCTCCGGGAGATGATTGCCCGGTCGAGAGAGTTTTTCCCGAGCGAACGCACATTCGCGTCTGGGCGAACCATTTTCCAGCAACTTGTCAGAGTGTGCCCTTCGTGGGAACCCCACGCGGCAGATGTTAGCCGAACCTCGCTCCGTTGTCGATATTTCCGTGGGTGATTCTGTGCTTCCACGATGTAAAACCCGCCGCAGTGGGTCTCGTTGGAAGGGGGCGTTTCCCCTTTATCGCCCGACCTTCTTTGGACCCGGCGTGGGACCGATAATAATCTTGCCCCCGCCACCACTGGCTACCTTGTCGCCGAGGCCGGGATGCAGCAAGTCGACCGCCAGTATCTCGTACTCGCAGTCATCATTTTTCTTGGCCAGTGGATCGGCCATGAGCGTGATGCTTCCCACCTGGGCGAGCAGGGCATCGATCAGCGGATGCTTGCGGCGACCCTTTGCCCAAAGCCGTATGCGATAGTCCTTGCTGTCTTGATTGCCGAACTTGACGGTGCCCTCCACGTTCACGTAAGCGATTTTCTTGTCGGGCAACCCGTTCGTGATCGTGATATCCGTCGGTGGCGCCGCTGGAGTCGATTTTGTCCTGGCCTTTGCTGCACCTGTGCTAGGCATTGTGATTCTCCTTTCGAAAGTCTACTGCTTTCCGCTGGAGCGGAAACTCGGGTCTGCCAGCAGGCCGTGAAGAGCCAGTCGGCGCTGAAGATCGTCCATTGAAGAGCCGTTCTTCAGGCTCTGTAGCGCATATTGGATGGCGCGCTTGCGGTCGCCCAAGTCTTCATAGGTTTCCGCAACATCGGCGAGAACGGATGAATCCTTCGGGGCCAGCGCTAGCGCGCTATCCACGTGTGCGAGCGCTTTTTCGCGAAGCTTGTCTTCCGCATAAAAAGTGCTGAGTGCGGATTGGACTGCGGCTTCCTGGGAATTCAACGCGGCGTACTCCTCAAGAAGGCTCAGTGTTTTTGCACGCACGATCCTGAAGTTCTCATCGTCCTTGAGCCACTGGTAGGCGAGCAGCAGGTTGGCCCATACCCGCCAATCCTTGTCATTGAGTGCAAGCGCTTGCCGCGTGGCTTGCACGCCGTCGGCGTAGCGCTTCTCCGTTATGTATAGGAAGCCCAGGTTTGCGAAGGCCTCGTAATTGGGCGCCAATTGAATGGATTTTCTGAACGCCGCTTCCGCCGCGGCATTCGATTGCGAATCGTTTAGCGACATATACTCCGCGCCCAGATTGCTATAGGCCACGGGATTGTCCGGGGTGAGCTCAATGACGCGCCGGTACTGCGCGATAGCATCCGGTAGGCGGTTCTGGCGGTCATAGAAATTTCCGAGTGCCGTGTATCCATCCCAGTAGTCAGGTCGAAGAGCGATGGCGCGTTTGTAGTTGGCCTCGGCCTCGGCAGCATGGCTCGTGTGCTCGTATGCGGAGGCCATGCCCATCACGGCGGCGGCGTCGCGTGGATTGATATCGAGAGCTTTCTGGAATTCCTGAAGCGCCAGGTCCGTCTTGGTGAGCAAGATATTCAGATAGCCGAGGGTTACGTGAGCCCCCGGAAGATGATCGTCGATTTGAATGGCCTTCTCGCAATTCGCGGCAGCTTCAGCGAGCCATGCGGGATGATGTTCCGTCTGAAATTTCAAACGATAAACCTCTCCAAGAGTGGCGAAACCTAGAGCGAAGCGCGAGTCCGTCTTTACGGCGGAGTTCAAAGCGGAGATCGCCAGATCGAGATTGCCAGGTTTGTCGTAGCGCTGGATGTACCCAAGCGCTTTCAGGTAGGACTCGTACGCGGTTGCTACGACGCTGCCAGTGGGCGTGCGGGCCGCTCCGGGCACTTTGACTTTCATCAGGCGCGCTAGATGGGTAACGGCTTGATCCTGAAGTGCCGCAAGGTCGCCGCCGCGATCTTCCAGCTCCGCCGAGCCGATCTGACGGAGACGTCTTGAATCAATCAGAACCACTGTCAGGTGGACTGCCGGACCTTTGTGCTGAACGCTTCCTTGCACCACCATAGTGGCGCCGAGTTCGCGAAAGGCGGAGGCCGGATCGTTGACTTTATGTTTGCGCACTACACTGGCGGGCACCACCCAAAGCGATTGCTGAGCCGCTTCGAGATTCGAGAGCTCGTTGGTCAGCGAGTCCATCATCCCTTCCGCGACCGGCTCGTATTCGGGATCGTTGGCGGAATTGGCGAATGGCAGTACCGCGATATGCTTATCTCCAGCGGCGTAAGCGAGTCCCGCAAAGCGTTCGCGCACCGGAGAAAAAAAGGACGTGGCAATAGCTCCCAAGACCACTCCAACGGATGCAAGCAGGAGACGCCGGGCTTTCCTGGGTTTGCCCACGGCCCAGCTCGGCGTGGAGGCATTCTCTACGTATTGCTTGAGCTCACGTGTGTTAGCGGTGCGTGTGAGGGTCGGTTCCTCGGCCGGCGCTGGACTTGACGCGATTTCAACGAGCGCGGTTTCCAAATCGCGGAGCATTTCATTTGCGCCGGCATAACGGCGCTCCGGCTTTTTTGAGAGCGCACGATAAGCGATAGGACTTACGGCTTTTGGAACCACGTCGAGCGCTGCGGGAGGATGATTGAGGATTGCAAATGTCATTGCTCCCTTATTGGGCCGTATGAATGGATGACTCCCCGTGATCATTTGTACCAGGATTACGCCTAGCGCCCAGATATCGCAGCGCCGGTCGATGGCTTCACCGAGGATTTGCTCGGGAGCCATGTACGGAAGTGTGCCAGTGGAAGAGATGCTCTGTGTGGCGCTGGCCGTGGCTACAACCCGAGCGAGGCCGAAGTCCACGATCTTAACCAGCCTGTCATTGGTGATAATGATGTTCGAAGGTTTAACGTCGCGATGCACGATGTTGCGCGCATGAGCCGAGCTCAGCCCTCTCGCAATCTGTATTGCTAGGTCGAGCGATTCGCGGACCGAGATCACGCCGCGCGACAACTTCTGCCCCAGTGTTTCACCCTCGTAGTAACCCATGACGATGAAGAGCTGGTGCTCCTCGGACTCTTCGATCCCATGAATAACACCGATGTTCAGATGATCCAGTGCCGAAGCGGCGCGAGCCTCGCGGAGCAGGCTTTGTTTGTCCCGGTCGCTGACGGCGACATCCGTGGGCAAGAACTTCAGGGCGACAGTGCGCTCAAGCTTCAGGTCGAGCGCTTTATACACCACACCCATGCCACCGGCACCTAGTTTGTCGGTGATTTTGTAATGCGAGATGGTTTTACCAACCATACGGCTGGGACGAAACTGGCGCTGATTCTAGGTGCTCCACCCAGGCAAGTCAACGAACGCTGGGCAATTCCTTGTGGTCAGCGGTCCTCGATTCTGGCCGTCTTTGCATTTCAAGAACGTACAAGAGTGGTACTCAGAGCCATACATGGCGCGCATTTCAATATGACAGACGACAGGACACTCCTAAGTTGCGTTGATAATTTCCCTTCGGGATCCCAGCCACTCAAGCCATGGCGTGCATGCTAGGACGCGACGAATTTCGCCGGCTCTGATAGGCTTTGCGTTCTTGAGGGGGGGAACATTTCATGCATCGTGCACTTATTGGTTTTGGCTTGAGTCTCGCAATGCCAATGCTCGCGTTCTGCCAGACGCCACACCGCGTCGCTATCCGCGCCGGACATTTGATCGACGGAAAGAGTGATAAATCGCTCGAGAACGCGCTGATCGTGATTGAAGGCGACAAAATCGTTTCCGTTGCGGCGGGAGGGAGCGCGCCCGCGGGTGTGGAAGTGATCGACCTTTCCAAGGCCACGGTGTTGCCCGGTTTCATTGATACCCATACGCACGTTCTCCTGCAAGGCGACATCACCGCCGAGGAATACGATGCGCAATTGCTGAAGGAATCGATTCCGTATCGCGCGATCCTTGCCGCGCGCAATGCACAAATTGCACTTTCGCATGGATTCACAGCCATTCGCGACCTGGAGACGGAAGGCGCGATGTACGCGGACGTGGATGTGAAGACAGCGATTGCCAAGGGCGAAGTGCCCGGCCCGCGCATGCAAGTAGCTACGCGCGCGATGACTCCCACGGGAATGTATCCCCTGCTGGGTTATTCCTGGGAGTTAAAGGTTCCCACAGGCGTGCAGTATGTGGATGGAGCAGATGGAGCGCGCAAGGCCGTGCGCGAGCAGGCCATGTACGGGGCCGATTGGATCAAATATTACTCTGACCGGCGCTACCACTTCGAGGATGACAACGTGCTCCATTCCATGGTGAACTTCACCGATGAAGAAGCAAAAGCTATCGTGGACGAGGCGCATCGCATCGGCAAGAAAGTTGCGGCCCATGCGATTGGGAGCGACGGGATCGCGGCCGCGCTCCGCGCCGGAGTGGACACCATCGAACATGGCGACGGCCTCACCGATGCGTTGATGGATGAAATGGCGCGCAGAGGCATCTATTGGGTGCCAACGATCACTGTGGGTGTCTATGTCGCGCCCGGCCGTAGCGGAAACTGGCCGAAGATGGCGGACCTGCAGCGCGAGAATTTTCCAAAGGCGGTCAAGAAAGGCGTGAAGATTGCCCTTGGAACGGACGCCGGTGGCTTCGATTGGAAGGCGCTGAACCAAGCGAACGAATTTGCATACTACGTGCAATACGGCATGACGCCGATGCAAGCGATTCGTGCGGGCACCACCACAGCTGCCGCACTCCTCCGGCTGGAGCGACAAGTTGGCAACTATCGAAGCCGGCAAGTGGGCGGACATCGTAGCCGTCAGTGGCGATCCGCTAAAAGATATCAAAGAGCTGGAAAATGTGAAGTTCGTAATGAAAGGCGGGACCGTTTATAAGAACGAAATGCGTTGAAAGCACATTTTTCCGAAAATCAAGCGAAACCAGTGGGTGCGTAATTGCAATCAATAAAACACGACCCCGCCATCGACGTTGATAGACTGCCCGGTCATGGCGCTGGATTGATCGGAGCAAAGAAAAAGTGCAGCGCGCGCAATCTCATCGGCTGTCTGTGCGCGGCCCTGGAGAAGTCCACTCAAGAAGCCGGCCAGTTGCTCCTCTTCATGCAAACCCATTTTCTTCGCCAGCACGGCTCCCAGTTCCTTCGACATCTGCGTTTCCGTCACCGGGCCGGGGCAGATGGCATTCACGCGGACGCCCTTGCGCGCCCCTTCTGCCGCTGTGACCCGCGTCAGCCCCAGCATTCCCGCCTTCGCCGCGGCGTATGCCGAGCCCCACGCGTAGGCGGCTTTTGCCGAGAGGCTCGAGATGTTCAGGATCACGCCGGACTGCCGCGCGTACATCTCCGACAACACAAGTTTCGACAGCAGAAAAGCCGCACGAAGATGCACGGCGATCACTTTGTCGAATTCCGCAAGCGGATACTCTTCCACCGGAACCACCGGGCCGTAATGTCCCGCATTATTCACAAGAATGTCGATCGTGCCGAATTTTGCTCGCGCCGCCGCAACGACCTGCGCGCAATCGGTTTCCCGCGATAAGTCTCCCGGGACGTAACCGGCTCGGCCTCCCGCACTCGTGATCGCCGCTGCCGCGCTGCCGAGTTCCTTTTCCGTCCGCGCCGTAAGAAACACGGCAGCACCCTCCTTCGCAAAAAGCTGAGCGATGGCCCGGCCGATTCCACGGCCCGAGCCGGTTATGAGTGCGACACGATCTTTGAGCAGCATAAGGACCACGAGAATAGAAGGAAGCAAGCGCCGAGGCAAGCAGGCGGCGGTTGCGGCCGCGCGTATTCCCAACCCACTGGCCTGGAACTGTACTTCAGTTCAGCTGCAATCCGCTGAGCGCGAATCTAATATGGGTTACAGATTTCTCCCGAGCGGCATTTGAAGTGTCTTTTACTAGGCTTCATTTCATGAATTCGCTAAAATTCTTAAACCACCCTCGGCAGTTGGTTTCGTACTCAGCCCAGTTTTTGACTTCTAGGTTGAGGGTAGAGCTGATGCGTCGATTCTCGTTTTCATCTTCAGTTGCAATCATTCTCGTGACGCTTCCTTTCGCGGGGTGCGGAAGCTATTCCAGCACTGTTTCAGGAAATGGGCCTGTTGCCCCTTACATCAACACACAGCCTGCCAATCAAACTGTGACTGCGGGGCAGACCGCCACATTCAGTATTGTCGTTGCGGGTACGCCGCCCCTCACCTATCAGTGGCAGAAAAACGGTGCCGACATCAGTGGCGCCACCTCATCCAGTTACACAACTCCGGTCACTACCGCGGCGGACAGCGGCGAAATGTTTCGCGTCATGGTAACCAACGCTGCGGGTAGCGTAACCAGCAATTCGGCGACGCTTACCGTCAATGCTGGCACAGCTACTTCAAGCGTGGACGTAATCACCTATCACTACGACAACGGCCGCTCCGGCATGAACCTCAATGAAACGACCCTGACTCCCGCGAACGTGAATTCCACGCAGTTTGGAAAGAAGGGCGAATTTATCGTCGATGGTAAAGTTGACGCCCAGCCTCTGTATCTTTCGCAGGTTACCATCAACGGACAAACGAAGAATGTACTTTACGTCGCGACTGAGCATGGCTCCGTCTATGCCTTTGACGCCGACTCAATTAACGGAACGACTTCCGCGTTTCTCTGGAAGACCACCACGCTCGGCAGCGGCGAAATCACTAGCGATAATCGCGGCTGCGGCCAGGTGTCACCGGAGATTGGCATCACCGCGACGCCGGTCATCGACCGCGCCCGCAATGCCATCTATGTCGTGGCCATGTCGAAGAATGCCAGCGGGAGTTATTTCCAGCGATTGCATGCACTGAATCTGTCCACCGGCGCGGAGCTTTTCAGCGGTCCCCAGACCATCACCGCAACGTATCCCGGTACGGGCGACAACAGCTCCGGAGGAAACGTCGTCTTTGATCCGAAACAATACAAGGAGCGGCCCGGCCTGCTGCAAATCAACGGAACGATTTACACCACGTGGTCCTCCCACTGCGATATCCGGCCCTACACTTCGTGGGTGATGGCCTTTAGTGCGGATACACTCGCGCAAACGAGCGTCCTAAATTTGGTTCCGAACGGCAGCGAGGGTGGCATCTGGATGGCGGGCACCGCGCCCGCGGCCGATCCCGCTGGCAATTTGTTCTTTATCCTAGGAAACGGCGATTTCGATACCACCTTGAACCCCAGCGGTTTTCCGGCGAACGGCAATTGTGGCAACTGCTTCGTGAAGCTTTCCACTTCCAGCGGATTGAAGCTTGCCGATTATTTCACTCCGCACAATACCGTCGCGGA
>WNFR01003404.1_pt1 | contig 16463 bp, 11 predicted proteins | sample 5400221 | NCBI WGS metagenome assembly WNFR01 (sample SAMN13153357, study PRJNA577476) | soil metagenome | isolation source: 40 cm soil under Madrone tree | place: USA:California | collected 2016-06-14 | reverse complement strand
CGCGCTGCTGCCGAGCGATTCCATTCCCGACGGCACCGGCTCCGGATCGCTCGCCGCCCCGGCGCCGCCGCCGAGCGCCGTGAGCCCGAGCGCGACGGCCACTACGGTGCCTGCGAGCGCATGCATCACAGCGCAGGCTGCCACGACGCCCGCGGCGGCGCAATTTGGGCGCGAGCACCCGGTGGGAGAAAGTCCCAACTGCGTCGCCCCACCGTCATGCGCGTCGCTGCGCCGGCACGGCCATCGAGTCGGACTAGCGTCGCACCTGCGCGTCGTTCGCGGGTAATGTCACTTTGCCGCGGATGGGACTGGGTCGAGTTGCGAGCCAGACGAGGCGCGAGGCGAGCGAGCAGCGCAGGCGTAGCGGAGCTACGCCGAGCAGCGGAGCGACCGAGCAACGAAGTATGGCGACGCAAATCGCCCCAGTACCGGGTTGAGCGGTGGCGGCGGGCGATGCTTTGATGCATCCATGGCGCTCTCGCTCCTCGACGCGATCCGTGCCGCGGTCCGGCGCTGGGGGCTGCTGCGCGCGGGTGACGTCGTCTTGGCCGCCGTCTCGGGGGGCGCCGACTCGGTCGCGCTCCTCGTCGCGCTGCACGAGCTCCGCGGCGAGCTCGGCATCGAGCTCCGCGCCGCGCATCTCGACCACGGCCTCCGCGCCATCGAGAGCACGGCGGATCGGACGTTCGTGGAATCGCTGGCGCGCCAGCTGGCGGTGCCGCTCACGGTGGAGGCGGCGCAGCTTCCTCCGGGGAACGTCGAAGCGGAGGCGCGCCGCGCCCGCTATGACTTTCTCGCACGCGCGGCGGCGCGCGTGGGCGCATCGAAGATCGCCACTGCACACACGGTCGACGATCAAGCCGAGACAGTGCTGTTGCGTCTCGTCCGCGGCGCCGGCCGCCGCGGTCTCGGCGGCATCCGGCCGCACCGGGGCGCGATCGTCCGGCCGCTCCTGCTCTGCGATCGCGTGCAGGTCCGCCACTTCCTCGCCGCCCGCGGTCTCGCCTGGCGCCGCGATCGCAGCAACTTCGATTACACGCTCGCGCGCACGCGCGTCCGCCTCGGATATCTGCCGGCGCTCGCGCGCGAGCTGAACCCGCGGCTCAGCCGTGCGCTCGCCCGCCTCGCCGACGTGCTGCGCGAGGAGGACGTCCTTCTCGATGGCATTGCCGCGGCGGTGCCGCGCGTCGGCGACGACATCGATCTCGACGTGCTGCGGGCGCTCGAGGCGCCGATCGCGCGTCGCGTGGTCCGTCGCTGGTGGCGGCGCACCGACGGCGCACGCCGCCTCGCGTTCGGGCACGTCGAGGCGGTGCTCGAGCTCGCCGCACGCGCGCACGGCGGCGGGCGCGTGCGCGTCCCCGGCGGTTGGGTGGTGCGGAGGCCGACGACGCTCGCGTTCGAGACCGGCGACGGCGACGTCCCGGAAACCGCACCGTACGAGCGGGGACTGGTCGCGGGCGAGGTCACGGAGCTACCCGGCGGCTGGCGCCTCGCCGTCGACGAAGCGATCGTGGCGGCCGCGACGGCGCCGAGCGACGACGTCTGCGTGCTCGATGCGGATGTCCTCGAGACTCCGCTCGTCGCACGGAACCGGCGTGTCGGCGACCGCATGCTCCTCCACGGTCTCGGCGGGCACACGTCGCTCAAACGGCTCCTCATCGCGCGGCGTGTGCCGCGCGCGCTGCGCGCGCAGCATCCCGTCGTGGTCGACGGCAGCGGTGAGATCGTCTGGGTGCCGCGCTGCGGGCGCGCGGCGCGCGCGCTCGTCGGCGCGGGGACGCGCCGCGTGCTCGTCGTGCGCGTCGACGCCGCACCGGGAGCGGCGTAGAACGCATACACGCATTGCTGCGCGATACCCCCTATGGTACCTTGACACACGCTGCCGTGCCGATTCGTAAGGGAGATAAGACGGTGAATCAGCTCTCGCGCAACCTCGCGCTGTGGCTCCTGCTGATCCTGATGGTCCTGCTGTTGGTGAACGTGTTCACCAAGCAGCCGACCCGCGATCAGGAGATGATCTTCAGCGACTTTCTCGCCGCAGTCGATAAAGGCGAGGTCACCGAGGTCACCATCCAAGGGCAGGACATCCACGGCAAACGCTCCACCGGTGAGTCCTTCCGCACTTTTTCGCCGGCGTATCCCGAGCTGATCACCGATCTCCGCAACAAAGGCGTGAAGATCGACGCCCGTCGGGAGGATCCCGAACCCTTCTGGTACGTGCTGCTCGTGAACTGGTTCCCGATGATTCTGCTGATCGGGCTCTGGGTCTTCTTCATGCGGCAGATGCAGGTGGGCGGCGGCAAGGCGATGTCCTTCGGGAAGAGCCGCGCCAAGCTCCTCACCGAGAACCATCACAAGGTCACGTTCGACGACGTCGCCGGCATCGATGAAGCAAAGGAAGAGCTGGAAGAGATCATCGCCTTCCTGAAGGACCCGAAGAAGTTCACCAAGCTCGGCGGCCGCATCCCGAAGGGCGTGCTGCTCGTCGGCCCGCCGGGTACCGGCAAGACGCTGCTCGCGCGCGGTGTCGCCGGCGAGGCTGGCGTGCCGTTCTTCTCGATCAGCGGCTCCGACTTCGTCGAGATGTTCGTCGGCGTCGGCGCCTCGCGCGTCCGCGACCTCTTCGTGCAGGGCAAGAAGAACGCCCCCTGCATCATCTTCATCGACGAGATCGACGCCGTCGGCCGCCATCGCGGCGCCGGCCTCGGCGGCGGCCACGACGAGCGCGAGCAGACCTTGAACCAGCTGCTCGTCGAGATGGACGGCTTCGAGACCAACGAAGGCGTCATCATGATCGCGGCGACCAACCGCCCCGACGTGCTCGACCCGGCGCTCTTGCGCGCCGGCCGCTTCGATCGCCGCGTCGTCGTGCCGCGTCCCGACGTGAAGGGCCGCGAGGGTATCCTGCGCGTCCACACGCGCCGGGTGCCGGTCGCCGACGACGTCGACGTCGAGCTGCTTGCGCGCGGCACGCCCGGCTTTGCCGGCGCCGACCTCGAAAACCTCGTGAACGAGGCCGCGCTCCTCGCCGCGCGCCACAATCGCGAGCGCGTGATGATGATCGACTTCGAGGTCGCGAAGGACAAAGTGATGATGGGCTCCGAGCGCCGGAGCATGATCATCAGCCTCGAGGAGCGCCGCAACACCGCGTACCACGAGTCCGGTCACGCGCTCGTCGCCAAGCTTCTCCCCGGCGCCGACCCGGTGCACAAGGTCACGATCATCCCGCGCGGCATGGCACTCGGTCTGACGCAGCAAGTGCCGCTGGATGATCGCCACACCTACGACAAGGTCTTCCTCGAAAACAACCTGACGATCCTCTTCGGCGGCCGCGCCGCGGAAGAGCTGGTGCTCGGCCACACCACCACCGGCGCCGGCAATGACATCGAGAAGGCGACCGAGCTCGCCCGCAAGATGATCTGCGAGTGGGGCATGAGCGAGAAGCTCGGGCCGATGACGTTCGGCAAGAAAGAGGAGCAGATCTTCCTCGGCCGCGACTTCACGCAGACCGCGGAATATTCCGAGAGCACCGCGGTCGAGATCGACCACGAGCTGCGGCGCATCATCAGCGAGGGCTATCACCGCGCAAAGAGCCTGCTGAAGGAGAACATCGAGATCCTCCACCGCATGGCCGAGGCGCTGCTCGAGCGCGAGAGCCTCGACGGCTCCGACATCGACGTGATCATTCGCAGTTGCGGCGGAGGCAACGGACTGGTCGGCGCCGCAAGCGCCTGAGGCGCTGCGAGGGCGCCGGCGCGGCGGTCGTCGGTGGCGGATGCGGCCGTGACGCGCGCTGAGCGGCGGCTGCTCCCGGAGGGGCGGACGGCGGTGATGGGGATCGTGAACGTCACCCCCGACTCGTTTTCCGACGGCGGCCTCTACGCGCCGCCGGATGCGGCACTGGCGCATGCGCGGCGGCTCGTCGCCGAGGGCGCCGACGTGATCGACGTCGGCGGCGAGTCGACGCGTCCGGGGTCGCTGCCGATCGATGCCGCGACCGAGCGTGCGCGTGTCGTACCCGTGATCGCGGCGCTGCGTGCCGAGACCGACCTGCCGATATCCGTCGACACCACGAAGGCGGAGGTGGCGGCCGCCGCGCTTGCAGTCGGCGCCGACATGGTGAACGACGTGAGTGCAGGCCGCTTCGACGACGCCATGTTGCCGCTCGTCGCCGAGCGCGGCGGCGCGATCGTGCTCATGCACATGCAAGGGGTTCCGGCCACGATGCAGGACGCGCCGACCTACGGCGACGTCGTCGCCGAGGTCGCGGCGTTCCTCGCCGCCCGCGCCGCCGCCGCGCGGGCGGCCGGCGTCGCGGCCGAGCGCATCTGGATCGACCCCGGGATCGGCTTCGGCAAGCGGCCGGAGCACAACCTCGCGCTCCTCGCCGGGTTGGAGCGCCTCGTGGGTCTGGGGTATCCCGTCGTGGTCGGCGCGTCGCGCAAGGGGTTTCTCGGAACCGTCAGCGGCACGGCGGTCGGCGAGCGCCTCGCGCCGTCGCTCGCGGCCGCGGTCATGGCCGTCGCCGCCGGCGCCCGCGCCGTCCGCGTCCACGACGTCGCCCCGACGCGCGCGGCGCTCGCGATCGCGGACGCCGTCGCGCGCACGGGCAGGCTGCAGGGCTGACGCAAGGGTAAACGGCGGCGATGGGTCTCTTCCGCGATTTTCGCTGGCAGGACGTCGTCGACATGCTGATCATCGCCTTCGTCCTGTACCAGCTCGGGCTCTTGATCCGTGGCACCCGCGCCGTGCCGATGATCATCGGCCTCGTCATCCTCGCCGCCGTGTACCAGGGCGCGCAATTCTTCGAGCTCTATACCGTCAACTGGATCCTCGACTCGATCGGCAACGTGCTCCTCATCATCGTCGTCGTCGTGTTCCAGGCGGACATCCGGCGTATGTTGACGCAGTTCGGGACCGGGCCGATCTTCAGCGGGCTGCCGCGGGTCGCCCACGGCCAGGTGATCGAAGAGCTGACGCGCGCTGCGGTGACGCTCGCGAGCCGTCGTATCGGCGGGCTGATCGTGCTCGCGCGTGAGGTCGGCCTCAACGAGTACATGGAAGGCGGTACGCGACTCGACGCCCAGGTGACGAAGGAACTGCTGCAGAGCATCTTCATCCCGTCATCGCCGCTACACGACGGCGCGCTCGTCATCCAGCACGGGCGGATCGTCGCCGCGGGGTGCTTCCTGCCGCTCACCACGAATCCGAACGTGTCGAAGACGCTCGGCACGCGCCACCGTGCCGCGATCGGGCTCACCGAGGAGACCGACGCGGTCGTGATCGTCGTCTCCGAGGAGGAGGGCAAGATCTCGCTCGTCCGCGAGGGGCGCATCACCCGTGACCTCGACGCCGGCGTGCTGCGCAGCACGCTGCAGCAGCTCTTCACGTGATGGCCACGCGCGACTGGCAACGCTACACGGCACCGTTGCGGCGCAACCTGCTCGGCAAGGTCGCGGCGCTCGCCGTCGCATTCGTGCTCTGGCTCTTCGTGAACGCCGGCAAGCGCGAGACCGAGATGCTGCAGTTCCCGATCGAGTTCCGCAACACGCCCGAGCACTCGGTGCTCGTCACGCGCGAGCGCATCGACTCCGTGGCGGTCAAGCTGAACGGTCCCGGGGCGCTGCTCGCGTCTCTCGACGGCCGCCGGGCGCCGATCATCATCGACCTCGCCGGCGTCGAGCTCGGCTCCGAAATCCGGATCAAGATCCGCGACGAGATGATCCGCGTCCCGCGTGGCGTCCGCATCGTCGACATCGAGCCGGCGCGGATCCCGATCCGCCTAGAGGAGATTCGCCTCGCGACCGTTCCCATCCGGCTCGCCCGCAGCGGTGAGCCCGCCGACGGCTACAAAGTCGATACCGTGCGCCTGACACCGTCGACGGTCGTCGTCAGCGGACCGGCGAGCGTCGTGAGCGGCCTGCAGATCGTCGAGACCGAGCCGCTCGACATCAACGGCGTGACCGCGTCGGTACAGCGTCCGGTCGCGCTCGTCCGCGGCGAGCACCTGCTCTCCGTGACGCCCGAGCGAGTGATGGCGCAAGTCGTCGTCGAGCCGGTCCGTTTGACGCGCGAGCTGCGGCGCGTCGCCGTCGACGTCCGCAATACTGAACGCCCCTTTCAGCTCAGACCGTCGCATGTCAATCTGACCATCCGAGGTCCGGAGCGGACGGTGCAAAACTTGGAGCTCGATCCCGGCAGCGTCTACGTCGACGCCGCGCAGCTCGGGGTCGGGGAGCATCCGCTCGAGCCGACGGTGGCCCTTCCCGCCGGCGTCGAGCTGGTGAAGCGCGAGCCGCCTTCGGTAACCCTGGAGATCTTCGAGCGAAAGGGAGCGCGCCAATGACGACGCCCAGCACGACGAACGGCAACGGCGGCAGCGCGAGGACCCGGCAGCTCTTCGGGACCGACGGCGTGCGCGGGGTCGCGAACATCGAGCCGATGACGTCCGAGACGGCGCTCCGGCTCGGGCGCGCGGTCGCCTACGTCTTCCGCCGCGCCGCCGGCCGCCGTCACAAGATCATCATCGGCAAGGACACGCGCGTCTCCGGCTACATGCTGGAGACCGCGATGGCGTCCGGGATCTGCTCGATGGGCGTCGACGTGCTGCTCGTCGGCCCGCTGCCGACGCCGGGCATCGCGTTTCTCACCCGCAGCCTCCGCGCCGACGCCGGCGCGGTGATCTCGGCCTCGCACAACCCCTTTCAGGACAACGGCATCAAGTTCTTCTCGAGCCAAGGGTTCAAGCTCCCCGACGACGTCGAGCTCGAGATCGAGCGCCTCGTCCTCGACACCGACATCGATCACCTGCGGCCGACGGCCGGTGAGATCGGCAAGGCGTTCCGCGTCGACGACGCGCTCGGACGCTACAACGTCTCCGTCAAGAACACGTTCCCGCGCGATCTCACCCTCGACGGCCTGAAGGTCGTCGTCGACTGCGCGAACGGCGCCGCCTACAAGGTCGCCCCGGAGGTGCTCGCCGAGCTCGGGGCTACCGTGACGACGATCGGCACCGACCCCGACGGCGAGAACATCAACCACGACTGCGGCGCGACGGCGCCCGCCGGGCTGCAGGCCGCCGTAATCGAGCAGCGCGCCCATGTCGGTGTCGCCCTCGACGGCGACGGCGACCGCTGCCTCCTCGTCGACGAGTGCGGCCGGCTCGTCGACGGCGATGCGGTGCTGGCGATCGCCGCACGCGAGATGCTGGAGCAGGGCCGTCTCGCCGGGCGGACGCTCGTGACGACGCACATGAGCAACTTCGGCCTCGAGCTCGCGATGCGCGACATCGGCATCACGTTGGTGAAGACGCAGGTCGGCGATCGCTACGTCCTCGAGGAGATGCTGCGCGGCAACTACAACCTCGGCGGCGAGCAATCCGGCCACGCGATCTTCCTCGACCACACGACGACCGGCGACGGCCTCATCACCGCGCTGGTCGTGCTCGGCATCATGCGCACCCGTCAGGTGTCGCTCTCGACGCTCGCCGCCGTCATGCGCAAGTTTCCGCAGGTGCTGGTGAACGTGCCGGTGCGCGAGAAGCGCGACCTCGACGAGGTGCCGTCGGTGCGAAGCGCCGTCGCTGCGGTCGAGCAGGCGCTCGGCGGCCGCGGCCGCGTCTACATCCGCTACTCGGGCACCGAGGCGCTCGCACGCGTGATGGTCGAGGGCGAGGACCTCGTGCAAGTCGAGGCGCACGCCGCGGACATCGCCGCCGCCGTACGGACGGCGCTCGGTACGGGCGGTGCCGAGCGGGTCGTCGTCAAGAGCGATTAGCCGTCGATGATCGTCACCACCGCCGCCGAGATGCGGCGCATGGACGCGCTCGCGATCGAGAGCGGCATCGCGTCGACGGTGCTGATGGAGCGCGCCGGTGCCGGCGCGGCCGCGGCGCTCCTCGCGCGCTTTCCGCATGCGCGCAAGGCGGGCGTCGTCGTCGTCGCAGGGAAGGGCAACAACGGCGGCGACGGCTTCGTCGTCGCACGGCTGCTCAAGCGCCGCCGCGTGCGCTGCGAGGTGATTCTCGCCGCGCGCGTCGACGACGTCCGCGATCCCGCGCGCGCCAAGCTGCGCGCCTGGCAGCGCGCCGGCGGCAAGACGACGACGATCACCGCCGACGACCTCGGCCCGCTGCAGCGTGCGCTCGCCCGCGCCGGCTGCGTCGTCGACGCGCTCTTCGGCACCGGTCTCACCGGCGAGATCACCGGACTTGCAGCCGAGGCGATCACGCTCGTGAAGGCGAGCGGCCTTCCGACGGTCGCCCTCGACGTTCCGTCGGGATTGGATTCCGACCGCGGCGTGCCGCTCGGGGTCGCGATCGAGGCGGAGCTGACGGTCGCGTTCGCGGCGCCGAAGATCGGCACAGTCATCTATCCGGGGGCGCGTTACGCGGGCGAGCTCGCCGTCGTCGATATCGGCATTCCCGACGAGGTGGTCGCGGCGGTCGCGCCGCGGGGCGAAGCGATTTTCACCGCCGACGCGGCGGCGCTCCTGCGGCCGCGCGATCCGGAATCGCACAAAGGCACGAACGGGCACGTCGTCGTCATCGCCGGCGGCCGCGGGAAGACGGGCGCCGTCGTGCTCGCGAGCCGCGCCGCGGCGCGTGCCGGTGCAGGATTGGTGACGGCCGGCGTGCCCGCGGCCGAGCAGCAAAGCGTCGCCGCGCGGCTGCTCGAAGAGATGACGGCGCCGCTCCCCGACGACGGCGACGGTACGCTCGCATTCCCGGTGCCCGATGCGTACGCCGCACTGCTCGAGGGCAAGCGTGCGCTGGTCGTCGGCCCCGGGATCGGCGTGTCGCCGGCGTGCGCGGCGCTCGTCGGCTGGCTCGTCACGCACGCGCCGCTGCCGGCGGTAGTCGACGCCGACGCGTTGAACTGTCTCGCCGCGACGCCGCCGGACGGCGCGTGGGGCTCACGCGAACGACCACGCATTCTGACGCCCCATCCCGGCGAGATGGCGCGCCTCACGCGGCTCGACGGTGCCGCCGTGCAGGCGGATCGTATCGGCGTCGCGCGCCGGCTCGCGGCCGAGCGTGGAGTGATCGTCGTCCTGAAAGGTGCGCGGACGGTGATCGCCGAGCCGGATGGCAGGCTCGCGATCAATTGTTCGGGCAATCCCGGCCTCGGCAGCGGCGGCACGGGCGACGTCCTCGCGGGGATTCTCGGAGGACTGTTGGCGCAAGGCTACCCGGCTGCCGAGGCCGCACGGCTCGGCGTGTTTCTCCACGGCTACGCTGCGGATCGCATCGCCGCTCGCCGCGGCATGGTCGGCCTCCTCGCGTCCGACGTCATCGAGGAGCTCCCCGCTGCGACCGCCGCGCTCGCCACGGGCGCTGGCGCCTGACGATCGTCCTACGGCGTGAGCGGCACGGTGCGCCGCTCACGGCGCGTCGTGGCCGACACCCTCCGGGAAGATCGCGTCGGCGATCGTATCTCCCGTCGTCCGCCCGTTCGCGATGACGCAATCCTGCTCGCTCGCGAGATCGATGCCGCACGTGTCGAGAGTCGAGAAGTCGGTCTGCCCGCACGCCTGGTCGAGGTCGCTACGCGCTTTGATCTCGTTGAGTGAGCGCGCGTGGCTCTGATCGGCGTACTTGCACAGCTGGGTGTCCGGGGGCGTGCAGTCGTCGTTGGTCATGCAGGGCTCGCCGACATGGCTCGGAGGTCCGACGCACTCGCCGCTTTGGCAAAACGCCAGGACGGTTTTGCCGCCGTCCAGGAGCTTTTGACATTTCGCAGTCACGGCGACCTGCGTCCGTACGAGGCCCTGCAGAGCCTTTCCGATCTGGTCTTGGCAATCGATCGCGTCTGGGGGCGCGTCGGAGCCGATCGAGCCGTACTTGTCCGTGATCGCGTCGACGACGGCGGTCTCGGCCTGACACATCAGACAGTCGGCCGCGGCATCCCAGTCCTCGACGCGACCGCATTTGCCATCGCCCGCTCCCAGCGCCGAGTCGCAATCGCTGTCGGTCGCGCACGGCGCGCCGACGCGCGACACCGGTGCCGCGCACGTGTTGACCGACATCGTGCACGGATCGGGGCACGTGCCATAGCCGAGCGCGCGCGGCGAGCCGGCGGGCTTGCACGCCTCGGCGGCCGTCGTCACCGCGTCCTCGGCAGTCGCAACGGCCTCGTTCGGGTCGGAGTCGCCATTCACCGAGTTGCAGTCGGCGAGCGGCTCGCCGCGCATCTGCCGATGATGGCACGTGACGAGCTTCTCCAACGTCGTCGCCGTGAGCGCCTGGACGGTCTTCGCGATGCCCGTACGGCAGGATCCGAGCGACGGGAACGGCAGCTGCGTCATACCGATCGGATCGAGCTGCACCAGCGTCGTGACGAGCGTGACGGGGACGGGTGTCGGCCCGAACTGCGGCTCGCCCTGTATCCGCTTCTGTGCGGAGATGCCTTGGGTACCCGCTCGCATCTCGCACGCAGCGCCCGGACAATCGGCGTCGCTCGCGCACTTGGAAAATTGCTTGATGCCGCCGTTGCAATAATTCCCGAGCTTCCGGCCGCGGCAGTCCGGCGTTTCCCAGCAGCACACTTGGAGCAGCTGTTTCTTCGCCTTCCATTTGTATTTGCAGGAACCGTTGGCCCCGTTCCAGCACTTCTTGATCGGGGGCGGCTCCGTGCTGTCCGATGTGCAGTCGCCGAAGCTGCTGAGGTCGCGCGGCACGCGGCTGCCGAAGTGCAATGCGGTCTCGGCCGTGTGAACGAAGAGATTGCAAGAGCGATGGATCTCGAGGCCTTGAGCATCGACCATCTGGATCTCGACGATATCCGGATTCGTGCAGTCGCCCGCCTGACCCGAAAACGTCAGGTTGCGACAGTTCAGCTTCCCGGCATCCGCGCTCCCGCGCCACAACGGCACCATGACGACCGCAAGAACGAGGCAAAGGCGTGTACAGGTTCGAGTGCGTAGTGGCGTCATGATGATCCTCCGTGATCGCGACAGTTCGATCGGCTGAATCCGCCGGGAGCATAGCGGCCGCATGATGGCCGCTGTCAAGGAAAAACGTAATCGCAGCACCGGATATCGCGACATATCGGTCTGCTTACGGATCTGGAAATAGCCACATTATGGCGCAGTTTCTGCCGCGCCGAACAACCGCGTGCGTTATATGACTGATGTCCCTGAGCAATGCGTCACGTATCGTGGCGCATTAGTCTTTGACGTTGCGCTTTTTTGTTGACAGTTCGGTTCGCGCCGCGTTAACCGTGAGCTCCCGTCAACCTCGTCGACGTCGGGTATCGCCCCCGGGAGGATCACGATGACCACGCATTCCCGCTGCGCAGCAGCGCCCTCGCGACCATCGGTTGGACTGGCGTGCGCGCTCGCCGTTGGCGTCGTGCTACTCGCCGCTGCGCTGCCGGTCTGCGCGCAAGACTTCCAGCTCGTCGCCAAAGGCGCGACGGCTCCCGGATCGAACAGGATCATTCTCGGCGGGGAACCCGGGGTGACGGACGACGGGATCTGCAATGACGTAACGTCGGCGCTGCTCGGCGGCGACGACATTCTGCTGGTCGCGCCGGGGAAGAGTGATCCGTATCAACCGACGGTCCGCGATCCGTCCAGCGGCGGCAACGGTATCATCGATTCCGTCGCTGCCGGCGACGACACGCTGAGCCGCGTCATCTGTCCGGGCGGAGACTCGATTCTCCAGAGCGTCCCCGGGGGCGACGACGTCGTCGTCACGACCGCGAGCCGACTCTGCCAACTTTGCGGACCGGGCTCCGGGGCGTGCATCGGCGCCGGCCCGAACGGCGTGCCCGAGACGACAGTGGATCCGGCCGATGTCTCGGTGCCGTTCATCTCGACGGGCGCCGACGGCATCGCCCAAACCACCGCCGCAGGCGACGACGTACAGCAGGTCGCAGTCGGCAAGGGATCTCCGGATACGACGTGCGTCGACGCGGGGCCCAATCACGTCGCGGACACGACCGTCTGCGGCAACGGCGTCAGCGACTTCAGCGAACGGCATGCGGGGCAATGCGAGGACGGGAACACCGCCAACGGCGACGGATGCTCCGACGCGTGCGTCGTCGAGGCCGGATGGAGCTGTCCGGGGGCGATCGCAGTGTGCGCCCCCATCTGCGGCGACGGTCTCGTCGTCGGCGGCGAGTCGTGCGACGACGGCAACAATCGCAACGACGATGATTGCCCCACGACGTGCCAGCCCGCGAGCTGCGGTGACGGCTTCGTGCACACCAGGGGGACGGCGCCCTTCGAGCAGTGCGAGCCGCCGAGCAGCGGCAACTGTGACGCCACCTGCCATTTCCTGCCCTTCTGCGGGGACGGCATCGTGCAGCCGGGCGAAGAGTGCGACGACGGCAACAATCGCAACGACGATGCCTGCGTCCTCGGTTGCAAGAACGCGTTCTGCGGCGACGGATATCTCGAGCGTGGCGTCGAGCAATGCGAGCCGCCGAATACGGCGACATGCGACGCCGTCTGCCACACGATCCAAGTCCCGCGCTGCGGCAATCGCGTCGTCGATCCTGGGGAGCAGTGCGACGACGGCAACACCTCGAATCAGGACGATTGCCTGAACAATTGCCAGACGCCGACGTGCGGTGACGGCTTCGTCCACACCAAAGGCACGGCGCCCTTCGAGGAGTGTGACGACGGCAACACGACGCCGGGCGACGGCTGCAGCGCGACCTGTCTTCGCGAGTGCGGCAACGGCGTCATCGACGGCGGCTGCTCCGAGGGGACCGTCGGCGCGGCCTGCCAGGTGAACGGCGACTGCGACACCGCGCCCGGCGCGGGCGACGGCGTATGCGTCGCGGAAGCGTGCGATCCCGGACCCGATCTCTGCGTTCCCGGTCCCTTCGAGTGCTCCAATACCTGTCACCTCCCGACCTGCGGCGACGCCGAGATCCAATGCGACGAGGAATGCGATCTCGGCGCGCTGAACGGTCTCGTCGGGAGCGGCTGCACCACGAATTGCACCCGCACGGTCGTCGGCAAGAACGAGCTTCGCAAGGTCACCGAGTGCCCGAACGCGTGGACCCTCGACTCGCCGCCGAACGGTTTCAATCAGCGGACACAGATCTGCAAAGACGGCGCCGCGTGCGATTTCGACAGCATCCCAGGCCAGTGCACGTTCCGCGTCGGTGTCTGTCTGAGCCGCCCGGGCATCGTGGGGTGCGAGCGCGGCAAGCTCAGAACGTTCACGATGCGCGGCGTGCACCTCGATCGCCCGCAAGAAGCGACGGCGCTCGCGACCATCACGGCGGCCGTCGCGGCGCTCGGACCGGGCGTCGCGACGATCCCCGATCGCTGCCGCGTCGGCGCCCGCGGCGAGACCTGCACGATTCCCAACAACGCGCAGTGCGACAGCTCGCTCGGCAAGGGCGACGGCGTCTGCGACATTGGCGCGACCGTCGTCTTCTTTCCGCCCCTCGATCCGATCGATGCGGGCGGCGTCCAGCTCACCAGCTGCACGCCGGGCGCCGACATCGTCGTGCGGGCGGGAACCGTGTTGCGCTTGAAATCGAAGGTGACGAAGAACACCGGCCGCAGCGACGGCGACGCCCTCGCGCTCATCTGCCGGTTGTGAGGGGCGTCGCTAACTCGACCTCAAGACCTCGGCGGCGGAACACTTCGGTCTCGTACGTGATGCCCTCGGCGGGTGGGCGTCCGGCCGCGGATGACCTCCGTCTGCAACATCAGGCCGCGGCGCGCGACGCGAGCGCTCCATGCATCCGCGCCAGGGGACGTGCGTCCGATGGCATGCATTTGGAGCTCGGCATTCGTCCGGATGCCTCGCCGCTCTTGACCCTGATCGGAGATCGTTATGTGAGCGATAACTGATGGCCCATTGCGAACGACGGAGGCTCCGGTAGCGGGGTCGGAAACAGGCTGACGGCCGTGGAGCAGTGTATCGCGATCGCGACCGCGACGCCCGCAGAGACCGAGGCGATCGCGGCGCGCGTTGGCCGCGCGGCGTGTCCCGGTGACGTCATCGCGCTCGAGGGCGAGCTCGGCGCCGGCAAGACGGCCTTCGTCCGCGGTCTCGCCGCCGGGCTCGGCATCGACCCGGACGACGTGGCGAGCCCTACCTTCACGATGATCGCCGAGCACCGTGGGCGGCTGCCGCTCGTCCACGTCGACCTGTACCGGCTGTCGCCGGGCGCCGCCGACGTCGAGGCGCTGCGCGAGTACGCGTCGGAGGCCGCCGTGACGGCCGTCGAGTGGTTCGATCGGCTCGCCCCCGGCGCGCTGGATGCCTGCCTTCGGGTTCGGATAGACTACGCGGAGCCGGGGCGACGCCTCACGTTCGAGGGGGCGGGCGAGCGCGCCACGCGGCTCCTCGCCGCAGTCCCGGCCGCGCGTACATGAGCTTGATCGTTCAGAAATATGGCGGGACGTCGGTCGGCGACGTCGCCCGCATCCGCAACGTCGCCGCGCGCGTGGCGGCGCGGCGCGCCCGCGGAGACCGCCTCGTCGTCGTCGTATCGGCGATGGCGGGGGAGACGAACCGCCTCCTCGGCCTCGCGGGCGAGGTATGCCCCGACGCCGATGAGCGCGAGAAGGACGTGCTGGTCGCGACCGGCGAGCAAGTGACGGTCGCGCTCCTGGCGATCGCGCTCAACGCCGCCGGGTGCCCGGCGGTGTCGTTTCTCGGCCACCAGGTGCGGATCGCCACCGACAGCGCGTTCGGCAAGGCCCGCATCACGAGCATTGACGACGCGCGTATCGGCGCGGCGCTCGCAGCGGGAAAGGTCGTCGTCGTCGCGGGGTTTCAGGGTGTCGACGCCGAGGACAACATCACGACGCTCGGCCGCGGCGGGTCGGACACGAGCGCGGTCGCGCTCGCCGCGGTGATGCACGCCGACGGCTGCGAGATCTACACCGACGTCGAGGGCGTCTTCACCAGCGATCCGCGCCTGTGCCCGAACGCCCGCAAGCTCGACCGCATCTCCTACGACGAGATGCTGGAGCTGGCGAGCCTCGGCGCCAAAGTGCTGCAGATCCGTTCGGTCGAGTTCGCCAAGCGGTACGGCGTGCCGCTGCACGTGCGCTCGACGTTTACCGATACCGAAGGTACCTGGGTCGTCGAGGAGGAAGCGAGCATGGAAGACGTCCTGGTCTCGGGAGTCACCTACGACCGCGACGAGGCGAAGATCACGCTGCTGCGCGTGCCGGACCAGCCGGGGTTGGCGGCCCGCGTCTTCGGGCCGATCGCCGACGCCAATGTCAGCGTCGACATGATCATCCAGAACGCCAGCGCCGACGGCACGACCGATCTGACGTTCACGGTGCCGAAAGGCGACTTCCGCCGCGCCCTCGGTCTCGTGGAGGCGCACGCGCGCGAGCTCGGCGCCGCCGGCGTGCGCACGGACGCTGACGTCGCCAAAGTCTCGATCGTCGGGCTCGGAATGCGCAGCCACGCGGGTGTCGCCGCCAAGATGTTCCGCGCGCTCGCCGACGTCGGCATCAACATCCAGATGATCTCGACGTCCGAGATCAAGACGTCGGTGGTCGTCGACGCCAAGTACGTCGAGCTCGCGGTGCGCGTGCTGCACGACGCGTTCCTCGGCGGCGCGGAGCCCGCGTGAGCGAGTCGCAATCACGATCGGTGCAGCTCTACGATACGACGCTGCGCGACGGCTGCCAGGGCGAGGACGTCGCCTTCACCCTGGAGGACAAGCTCCGGATCGCGGAGCGTCTCGCCGCGTTCGGTATGCACTACGTCGAGGGCGGTTGGCCGGGGTCGAATCCGCGCGACGCGGCGTTCTTTCCTGCCGTGCGCCAGCTGCGGCTCGGGCGCACGCGCGTCGCCGCGTTCGGCTCGACGCGGCGTCCCGGCGTCACCTGTGACGCCGATCGGAACGTCCGCATGCTGCTCGAAGCGGAGACGCCGGTCGTGACGATCGTCGGCCGCACCTGGGACCTGCCGGTGACGCGCGATCTCCGCATCCCGCTCGACGAGAACATCGAGCTGATCACCGACACGATCGCCTACCTGAAGGCGCGCGTCGACGAGGTGATCTTCGACGCCGAGCACTTCTTCGATGGGTATCGCGCGGCGCCGGACTACGCTCTGGCGTGCATCCACGCCGCCGCCCAGGCCGGCGCGACCCTCGTCTGCTTGTGCGATACGCGCGGCGGCAGCGTGCCCGCCGACGTCGCGGCGGCGACGACAGCGGCCGCCGCGGCAATCGCGGCGCCGGTCGGGATCCATTGCCATAACGACGCCGAGCTGGCCGTCGCCAACTCGCTGGCCGCGATCGCCGCCGGCGCGACGCAGGTGCAGGGCACGATCAACGGCGTCGGCGAGCGCTGCGGCAACGCCAACCTGTGCTCGATCGTCGCCAACCTGCAGCTGAAGCTCGGGTACGCGTGCGTGGCGGCGGAGGCGCTCGCCGAGCTGCAGACGCTCGCGCACTTCATCGACGAGCTCGCAAACCGTGTGCCCGCGAAAGGCCAGCCCTACGTCGGGCAATCGGCCT
>WNFR01006320.1_pt1 | contig 16468 bp, 11 predicted proteins | sample 5400221 | NCBI WGS metagenome assembly WNFR01 (sample SAMN13153357, study PRJNA577476) | soil metagenome | isolation source: 40 cm soil under Madrone tree | place: USA:California | collected 2016-06-14 | reverse complement strand
ACGCTGCTGCAGCGTCTGATGAGGGCGCGAGAGGAAGCCGGTCGGCAGGTGCCGATGCTGGTCAAGATCGCGCCCGACCTGACGCCCGAAGAGCGTCGCGATATCGCGGAAGTGGCCCTCGATACCGGCATCGACGGCCTGATCGTGTCGAACACCACGCTCGCGCGCCCCAATCTCATCAGCCGGCGTGCGCATGAAGCCGGCGGGCTCAGCGGTCGCCCGTTATGCGCTCCGTCGACGGCGCTTCTGGCGGACATGTATCGCCTGTCCCGGGGGCGCTTGCCCCTGATCGGCGTCGGCGGGATCGCGAGCGCCGCGGATGCGTATGCGAAGATTCGGGCGGGCGCCAGCCTCGTCCAGCTCTACACGGGCCTGGTCTTCGCCGGCCCCGATCTCATCGGCCAAATCAAAGCGGGGCTCGTCGACCTGCTGCGACGCGACGGTTTTGGCTCGATCGAAGAAGCTGTCGGGACCGCACACGACGCCATGCCGGCACAGCTCGTAATGCCCTTTTGACCTAGCCGCAATTTCTCGCACACCGATTTCCCCTGGGCCCTTGCCGACGCCGGGCCTTCACCCATATAGCAGATGTCTTCGCGATAATCGCAATATACGGAATGTGATTTAAATGCCGATATCACAGGTAAGGGGCGGACGGCCAAATTCCGCTGCCAATTCCGCTGCCAATCCCCTGCCGAGGCGGGTTAATTCCGCTGTCGGACGACTTGAGGAATTCGTACGCAGGCTATTGATATTCCTTTATCTGCGGGTGACAAAAGTGCGATTTCTGGGCCGCATAACGCGGCTTTCCCCTGCCGGCAGGGGAAAGCCGTCGGGTTTGTCTTGGCCCGCCATCGATCACGAGCCCGGTGCCGGTCATGAAGCCAGCATCTTCGGAGGCGAGAAAGACGACCTAAAAGCTCGGAGGGCCGCGCGAGATTGCGACGGCGCCGGTGCGCGATACTTCGGCGAGCCCCAGCGGCTCCATCAGCGCGATGAAGGCGTTGAGCTTTTCGCTCGATCCCGTCATCTCGAAGACAAAGCTCTCGGTCGTCGAATCGACGACGCGGGCGCGGAAGATGTCGGCGAGACGGAGCGACTCGATGCGCGTCTCGCCTTTGCCCGCGACCTTGATCAGCGCCATCTCGCGCTCGACAAAGGGGCCCTCATCGGTCAGGTCGTGAACCTTGTGCACCGGAACGAGGCGCGACAGTTGCGCCTTGATCTGCTCGATGATCATTCGTGTTCCGGAGGTCACGATGGTGATCCGCGATAGCTGGTTGGGGCGGTCGACCTCCGCGACGGTCAGGCTTTCGATATTGTAGCCGCGCCCCGAAAACAGCCCGATGACGCGCGCCAGGACGCCCGGCTCATTGTCGACGAGAACGGCGATGGCATGTCGCTCGAGATCGGCCACGCCGGGCTTCTCAAACGAGCACCATGCCCTCTTCCGAGACCGGCTTTGCGGCCTTGTCTTCGGGGCCGAGGAGCATCTCGTTGTGCGCCGCACCGGACGGAATCATCGGGAAACAATTCTCCGCCTGATCGACTGCGACATCGAGGATCACGGCGCGGTCGACCGCCAACATCTCGCCGATCGCCGCGTCGACCTCCGCCGGGCGCTCGACGCGCAGCCCGACCGCACCAAACGCCTCGGCCAGTTTGACGAAGTCGGGCAGTGCCGCGGTATAGCTCTCGGAGTAACGACCGCCATGCAGCAGCTCCTGCCACTGCCGTACCATGCCCATGTACTGATTGTTGAGGATGAACACCTTGACCGGCAGTCGGTACTGGGCGGCGGTCGACATCTCCTGAATGTTCATCAGGATCGAGGCTTCGCCGGCGATATCGATGACGAGCGCCTCGGGGTGGGCAATCTGGACGCCGATCGCCGCGGGCAGACCGTACCCCATCGTGCCGAGCCCGCCCGAAGTCATCCAGTGGTAAGGCTCGTCGAATTTGAAGAACTGAGCGGCCCACATCTGATGCTGGCCGACCTCGGTGGTGATGTACACGTCGCGCTCGCGGGTCAGCGCGTAGAGGCGTTCGATCGCATATTGCGGCTTGATCAGGTCGTGCCGGGTCCTGTCGTAGCGCAGACAGTCGCGGGCGCGCCAGCCGTCGATCGTCCGCCACCATTCGGCGCGTGCCGCTTGATCGGCGCGGTGCGATCGGTCTGGCAAGGTGGCGAGGATCGCCGACACCGCCTCACCGACATCGCCGATGACCGGCAGATCGACGCGCACGTTCTTGTTGATCGAGGACGGGTCGATGTCGATGTGGATCTTTTTCGAGCCGGGTGAGAAGGCGTTGAGCCGACCGGTTACCCGATCGTCGAAGCGCGATCCGACCGCGATCATCAGATCGCAGTCGTGCATCGCCATATTCGCCTCGTAGGTGCCGTGCATGCCGACCATGCCGAGAAAATGCGGGTCCGCGGCGGGAAACGCGCCGAGCCCCATCAGGGTGAGGGTACAGGGCGCATCGGTCAGCCGCACCAGTTCCGAGAAGCGCACGCAAGCCTGGGGCCCGGAATTGATCAGCCCGCCGCCGCCGTAGAAAAGCGGCCGCTTTGCCGCGCCGATCATCTCGACCGCTTCGGCGATCCGGGCCGGATCAGGCCGCAGCTGCGGGCGGTAGCTCTTATGGCTCCCTTGCCCCGGCCCGCTGTAGGGGCCGGGTGCAAACAGGATGTCCTTCGGCAGATCGACGACGACCGGCCCGGGCCGGCCACTCCTCGCGACATAGAAGGCTTCGTGCAGCATCCGCGCCAGCTCGCCCACATCCTTGACGAGGTAGTTGTGCTTGGTGCAAGGGCGCGTGATGCCGGTGGTGTCGGCCTCCTGAAAGGCATCGTTGCCGATCAGATGCGTCGGCACCTGGCCCGTCAGGCAGACGATCGGGACCGAATCCATCAGAGCGTCGGTGAGCCCGGTGACAGCGTTTGTTGCTCCCGGTCCGCTCGTCACCAGCACCACGCCGACCCGCCCGGTCGAGCGCGCATAGCCCTCGGCGGCATGAACCGCGCCGCCCTCTTGGCGTACCAGGATGTGGCGCAGCGAGTTCTGCTTGAACAAGGCGTCGTAAATCGGCAGAACCGCGCCGCCCGGATAACCGAAAACGACATCGACGCCCTGGTCCACCAGAGCCCGGATGACGATTTCTGCTCCGCTTAGCGGCTCGGCCGACATGACACCCTCCTCTCCGGCAACAAACGGCCAGATCATTCGCGCCGCTGTTTTGCACTGCGGGACGGGGGGCGCACCCTAGTCAGGCCGACCTATCCGGTCAACACGCACTCATCGACAAAGCGGCGCGTGCAGCGCAGCAGACCTTCGGAAAAAGGCTCGTTCAGCGTCAAATCCGGTGCTGCTTGATGGCGAAACCACGTCATCTGGCGCTTCGCGTACTGCCGGGTGGCGCGCTGAGCGGCCGCGATCGCGTCCGCCAGCACCGTCTCGCCGCGCAGATGGCGCAAGAGTTCGGGCAACCCGACGGCCTTCATCGCCGGCAAATCGGGATCGAGATCTCGGGCCGCGAGCGCCGCCGCCTCGGCGAGTGCTCCCGCTGCCATCATCCGGGCGAAACGGGCGTCGCAGACGGCATAGAGCCTGTCCCGTGGGGGCGACAGCAGGATCATGGCGAAGCGATAGGGGGACGGCGAATGGGGGTGTCGCTGCCACGTCGCAAGCGGGACACCCGTGGCCCGCACGACCTCATAGGCTCGCACCAGGCGCTGCCGGTCGCCGGCAGCAAGGCGCACAGCGCCGTACGGGTCGAGCAGCCCGAGCCGCTCGCGGAACGCGGCGCCGCCGAGAACCAGATGGAGCTCGGCCGCCTCTCGCCGGAGTTCTTCCGGGGTATCCGGAACGGGTGCCAGACCGTTCTCCAGCACCCGGATGTAAAGACCGGTGCCGCCGACCACAATCGGCAGGCGCGCGGCGGCGGTGACGGCGGCGATTTCGTCCAGTGCCAGGCGACGCCAATCGGCAACCGAGCTGCGCTCGCCGGCGTCCAAAAAACCGTAGAGTCGGTGCGCCGCGCGTTGTTCGGCAGCGGCATCGGGACGCGCCGTCAAGACGCGGAGATCGCGGTAGACCTGCAGACTGTCGGCGTTGATGATGGTGCCGCCGAATGCGTCTGCCAGCTCGATTGCGAGGCCCGATTTGCCGCTCGCCGTCGGGCCGGCGATGACGAGGACGGGCGGCGCGTTGTCGCCGCTGGCGGGGGCCGGCTTGTGGCAGGCGCGTTTTCCGGAGTAGGACGCCGGCTCATGGAGATGGTCCTCACCTTGATTGCGGGGCTCCACGGCCGGGCGAGCCTGCTCCATCTCGCCTCGACTATCGCCGGGACCTTGGGAATCGGGGGCGAGCCGATCTGGCTTGCCCCCGAGGAGGCCTGCGATCTCATCCTCGACGCGGCCGGCCAAGAGCAAGTCCCGGGGCAAATCGAGCAAACGGCGCGCGCTCTGATCGATGGCTCCGAGATCGATGTTCTCGTTCAGCTCGCGAGAGGGCGGCGCAAAAGGCTTCTCGTCGCCGATCTGGAGGCGACGATCATCGAGAACGAGATGCTCGATGAGCTTGCCGAGCCCATCGGGCTTCGCCCACAAGTTGCGGCGATCACTCGACGCGCCATGAACGGCGAGATCGACTTTGCCGCGGCACTCGAAGCCCGCGTCGCCCTGCTCCGGGGAATGGAGGTCGGCCGGCTCGAAGACGCAGCTGCTCGGATCCGGCTGACTTCGGGCGCGCGCGCTTTGGTTGCGACCATGCGCCGCTGCGGAGCTGCAACGGCGCTCGTCTCCAGCGGGTTCGCGGTCTTCGCCGAACCGGTCGCAGCCGCGCTCGGCTTCGACCGGGTGATCGCCAACCGGCTCGAGCTCGCACAGGGTCGGATCACCGGCATCGTCCACGCGCCGATTGTAACCGGGGATACCAAGCGGGAAGCGCTCCTCGCTCTGGCAGCCGAGCTCGGCCTCGCACCGGCCGAGACGATCGCCGTCGGCGACGGCGCCAACGACTTGCCCATGCTGGCTGCCGCCGGCATCGGCATCGCTTTTCGACCCAAGCCGAGAGTTGCCGAGGTCGCGCGCTGGCGTCTCGACCATGCCGATCTGACGGGTCTGCTCTACGCTCAAGGATACCGAAAGGGGGAAATCGTCGAGTGAGCGCTCACCCCTGGTCAAGTCGCAGGGCGACAAAGCGAAGATCGCCCTGACGCTCGACCAGCAGGAGAATCGATTTGCGCCCCGATGTTTTTGCTTCGTCGATCTTGCTGCTGACCTCGCCGGGGCTCTTCACCTCCTCCTGCGCGGCTTCCATGATCATGTCTCCGGGGCGCACGCCCTTTGCAGCCGCTGGGCTGTCCTTCGCGACATCGACGACGACGACACCTTTCACATCCTCGGCAATCGAATACTTCTCCTTCAGCTCGGGCGTGATGCTCGACAATGTCAGACCGAGGGTTCTGACCACGCCAGCCGGCTCTCTGCCACCCTTCCTGGGCTGCTCCTGCGCACTCGCCTGCTGTTGATCGCCCTCCTCGAGCCGGCCGATCTTGACTTGGAGGGTGGTTTCGCCCCGTTTGCGCCAAATTGTGACCGGCACTGTCTTGTCGACCGGCGTCTCGGCGACGAGGCGCGGCAACCGCCGCATATCCCCCACCGGCCTGCCGTCAAAGCTCACGACGACATCGCCGGCTTGGATGCCCGCCGTGTGCGCCGGCCCGTTTTCGTTAACGCTGGCAATCAGCGCCCCACGCGCCTTGTCGAGCCCGAGACTTTCGGCGATCTCGTCGGTGACCGCCTGGATACGCACCCCGAGCCAGCCGCGATGCACCGTGTGGTCGGCCTCTTGCTCGAGCTCGGCGACGACGGCCTTGGCGAGAGCGGACGGGATCGCAAAGCCGATCCCGATCGAGCCGCCGGAAGGCGAGTAGATCGCCGTGTTGATGCCGATGACCTTGCCGTCCATGTTGAACATCGGCCCGCCGGAATTGCCGCGATTGATCGAGGCATCGGTCTGCAGGAAATCGTCATAGGGGCCCGAATTGATGTCCCGCTGGCGCGCCGAGAGAATGCCGGCGGTGACGCTGCCGCCCAGACCGAACGGGTTGCCGATCGCCAGCACCCAGTCGCCGACGCGCGAGACGTCGCTGTCGCCCCAGGTTGCCGCGCTCAGCGGCTTGTCGGTCTTGACCTTCAGCAGCGCGATATCCGTCTTGGTGTCGCGTCCGACCAGCTCGGCCTTCAGATTCGTATCATCGTGCAGAATGACGGTGATTTCGTCGGCATCGGCGATCACATGATTGTTGGTCACGACATAGCCCGCCGGATCGATGATGAAGCCCGAACCGAGCGAGGTGGCCTTGCGCGGCTGCGCCTCGGGGCGGCCGCTCTTGGGCACGCCGCGGTCGAAGAAGTCGCGAAAAAATTCTTCGAAAGGCGAGCCCGGCGGAAATTGCGGGACCTCCGGGCCAGCTCGTTCGCGGCCCCGGTCGGACTTCATGGTCTGCGTCGTCGAGATGTTGACTACCGAAGGGAGAAGCTTTTCAGCAAGATCGGCGAAGCTGTCGGGCGCTGTCCGAGCAGCCACCGATCCCGAGGCGAGAGACGCGGCGGCGACGATCAGCAAGGGCGCGAGCGCCCCGACGACGCGGTGGACCAAATTTGACGGATGGGACGACACCGGAAGCAACTCCTCGCGGCAAAGCCGCATAATCTTTTCGACTGATCGATCTGTGCCGTTTCGGCTTGCACTAAGATTATGGGAGAAGCCGGTCGTCGGCAATCGAAACGCTGACCGCGGGCCCGGCGTCAGCGGCGCACTACCCAGACGAGAACGACACCGATGCACGCTGCCGCCAGCCCCGCCAACCGCAGCGCCTGTGGCGGAACGAGAACAGCCCGCGCCGCCACCCGCTTCATGCCTTCCGGGAACAGCGCGTAGAGCGCGCCCTCGATCACCAGGACTAGGGCCAGTGCCGTCCACAAATCCCTCATCGGCCCGAGCGCGACCTACTGGGCATTACGGCGAACCGGCCCGCGCTGCCGGGGGCGTCCCTCCGCCGGTCGCCGCGCCCGGCTGCTCGAAGAAGCGGAAAAAGCCGCTGCCGGGTGTCAACACAAACGATGTGCTGCGGCCGTTGAGCGCGTCGCGATAGGCCTGCATCGAACGGTAGAACGCGAAGAACTCCTTGTCCTGGCCGAACGCATCGGCATAGATCCGGATGCTCTCGGCATCGCCGTCGCCGCGCACTCGTTGGGCGCTGCGCTGCGCCTCGGCAACGATGATAGTACGTTCACGGTCCGCGTTGGCGCGCACGGTCTGCGCCGCCTCGGCGCCCTCGCCGCGATACTGTGCCGCCTGCTGCTGGCGTTCCGACACCATTCGAGCAAAAATCGCCTGGCTGTTTTCTTCAGGCAGATCGGCGCGGCGGATCCGGACATCGACGACCTGGATGCCAAAGGATTTTCCTTGCTCGGCGACCTCGTCTCGGATCTGCCCCATGATCGCCGGGCGTTCATGGGAGAGCAGTGCGGACAAGGTCACATTGCCCAGGACACGCCGCAAGCTGCCGTTGACCATCGCACTCAGCCGGGCACGCACGGCGACCTCTGTATTGACAGTCTGATAGAACAGCAACGAATCAGTGATGCGGTATCGCGTGTAGGTATCAACGACAAGACGCTTCTGATCTGACACGATGACTTCTTCGGGCGGCGGCTCGAAGTCGAGGAGGCGGTTATCATAGCGCTTCACATCTTCGAGGAAGGGCCGCTTGGCCCACAGGCCAGGCGTGCGGATGACCCTTCTAGGTTCACCGAATTGCAGTACCAGCGCCTGCTCGGTCTGGTCGACGATGAACAACGCGTTGGTCAAGGCGAAGCCCGCCACGACGAGGACCACGGCGAGGACGACGAGCAGGCGGCGGTCCATCCTCATCTCCTCATTGCCGGCCGCGCAGGGGCGGGACGGCGGGTGCCGCCGGCGATTGTCCCGGGCCGGCAGCTGGCGCCGATGTTCCCGCCGCACTCCCCTGGGTCGGAGCACCGCCAGCCGGGTTGCCGCCGCCCAGGGCAGGCAGCGGCAAATAGGGGAGCACGCCGGTCCCGCCCTCGGCGGATTTGTCGATGATCACCTTGTTGCTGCTCTTCAGGACCTCTTCCATGGTTTCGAGGTAGAGCCGTTCGAGGGTGACGTCCCGCGCTGCCGTAAAGGCGCGATAGACCGAGTTGAAGCGATCGGCATCGCCCTGGGCGCGGGCGGTGATTTCCTGGCGATAAGCTTCAGCCTCTTGCTTGATTCGCGCGGCGTCGCCGCGCGCCCGCGGGATGACGTCGTTGCGGTAGGCCTCCGCCTCGTTGCGCAGCCGCTCGCGATCGGCGAGTGCCCGCTGGACGTCGCGGAAGGCGTCGATGACCGGGCCTGGCGGATCGACCTTCAGCAGCTGCAGCTGGGTAACCTCGATCCCCGCACCATAGGCGTTGAGGATCGCCTGCAGCAGGCTGTGCGTGTCGGTTTCGATTTTGCCGCGCCCCTCGGCCAGCGCCTGGGCGATCGGCGTCTCGCCTATCACTTCGCGCATGGCACTCTCGGCCGCGGATTTCACCGTCGCGTCCGGTCCCCGGATATTGAAGAGATAGGCTTTGGCGTCCTTGATCACCCAGAAGACGGTGAAGTTGATATCGACGATGTTCTCGTCACCGGTCAGCATCAAGGCTTCTTCCGGCACCTGGCGCGTCGCCGCGCCGCGGATCCCCGAAGCCTCGGCGCCGCGGTAGCCGATCTCGGTGCGGTTGACGCGGGTCACGCTCGGCGTCAGCACCTTCTCGATCGGGCTCGGCAGGTGGTAGTTGAGGCCGGGCTCGGTCGTCCGGTTATAGGCGCCAAAGCGCAGCACGACCCCGACCTGGTCGGGGTCAACGGTATAGATGCCGCTCGCCACCCAGCCGCCGATGATGACCAAAGCCCCGATGGCGATCCAACGCCGGTTGTTAAAGCTGCCTGGCGGCAGCACCCGCCGGAAGCGATCCTGCCCGCGACGCAGCAGCTCTTCGAAATCCGGCGGCTGCGGCCCGCGCCCGCGCGGGCCCGGCCCGCCGCCATTGCCGCGGTCGCCGCCGCCCCACGGTCCGCCGCCGCGCGGACCGGTGCCCCACGGACCACCGCCCTGACTCTGCCAGAACATCGACCTCGAACCTTTCCGCAGGCCCCGCCCGCGCCGCGCTCACAATGGCTGCGGTCCACCCGGGCTTCTACGCGCAACCGCGCCGCCGGCAGCCGTCCGATAGAGGGCGCGCGGGCGAGTGTTGTCAAGTGGCGCCGCCCGCCCCAAATCCCGCGTATCCGGCGGCGCCGATGCTCCGGTCGACGACGGGTTGCCGTCGGCGACCGAGTTGCCGCGCCGGTCGGGCAGGAGAACGAAATGGCCGCCGTCACCGAGCGACAGGTCTTGGATGCGCTGGGGCGCGTCGTCGATCCCGAAAAGGGTGCCGACATCGTCTCTCTCGGCATGGTGTCCGGGGTCGTTGTGCGCGACGGCAACGTCGCTTTCGCGATCGAGGTCGAGCCCGAACGCGGCCCGCGGCTGGAGCCGTTGCGCAAGACGGCCGAAAAGGCGGTCGAGGCGCTTCCCGACGTGCTGTCGGTAACCGCGGTGCTGACCGCGCAGGCGGTGGCGCGCGGGCGCAACGCGCCGCACCCGGCAGCCGGCGGCCGGACCCAGCGCGGCCTCGTTCCCGGGGTGAACGCGATCGTCGCGGTCGCCTCGGGCAAAGGCGGCGTCGGCAAATCGACGGTCGCCGCCAATCTGGCACTGGCACTCAAGGCAAACGGGCTGCGCGTCGGCGTCCTCGACGCCGACATCTACGGCCCTTCGATGCCGCGCATGCTCGGAATCTCCGGTCGGCGGCCCCATTCGCGCGACGGCAAGGTCTTGTCGCCGCTCGAGAATTACGGGGTGCGCTGCATGTCGATGGGGTTTCTCGTGCCCGAGGACACGCCGATGATCTGGCGCGGTCCGATGGTGATGAGCGCCTTGCAGCAGATGCTGCGCGAGGTCGAGTGGGGCGAGCTCGACATCATGATCGTCGACTTGCCGCCGGGGACCGGCGACGCGCAGCTGACGATGGCCCAGCAGGTGCCGCTCGCCGGTGCGGTCATCGTCTCGACCCCGCAGGACATAGCACTCCTCGACGCCCGCAAGGGGCTCAACATGTTCACCAAGGTCGACGTGCCGGTGCTCGGCATTGTCGAGAATATGAGCTATTTCCTGTGCCCGCATTGTGGCGGCCGCAGCGAGATCTTCTCGCATGGCGGCGCCCGCCGCGAAGCCGAACGGCTCGGCGTCGAGTTTTTGGGCGAGGTGCCGCTCGACCTCAGGATCCGCGAGACCTCCGACGGCGGAACGCCGATCACCGTCGCCGAGCCCGACAACCCGCATGCCGTCGTCTTCCGGCAGATGGCCACCCGCATCTGGGAGAAGGTCGCGGGCGCCGACGGCCAACGCCGCGCCCCGCCCCGGATCGTCATCGAGTAGGGGAGGACCGTCATAGACACCGGAGTGCCGGGATTCCCCTGCCGCACGAGAAAAGCAGGGAGAAAAATCGATCCGGCGCCGGAAATCGCCGGTAGGATCGGCGATAAGGCTTTATGGATCAAATAGTTAGGCACTCGAAGCGGCACTCCGGCAGCAGGGAGGCGAGTGATGGTCCTGAGGGAGGCGGCAGGGGAATTAGTGTCGACATGACGCACCGTTGGGGCATGGGGTAATTGTTGTCAAAAAGCATTTCAGTAGTTGACAAAATAACACATACCTACTATAAATGCAACCCTTTAGCGCGTCTCGGCCCGACAATGCCTTTGAAGCCCTGTGGTCCAGAGAGCCGTAGGCAAAAGCAGATATTTTGCTAAAATTACTTGATTATCGATATCGTCGCAGGAATCGTCGGCCATCGCGGCCGGCAGATTTCCTAACCTCGGGGATGAGCGGATGAGTGAAGCGTGTGAATTCACCATCCTGATGCCATGTCTCAACGAGGCCGAAACCTTGGCGAGTTGCATCTCCAAGGCACGCGCCTTCCTGGCCCGCAGCGGCTGCGCCGGCGAGGTGGTGATCGCCGACAATGGCAGCACCGACGGCTCACAGGCGATCGCCGCGGCAGGGGGCGCCCGGGTGGTTCACGTCGCCGAGCGGGGATATGGCAGCGCTCTGCGCGCCGGCATCGCTGCCGCGCACGGCAAATACGTGATCATGGGCGACAGCGACGACAGCTATGATTTCAGCCGGCTGGACGGCTTTGTCGAAGAGCTGCGCGCCGGCCATCAGCTCGTCATGGGCAACCGCTTTCGCGGCGGCATCTTGCCGGGTGCGATGCCGCCGATGCACCGTTATTTTGGCAATCCTCTGCTGACCGCGATCGGCGGGCTGTTCTTCCGCACCGGCTGCGGAGATGTCTATTGTGGTCTGCGCGGCTTCGATCGTCAGGCTATTCTCGCCCTCGATCTCCAAGCAGGAGGCATGGAGTTCGCGCTCGAGATGCTGGTCAAAGCTTCAGTCCTCGGTCTCAGGGTCACCGAGGTGCCGACCACGCTGTCGCCGGACGGGCGTGGCCGGCAGCCGCATCTGCGGCGGTGGCGCGACGGTTGGCGCAGTTTGCGGTTTTTCCTGCTGTTCAGCCCGCGTTCGCTGTTCCTTTATCCCGGGTTCGGCCTCTTTGCCGTCGGTTGTCTGGCGACGGCTTGGCTGCTGCCGCAGCCGCGGGTGCTGGGCGGCGTCGGCTTTGACGTCCACAGCCTGCTTTACGCATCGCTGGCGATTGTCGTCGGCTTCCAGTTATTGCTGGGCGGGCTCGCCCTTGCCGCCTATGCGCTCGGCACCTGGGGCGCCGAACGGTTTGGTGCGCTCTCGTACCCGGATACGATGCGGCTTGTCATTCCGTCCAGCACCGCCATCCTGCTCGGCTTTCAGATCATCTACAGCGCCTTCTTTGTCAGCCTCCTCGAGATCCGGGCTTCGCGCTCCGCCGAAGGGACGGTACCGGACCGTTCGGCCGAAGCGGCCTAACCAGTCAAGGGAACGGCGAGGGATGGCAAAGCCTTGGCTATCCGTGGTTGTTCCTTCCCACAACGACGATCGTTGGCTCGGTGCGGCGCTTCAGTCCCTCGTGGATCAGAACGACGCCGGAGTAGAGGTGATAGTTATCGATGCAAGCGCGACGGACGCAAGCCTACGGATAGTCGGCGGGTTCTCCGCTCAACTAGATATTCGCGCGCAACGCCGACCCGACTTGGCATCTTGGCCTGAAAAAGTAAATTTCGCTGTCGAGCAAGCCAGAGCGGATCGAATTTGCGTGCTGCATCCGGATGACCTTTGGTTGCCGAACAGATGTACCAAGCTACGAGAATGGATAAATATTCAGCCTGACAGCGTTATGCATTTGCATCCTTGCTACTTCATCGATGGGTCAGGAAGGCGATTGGGACTCTGGCGGTGCCCGTTGCCGTGCGGGCGATCTCCCGTTCCAGCGCCCATCTTGTTTGAACGATTACTTGTTCAGAATTTCATAGCAGTCCCGGCGCCGACCATACGACGGGACGCGTTCCTGCAGGTTGGCGGCCTGGATAGCCGTCTATGGCATACGGCAGATTGGGATTTGTATTTTAAGATTGGTTCCGTTGGCAATGTCTACTACCACTCCTGCCCGTTAGCGTGTTACCGAATTCATAAACATTCTCTGGGAATGCAGGGTTCTCGTAATATTGAGGATTTTCGAAGGCAGCATGAAATCATCATTGATCGCCATGCCGGAAAACTTTCTCCATCGATTACAAATCAAACACTTCGTATTGCCAAAGCGTCAATAGACGTTAACACCGCGCTTGCCGCGGCTGTTGGTGGAAAGTTGGATCAAATGGCCAAGGCTGTGAGTTCCGTACTGGCGCTCGGCCCGCGAGCCATACGCCGATATTTCTTATATTCTAGGATCGTCGAGCGCACCTTTCCTCGCTTGAGAGCGCTTGTTAAAGGGAATTTGTAAAACGATGCACCCAGGACTGCCGATCAGGCGACATGTCGCTCGATAAGGTCCAAACAAACGCAGCGCGAGCACTATTCATGGCCAATCTCACGGCGAGAGGAAAGCGTATGCAATCAGTCAAACCAGTAAAATCAGTCGATGGGGCTTCAATATGCCAAGCTCAAAATCGCGTTGTGGGTTCTACGCTTGCCCGTGACAGAGATGTTCCTTTGTTCTTTTTTGGAATGCTGTGCATGGTTGTAGGGCTGTCTCTCTATTTTATGGGGATACTTTTCTCGGTCTTTCGCCTGATGTTGAACCTCAATGAACCATTTCAAACCTGGAACCAGGCCGTCGTTTGGTATAGCGGCGTCCCGTCCACACTGGGTGTAGTCCTGGCAGCCGCGGATCTTGCTTTTCTCTTTCCGCGCAAGCGCAAGCGTTCGCGGTCGCAAACGTTGGAACCGGTCGCCGACCGGCATGTTGTTGTTGCGCTCACTGCCTATAACGATGAAGAAAGTATTGGGCCCGCCGTTGCGGATTTCAGCAATCACCCAATGGTTAAACGCGTAATTGTAGTCGATAACAACAGCCGCGATAAGACGGCCGAATTTGCACGCGCCGCCGGTGCCATCGTGGTCAGAGAAATGAAGCCCGGCTATGGCAACTGTGTGTATCGCTGCTATCAGGAGGCATTGGCCGAACCGGACGCCGAGCTGATTGTCGTCTGCGAGGGCGATATGACGTTTCGCGCCGGAGATCTTGAAAAGTTCCTCGCCTATATAGACCACGCCGAAATCGTCAATGGCACCCGTATTGTAGAACAATTGCGAGAGTACTCAACTCAACTGTCAACCTTCATGTACTATGGAAATTTCTTCGTCGGGAAAATGCTTGAGTTAAAGCATCTCGGCAGGGGTACATTCACCGACGTCGGGACAACGTACAAGGTGGTCCGGCGGAAGAGTCTGGAGCGGCTAATGCCGATGGTCAACCCGAACATAAATCTGGAGTTTAACGCCCATTTTCTGGACACAGCGCTCGCGGCCGGACATCGATTGGTAGAGTGCCCGATCACTTTCCATCCCAGAGTGGGGATCAGCAAGGGCGGCAATACCAGTAATCTAAGAGCATTACGGGTTGGGGTCCGAATGATGGCAGGGTTGTGTTTTGGCTGGCAGAAACGAGATGGGTAGCGAGTATTTTCAAACACGATTGGCGTACGATCTCCGCCGGGAGGTATTATGGCGCGTTTTATATCGTTACTACTTTTCTCTCCTAATTGCTGACACAGATTGCGTGCTCGAGCTTGGCGCCGGTTACGGTCACTTTATCAATCAGGTCCGTACAAAAAAGGCAATCGCGGTCGACGCTTGGGAGGGATTCACGGACTATTTGCGGCCGGGAATTGAGGCGCGGGTAGGTGATGTGACCGATCTGTCCTTTCTCGCATCATCTTCGATCGATTTTGTGTTTGCGAGCAATTTGTTCGAGCATCTGAGCCAGAATTGGCGAGTGATGGAACGCTTAATCTATTGCAACCCAACTACTACTACGCATCTCGGGAATATTTTGATGACTACACGCATCGGACAATTTACAGTCATACGAGCATTTGTGATTTTCTCGAAGCGCACGGTTATCGTGTAATCGAATGCAGGCCTCGGTTTCTGCCACTAACGGTCAAGTCGCGACTACCGGTTTCGCCATTCCTCATTCGCCTTTATTTGCATTCTCCCTGGAAACCGCTTGGCAAGCAGATGTTCATTCGAGCAGTTCGAAAATGACCGAGTGGAGGCATCGAATTGGGATCTCAAAGATCGGGCTGCCGGTTCGGGCCAAGCGAATCGTTATCGATCCTAACCGGAACGCATTGGTTTCGGTCGAGTTCTTCGAGGAGGCCGCTGTCCCCTGAGCGGCTCCGGGGTAAGTGCATCAGATAATGGCCCAAGACGCACTGTGGCCTGTAGGACGCTTCGATTGCGCGGTAGATGTCGGGAGAGAGGACAATCCCTCGCCAGGACCGAACCGGGGTTTCAGTAATGACGAGATCAAATTCGCTGCCCCGTATTCGTTGTATAATCGGCTCCGGATCGAATTTTCCGAGGCGCTGGAGGTAGGTGGCCAGCAAAGGCTCCATCAAGACAGGGACGGGATCCATCATCGCAAGGCGTGGGACGGTAGTAAAAATATGCCGTCCTCGCAGCACATTCTGCACTGTGCGAAATGTATCATTCATGGATTTTACAGCATCGCCTTGGGACTGAATCGTGCGATAAAGCTCCTGCGCTCTTGACGGCCAAAGGTATATCACGACGAGAGCAGACAGGAAAACAGCGAGGCCAATGCGTCGCCGGGCCCACTGGGTTAGTAGAACCACACCGAGAACCGCCGCCGGAACGAGAGCAAACAAAGGTTCAAAAAAATAGTTGATGTTGCCCCCTGCCTGAATGTCGGCGAGCCCCGAAAGCACAAACGAGAGCGAGGCGAAGAGGATGAGCAGCTGCCAGCGCGGGCAAGCGATCGAGACAACCAATGGGAACGCTGCCAAGGCCAGCGGAACCAGGGGTTCTTTTACCGCTCCAGATATTAGCTTGAGGCATCCGCCTACGTCTTTGATCCCAGGGCTTAGGGCCAGCATCTGCGAAAGCATTCTCGGTTCCCGAGCCCAGAAAAGCACATACGGGCCCGCGAACATGAGAGTACCCGCGGCGGTGAAAACGGCCAGTTCTCTCCACCGTTTGCGGAACAGCAGCCACAGAGACCCCGCCACCAGAGCGGTGAGAAAGGTAATCTTGAACTGCATTGCAAAGCCGGCAGATAGCCCGGCGAACAGGCTCGCGTAACGAGTACGGGCCAGCAAGAGACGGAGCGCCAGGAGGCTGAAAAAGATACCCGGAAAATCCCCGCGGAGCTGAAGGCCCCAGCCCTGCATGCTGACAATGGAAGTTGCGAGCAGCAGGCCCCAAAGCCAGGCATACCGCGCTGGAACGAGTGCGTGCACGATCGAGATGACCACGGCAACGCATAACAGGAACGCGGCTATTGCGACCAGGCGCGGACCGACAAACGGGTTCGGAAAGGCTCCAATTCGGGCAGGCAACGAATACAGGATGTACACCAGCGGGCCGTATTGCGCCGGCAAATAGGGCGGCTGCGACAAATCCCGGTAGATCGCCCCGGTGTCCCGAAAGTGCAGTGCGTCGTAAAGAATATAGCTGTCGCCGTAGCCCGCTTCGTCGAGCAAGAAAAGCCGGGAAACCTGAGAATTCACCAACAGCAGAGAATTAGCTAGACAGAACAGCGCGAACGTCCCGGCGACGGTATCGGCAGCGATCCTCCGGCGAAGTAGGGCATATCGCGCGTACGTTGCACTAATTTTCACCAAGACAGGGTCCTCCGGCAAATCAAGGCGAAGCTTTCCTCGTCCGCTGCTTTAAGTTCGGA
>WNFR01014239.1_pt1 | contig 16471 bp, 12 predicted proteins | sample 5400221 | NCBI WGS metagenome assembly WNFR01 (sample SAMN13153357, study PRJNA577476) | soil metagenome | isolation source: 40 cm soil under Madrone tree | place: USA:California | collected 2016-06-14 | reverse complement strand
GACACCTTCCTGACCTGAGAGGTTGCGGAAGTTGAGAGAAGCAGCACGATGGTGAGTGGCATTCAAACTTGGGCGGGGACAGGGTCCGCCTTCCCGACCTGCGAGGTTAATGAGGCTGAGTGAATGGGTTGATGATGAGTGGCTACCGCACCGTGATACCGCACGGTGGTACTGACCTCATGGGACCGCAGCATGCATGATCGCATTCCTTTTCTTCACACCTCGGAAGTTGGTGGATGCTAGAGATCTCACCTCCAAAGAGACAACCTGCGAAATTAAAGAATCCCACCAAACGGAAGAGACTGTGTGAAAAATGCGATCGCATCCTCATCCCACTGTGAAGTCTGATCGAATCACCTTCAGATCCAATTCAGTCGAAGCGTTGATGTTCCCTTTGAGAACCTTTTCCATTTGCATCAACGCGTATCTGTTTTCTTCTTCAGTAAGCGAAACTACACAGTCTGACGGTATGAAGAGCTTGAAGTCCCTCATGTAGGCATCGTTTGCAGTAAACAAGACACAGTTGTTTCCTGCGATGCCTGTCAAAATCAAATTGGTGGCAGTGAGATGCTTTAGCAATAGATCTCACAAACACTGACTGATTGTGGATCTCGGCAATCCAAATGCCGCTTGAACGCCAATTGGTCCCTCGTGTAGCATTGGCGCGCCTGACGCAAACGACCCCACTCAACCTGGTGAATGACGAATGTGCACCGATAGAAGAGACTTCCTACGCTTATCCGCCGGAATAGCCGGCGCAGCATTGTTTGGCGACGTGATAGCTACTGGTGATGACGGCTCAACCTATGGCGCCGTGCCTGAGGCTATTCGAAAACTGCCCGGCATGGTAGACGACGTTCTGCCGATCTCGCTTGACGAGCGGCGCTCTCGAATAGAGAAGGCACGACGGTTAATGAAGGAAAATGGGGTTGATGCAATCTACATCGAGCCAGGTTCCAGCATGTCTTATCTCACTGGTATGCACTGGAGCACGAGTGAGAGGATGTTTGCCGTAGTGATTCCTGCCCGCGGTGAGATCAGTTGGGTTTGTCCAAAGTTTGAAGAAGAACGTGCTCGCGAGCTAATCAAAGTTGGAGATGACATCCGAACCTGGGAAGAAGACCAGAGTCCCTACAGACGAGTTGCTGAGATCTTGAGAGACCGGGGGATTCGCACCGGAACTGTAGGGATCGAGGAGCGCGTGCGATTCTTTCTTTTTGATGGCATTCGCCAGGCTGCACCTTCAATCCAGTTTGTTAGCGCGACACCGATTACCGCCGGCTGCCGGATGTTCAAATCACCAGCAGAACTTGCCCTGATGCAGCGCGCAAACGACATCACCATCGCTGCTTACAAGGCTACACACGACAGTATGCGAGAAGGAATGACGCAAGGTCAGTTTGCCAATAACTGTGAGGCGGCTTTTCACCGTCTCGGTGTAGTGGGTGGTATTTTTGTCAGCTTTGGGAAATACACCGCCTTTCCACATGGCAGCAGCACACCGCAAAAATTGCGAGAGGGTGATGTCGTGCTGATGGACGGCGGCTGTAGTGTTGACGGCTACCAGTCTGATATCACCCGCACCTTCGTACTTGGCAAGGCGACCCAGCGCCAGCGCGATATTTGGAACCTCGAGCGTAAGGCGCAGGATGCGGCATTTGCGGCCGCCAAAGTTGGAACTCCATGTGAGGTTGTCGATGCTACGGCGCGGAAAGTAATCACGGACGCTGGTTTCGGGCCGGATTATAGAGTGCCTGGACTACCGCATCGCACGGGGCATGGCATCGGTCTTGACGGCCACGAATGGACTAACTTCGTTCGGGGTAACAAAACCTCGATTCAGCCCGGCATGTGCTTCAGTGATGAACCGACAATAGTGATCTACGGTGAGTTTGGGATTCGCCTGGAAGATTGCTTGTATATAACTCCGGAAGGACCACGGTTTTTCACGAAACAAAGCGCCTCAATCGATGAGCCGTTTGGTTGAATCCACGAATTCCGGTTCAATTCAGGTTCGGCCGAAACCCAATAGCATGCAGACGAGCCAGACTAAAAAGAATCCCAGCAACCCTGCTACAGCACTCAAGACACAGATTAATGAGGTTTCGATCAGCTCCGGAATGTTTTTCTGTTCTATCATGGGAGAGACCTTTGTATTTAACCTTAGATCGACTTGAAACTGTAGGGGCGTCCCTCCGTGGGCGCCCCTCTTCCCCCCACTCCGGGCGCCCACGGAGGGACGCCCCTACATAAATTAGGACACGACCCGAAAAATCGTACCGTTGCCCGCGTTTGATGCTTGGATTACAATGAATCCCGCTTCAAGACTGTCGAACCGCGATTATTTCGGAGCCTTCCTGGATGGCGCTCCAGGTTAGCGTTGAAGCATCCGGCACGTCCTCAGACGGCGCTCAAGAATTCCTCAAAGATGTTTCTCAAACCCGCTTTTATGGCAGAACAGGAAAGTCACTTTTATGCGTTTGGTCGTTTTCGATTGAAGACGGCGGAACGTGTGCTTCTGCGGGAGGGCGAGCCCGTTCCTCTGACGCCTAAGGTTTTTGACATATTGCTCACGCTCGTAGAAAAGGGCGGCCATGTCGTCGAAAAGGACGACTTAATGAGGAGAGTGTGGCCGAGCACTTTCGTCGAGGAAGGTAATTTAACTCAAAACGTCTCACTGCTAAGGAAGGCACTCGGCGAGAGCCCGAGCGGTCCTCAGTTTATTGAAACAGTGCCGAGACGAGGCTATCGGTTTGTTGCCAACATTAGTGAAGCCTGGGACGACAATATTGGGCAAGCAGTCGCCACTACACACACCTCATCTCCAGACACGCAGCTCGTAATTAAGCACGCTAACTCGCCGGGTGTGCCGGCAGGAGTAACCACGTCTCCAGTTGCCGCAGACTCGGTTCAGAACCAACCTCCGACGCAACCTGCAGGCGACAGCTCACACGCTGGATTTCTACTGCCCGGCATCAGGCAAAAGAGTCCCGCTTTCGTCGTGACGCTGGCTGTTGTGCTCACGGGGCTCGTGGGCCTGATGTATTTTACTAGCCGCGGCAAGGAAGGAAACAGCGCCGGCAGCGCGATCCAATCAATTGCAGTGTTGCCATTCGTCGACGATGCGTCTGACGCAGATGCTGAATATCTCAACGATAAGATTGCGGAAAGTCTCATCAACAGTCTCTCCAAGCTTCCCCACCTTCGCGTCGTTCCCCGCAGTCTCGTGGCAAGTTACAAGGGCCGGGATTTAGATCCGCGCAAGATCGGACGCGATCTTAACGTTCGCGCAGTCGTCACTGGCCGAATGCAGCGACACGGCGACATCATCAGCATTCAAGCGGACCTGATCGATATTGAAAACGTCGCACAGATCTGGGGACAACACTACGATCACAAACTTGCCGATGTTCTGCTCGTGCAGGAAGACATCTCGCGTGACATATTCGAGAACTTGCGTCTGAAGTTAAACGTGGAGGAGAAAAAGCAATTAGAATCGTATCGACTATATTTGAAGGGCCGCAACTCCTGGAACAAGCGCACCGAAGACGGTCTGTTGCAGGGTATTGAATTCTTCCAACAAGCAATAGACATAGATCCTAACTACGCTCCAGCCTATGCCGGTCTGGCTGACTGCTACAACATGCTGGTGGTCTACGGGGTGCGACAGCCAAAGGACGGCTTCCCAAAAGCCAAAGATGCCGCAATTAAGGCGCTGGAGATCGATGAGACGTTAGCTGAAGCACATACGTCGCTGGCCTTTATGAAGTTTCGCTGGGACCGCGATCGGCTTGGTACCGAACAGGAGTTTCAGCAGGCGATTAAACTCAAGCCAGCCTACGCTCCGGCTCATCAATGGTACAGCTCATACCTGGTGGCGCTCGAACGGTTTGACGAAGCCATCGCCGAAGCAAAGCGGGCCCAGGAACTCGAGCCCTTATCTTTAATTGCAAGTTCACACTTGGGTTGGATCTGTTACCTGGCCGGCCAAAACGACCGAGCAATCGAGCAATGTAGAAAGATTCTGGATCTCGATCCTAATTTTTTTCCGGTACGACGGTATCTGGGTCTTGCCTACGAACAAAAGGGTATGTACCCCGAGGCGATCGCTGAGTTTCAGAAAGGCGTCAAGCTTACCGGCAGCCCGCTTATGCTGGCGCTTTTGGGACATGCGTACGCCGTTTCGGGAAAGACGACCGAAGCTAGGCAGGTGCTCAGCGACTTACAGCAATTGCAGAGTCAACGATATGTTTCCCCTTACACTGTGGCCGCAATCTATGCAGGGCTTCGTGATCAGGATCAAGCATTCAAATGGCTCGAGAAGGCTTACGAAGAACGCGATATCTGGCTGATGAACCTAAAGGTTGATCCAGTCTTCAGTAAGCTGAGATCAAACCCAAAGTTCTCGGAGCTTCTGGTTCGCACCGGTCTGCGACCCTAAGCACGTAGGGTGTAGGTTCTATCGAAAGAGGCGTTGCCATTCGAGTAAAGAACCGAGGAGCGGTAGCGACCGGGTCAAAGGTAAGTAAGACTCGACTAAGGTTCACCCGCCTTGTGTCCGCAGGTGCTGATGACTTCGGTAAAAACGATCGTTGAGTGGACCCAAGATAGACCCGGTCGCTACCGCTCCGCGGTTCTGACGTTGAGTGGTGACTCCAATCGATGAAACGTTAGCAGCGTACGCAATGTAACACCCAATGTCAGAACCGATGAGCGGTAGCGACCGGGTCAAAGGTAAGCAAGACTCGACTAAGGTTCACCGCGCCTTGTGTCCGCAGGTGCTGATGACTTCGGTAAAAACGATCGTTGAGTGGGACCCAAGAAGATTGACCCGGTCGCTACCGATCCTCGGTTCTGTAGTCGACTGGTCATACAGTTCGCCCAACCTTCATCGTTACCCTCGGTACGCTTATTTCCAATTTCCCTTTCTAGAGTTACATTCTCACTAAATCGAAAATTAACTCTGTATCCGAAAAATGGCTAACATCGTAAGAGAACCCTGTGATGAAGGAATTATTCTCGCAAGAAAGGCCGTTGCGCCTTGTACGAAACGTAAAGGTCGATGGATCCTTGCCGCCACGATTCTTGCTTCCAGTATGGCGTTCATCGATGGCACGGTTGTCAACGTCGCGCTTCCGTTTCTGCAGAAGGAATTGAGTGCAACCGCAATCGGGGTGCAGTGGGTTGTCGAAAGCTATTCATTGTTTCTTTCCGCACTCCTGTTGGTTGGTGGTTCGTTAGGCGACCGCTACGGCCGCAGACTGGTTTTTGTTATCGGTGTTGCACTCTTCGCTCTCGCGTCTGCTGCTTGTGGGTTTGCTACAACGATAAATCAATTAATCGCAGCGCGCGCGGTGCAGGGAATCGGTGCTGCTCTACTAGTTCCCGGAAGTCTGGCAATTATCAGTTCATCGTTCGGCGCGGACCAGCGTGGTAAAGCGATAGGCACCTGGTCGGGGTTCTCGGCGATGACAACTGCCATAGGGCCCGTGTTCGGGGGCTGGTTAATCGAGCATGTTTCCTGGCGTGCAGTCTTCTTTCTGAATTTACCGCTAGCGGCCGCAGTGCTCTTAATTTCGTTCAGCCACGTGCCCGAAACGCGTGACAAGAATGAGCGTGGGCCGCTTGACTGGTTGGGCGCCGCTTTCGCGACCATCGGTCTTGGCGGCGTGGTCTATGGTCTGATCGAATCTTCGCGAAATGGCTTCTCCCATCCCATGGTGCTGCTTTCGCTTATTGTCGGTCTCGTTTCGCTGGCAGTGTTTGTTTTCAACGAATCTCGAGCGCAGAATCCAATGTTGCCTTTGAGGTTGTTTCGTTCGAGGAATTTCGCTGGGGCGAATGTGCTGACCCTGCTGCTCTACGCCGCGCTGGGCAGTTTATTCTTCTTTCTCACACTAGACCTTGTTCAGGTGCAAAGGTACACGGCAACCGCTGCCGGTGCGGCGCTGTTGCCTTTTGTTGTCATCATGTTTGCGCTGTCGCGTTGGTCCGGCGGGTTAGTCGATCGGTTCGGTCCACGTTTGCCGCTTATTATTGGTCCAGTGATAGCCGCAGCGGGATTCGTGCTTTTTGCATTGTCTGGTTTCAGTGCGAATTATTGGACCAGTTTTTTTCCGGCGGTTGTTGTATTGGGATTTGGAATGGCGGTAAGTGTTGCGCCACTCACAACTACAGTTATGGCTTCCGTGGGACAGGATAAGTCAGGCGTTGCCTCGGGAATCAACAATGCCGTCTCCCGCACCGCAGGTCTGCTCGCTATTGCGATATTTGGTGTCGTAATGTTGCATGCATTCAGTTTCATCTCTGCCGCCCTGGCGCTTGGCGGCGCGCTCAGTTCGTGGTTAATTATATCGCCAGAGAAGCCAGATGACCGTGGAATGCACACATCTTGATCAAATAAGGGACGTGATACCGAGCGCGCGCGGCTGTGAGGACTGTCTGCGCATCGGTGGTCAGTGGGTCCACTTGCGACTCTGCATGACATGCGGTCATGTTGGGTGCTGCGATTCCTCTCCGAACCGTCATGCTACGAAGCATTTTCGTAAGACTACCCATCCAATCATCAAGTCGTTTCAACCTGGCGAAGAGTGGGGCTGGTGTTATGTAGATGAATTGATGTTCGATTCGTTGTAAGTCGGCAAAGTGTCCAAGGAGTAACAATGAAGAACGTCCCAATTTCATATCCCACTGGGTTCTCGGTGTTCTCCGTGTCTCCGTGGTGAAGTGGTTTCGGCTCCTTTATCACCACGGAGACACGGAGAACACGGAGAGAGAAAGAGATCAACCTGCCGGCTTGTTTGAGTTCCAGATATCGGCCGTAAGTTTCCAGTTTGGGCCTTGCCGTTTCCAAACAACAACGTACTTTCCTTCGGCAGTTATTGCTTCCTTGTCTGCTTGGGGAATGGTCAAGGTGTAGTTGCCAACTTCGTAAGCGATATCGCCGCTTGACTCGACTTGAACAGTTTCCAGCCTTACGACCTTAACCCCGGCATTGATTAAACTTTGCCAGAAACCCTGAATGGCCTGGCTGCCATCGATTCTCTGGGCGTTGGGTGGGAACAACCTTGCATCGCTCGCGTACATACCGCCCACTGCCGCCGCATCGCCACTATTGAATGCTTCGATGAACTTTTTGTTATTCGCCTCAATTGCCTTGCGAACACCACCAGTGTCTTGAGCACGAGCAAATCCGGCGCTCAGGATAAGAAGTAGCGCTGCTGATAGCATTGCTTTCACTGTCACACCTCCTGAATCGGTTGTGGTTTGAGCAGTGTGCTTTTATGCCAAATGCTGTGAGTAGTCAAACAATTGTCCGAAGGAAACCTCGAATCTTTTCGAAGACAGTCCCGAGCACCTCCTCATTTGCGAGATAGACCAGCCGAAACAGACCCTGTCGCGGGTCAGCGCCGAAGCCTGAGCCGGGCACAACCAGCACGCCTGTCTGCTCAAGGAGATCGAGAACAAAGGTTTCGTCGGTCCGCTTAAGCCGATCGTCTGCTTTGAGCATTACGTAAAACGCAGCCTGCGGCACGTCACAGGAAATACCTTCTATGCCTCCGACAGAGGAGACGACGAAATCGCGTCTCTTCTTGATCTCGCTGATAAAATCTGCAAGGAAATTCCTGTCTCCCTCCAATGCAGGCCGCACGGCATACTGCGTCGGCGTGGGAGAGCAGAGCCGTCCGCTCGCCAAACGAGCAATCGACTGTGTTAAATCCGACATCAGTTCTTCGTGCGTGTAGCGCATCCAGCCAACACGCCAGCCCGGTACTAGATGAGTTTTTGACAGACTCTCCAGGGTTATGACCGGCACATCGATCTCATTTGCCAATACTGATGAGGGCGCCGGTTGTTTTCCGAAACACAATTCTCGGTAAACTTCGTCAGCGATTACCAACAATTTATTTTGTGCTGCCAACTCCAGGAGTTGCCTGATTGTTTGATCGGGAACGACTGACCCAGTCGGATTGTTCGGATTGATCAAGAGAATCGCGCGAGTTCGCTTAGTTATCAACCGACTAATCTCTTCAACGGAAGGTTGCCACGCGTTTGTGCTGTCGAGTTGATAGTAACTAGCGACGGCGCCGAGCTTGTTGAGAATAGCCGGATAGATTGGATAGCCTGGAGCAGGAAGCAGGACTTGATCACCTTCATTAACAAGCGCCGTGAGCAACAGGTCGGCTGCTTCCGAGGCGCCTGAGGTCAATAGCACCTGGGTCGGTTCAGTCGGTGCTCCAAGCGACGTTGCGTATGCAGCCACCGCGCTTCTGGCTTCCGGTAGACCAGCGGAATGCGCGTAGCCTGTGAACTTATCTCGCAAGGCACGCGCCACCGCTTCCACGATGTGCGCGGGTGGGCGAAAGCCGTAAGCCTGTGGATCACCGATGTTCAGGTAGATGACCCGGCGACCGGCCCGCTCCAGTGCTTCCGCGGCACTAACAAGGTTACGAATAGCGTAATGAAAATTTACGGTTCTATTGGAAGGAGAGATCATTCGCAGTTTTTAGCTCAGCTACTGGTTTAGTTTGAATATCTGATTATCGCTCATCAACAGTATAGCGGGTAGGTCTCGCTCGCTCTCAATCACTCAGGCCGCGGTCCCATGAGGTCAGTACCACCGTGCGGGTAGCGGGTGGGTCCTACTGGCACTTTCCAAGCATTAAAGTCTGAGCGTAGGACCCACCCGCTACCGAAGCTGTGGTACTGACCTCATGGGACCGCAACATGAGTGACTCCAATGCTTTTCTTCACACCAACTCCCGTTGGTGGGATTTCGGAGTCCCCACACAGTCTCTAAAGCCACGGTGTGAATGGGACCATTTCCGTCCACGCCCGCTAAAACGTTGGGACGGTCGGGATATTCAATAGATAGTACGCTGGTCCCTTTTGGATTTGCCAGAATAATGCTTGCATCCATCTTATGTTAGTTTTTCCAAATTGCGAGCTTCGCACCATCGTGAGGACTCCAATTCCATTTATCGGCTGATAAAAACAATTAGGTTGACTGACGCCAGCAGGACAGTTTAGAGTGTGCGTTATCGTGTCGCACAGATCTAACATCATGAACAAATTAACTTCGGGCTGTTGCTGTATGTGTATGAGGAGCATGCGAATGGCGTGTACGTGTATGTGCAGGCCGTCTCCGTAAAACGCTAAGAACCGTTCTGAGTATCAACTCTTGCGCTTTCTTAGCGCGAGAGTTTTTTTTTGACCAGAAGGCGTGCGTGCAGGCTCCGGCACGACTATCGGGACAACGAACTTCGGCATGATTACGGGCACGGAAGACCCGCGCCAGTTGCAATTTGCATTACAGCTTTATTTCTGAAGTCGAGCAAAAGATCGGGAACTTGTAATGGAATCAAGAAGTACACCATCCGACGAATCGCAAGCTCAGCCTCTTCCTGACTATGTGCGGGATGAGCTGGCCCATTACGAAGAACAGATCCGGAAATACCGAGCAGGTGAAGTTGATGAGACGAAAATGCAGAAGTTGCGATTGCACTTTGGCACTTATGCTCAGCGCCAGGAAGGCGTGCAAATGCAGCGGATCAAGATTCCCGGAGGATTCCTGACTGCGGATCAGCTGATCCGACTGGCCGACGCGTCCGACAAGTTCGGCAGTGGCTTCATTCATTTCACGACGAGAGAAGATGCGCAGATCTACTACGTAAAGCTTGAAGAGACTCCCGATCTCCTGCGTTATTTGGCAGAAGCCGGCATCACTTCCCGCGAAGCTTGTGGCAACACAGTACGCAACATCACCTCATGTTATCGCGCAGGCACTTCCGCCACGGAAGCTTTCAATGTTTTGCCTTACGCTGATGCCCTCTTTCGTTACCTGGTGCGTAACAAATACAACCAGAACCTGGGTCGCAAATTCAAGATCACGTTCGAAGGCTGCGCCGAGGATCACTGCGGCCTGCGAATTCACGATATCGGTTTATGGGCTGTCACCCAGACTCGGAACGGCAAACTGAGGCGCGGCTTCCGAGTTTATCTAGGCGGGGGCCTGGGCGCCGCGCCTCATCTTGCACATCTGTATAAGGACTTCCTTCCGGTTGAAGAGTTGTTCAATCTCGCAACTGCGACGTTGCGACTTTTTGATCGGTATGGTGAGCGCAAGGCGCGCATGAAAGCGCGTATGAAATTTCTCATCGAGACAATGGGCTGGGAAACATTTCGCGCGCGACTCGATGAGGAGCGTCAGCTCGTTGGTCCAATATCCCTGGAGGGTTACCTGCAGGATTCTGTGGAGTTTGTTCCGGAGACAGGAGAGCGGTTACGACGTTTGAAAATACTGAATTCCCGGACAAGCGATTACCAGTTTAAGGCTTGGGTGCGCGATTCCGTTATCGAGCATAAGACTGCAGGATTTCGCGGCGTTCATGTGCGCATTAAGCTCGGCGATCTGACGGCTGAACGCGCGCGCCAGGTAGCCGAAGTTGCGCGTCAGTTCTCGGCCGGCGAATTGAGAATCTCAATCGAACAAAATATCTATCTCCCCTGGGTGCCTGAAGAAGATTTGTGGGACCTTTACGTTAGCCTGAGTGAATTGTCACTTGCTGAGCGCGGCGTGGGGACCGTTGCGGATGTGACCACTTGTCCCGGATCTGATACTTGCCGGTTGGGAATCGCGTCAGCGAAAGGATTGGGCAGCGCGATCAGTGATTCGTTCAATGGCTCGCTCGAGAAGTACGCCGAGTTGGCTCGACCACTTCGCATCAAGATCTCCGGCTGTCCCAATGGCTGCGCGCAACACTCGATAGCTAATCTCGGATTCTACGCGGCAGCTCTTTCGCATGAAGACCGGAGCGTGCCGGCACACTTTGTGACCGTGGGTGGCCAGACAGTCCCGAACGCTGCGCAATTTGGTTCGCTGCTTGGCAAGTTCCCGGCAAAAAACTGCGTGAAGGTGACGGAGACCCTACTCGAACTTTACGAAAGCGACAGACTACCCGACGAAGACTTCAACTCATTCGCCAACCGTACCGGAATCGAAGCATTGAAGCAGATCCTGGAACCGCTCCGACAAGTTCCTTCCTTCGAAACCGATCCGTCGTTTTATGAGGACTACGGTCATGAACACGAGCACTTCGCCGTGCGCAAGGGAATAAAGGGCGAGTGTGCCGGTTCAACCGTTGCGGAAACAGTCCCGACAATCGACAAGGCGCGGGAATGGCTCGCGCAGGCGGATGCGTTGATCTACCACAAAGAATATGAACAGGCGGTGCTTGCAGCTTATGAAGCGGCTGCTGCTGCGGCTCGCGTTCCTCTCTATGAGCGACTCGTGGATCCGTTCAATGCTGATGAGGCCTTGTGGGAGTTCGAGAACCTGTTTGTCTTAACGGGCCAGACTAACGGGACCTGGGAAGGAGTCTCATCCAAGTTCGAAGCGTTGAAAAACGAGGCCCTTACAAGTGTCCGATATGCTTCAGCTTGTCGTGATGGTGGAACAGAGGCTCTCGGCGAAACCACACGACAAGCTGAAGCATATCGGACACAGGAGGCTGCGGCGCGAAGCATTCTCGAGGAGGCTCGCAGCTTTGTTGGTTATTGCGCACCGGCAGTGGCGGAAGAGGCAGTGGCATTCGCATGAGAGATGAAGTCAAAAATGGGGTGCTCGTAGTGGGGCATGGCAGCCGTCGCCAGGAAGCAAACGAAGACGTGCGAGAAGCAGCTCGACGTATCGCTGAACGTGGTGGTTTTCCTCTCGTCGAAGCTGCCTTTCTGGAGATCGAACATCCTGATATTGGTGAAGGTTTCGCGCGGTTGGTCCAACGAGGGGCGCGCGAGATTACGGTGCATCCTTATTTCCTTTCGCCTGGTCGACACACCCGTGGTGATATTCCTGTTGAAGTCGAGCAGGCAGCCAAACTCCACACAGGCATCAACTATCGAATCACCGAACCATTGTCGGCGCACCAGTTGGTAATTGCAGCATCTGTCGAACGCATATCTGAAACCATCGGACGTCAAATAGAGAACGAGACCTGTATTAATACGGGGACCAGCGCACGTCACAAAGGGGAACGCGGCACCGTCTACCTTGTCGGCGCGGGACCCGGCGACCCGGGCTTGCTTACTGTGAAGGCGCGTGACCTGCTGGAGTCTTGCGACGTCATAGTCTACGACTATCTCGTGAATCCGGATTTGCTTGACTATGTTCCCGACGGGGCCGAGCGCATCTATGTGGGCAAAGTCGGCGGCGGGCGGCAAACCCCGCAAGACCAGATTAATTACTTGCTGATCGACCAAGCACAGCGGCGAAGGCGTGTTGTTCGGCTAAAGGGTGGCGATCCTTTTCTGTTCGGACGTGGCGCAGAAGAAGCCGAAGCCTTACGGTCAGCAGGAATTCCATTTGAAGTAGTTCCTGGCATTAGCTCCGCACTAGCGGTTCCGGCTTATGCGGGAATCCCTTTAACACATCGTGACCTGTCGTCATCTGTGGCCGTACTCACTGGCTCGCGGGCGGGAGACGGAGCGCTTACCAGAAGTCTTGCCGCGCATTCGTCTACTGACACAATCGTTGTTCTTATGGGTGTGACGCACCTGAGCGAAATCGCCGGCGATCTTATCGCTGCGGGACGTTCAGGTGATACGCCGGCCGCAGTCATTCGCTGGGGCACATATGAGGCGCAACAGACTATTACAGGCACACTAAGCACAATATCAGATCAGGCAAAGCGTCTTGGCATTCGCCCTCCGGCGGTCATCGTTGTCGGAGAAGTGGTGAAGATGCGCGAGCGTCTCAACTGGTTTGAAAATAGCTTCCGTGGTTCGGCGTTGGAAGAGCAGAGTCTTGCGGTTGCCGCAGCCAGGTAAAAAGAAGTGAGCTATGACGACATCTACGCTTTCGATCAGTTCTGAAACTACAGATGAAGAGCTTAACGCTCTCTCTAACGAATTTGAACGCGCTTCACCTGAGGTCATCCTGGAATGGGCTGATGAAGAGTTCGGACCTGATATCGCGCTGGCTACCGGGTTCGGCGCTGAAGGCTGCGCGCTGGTGAGCATGCTAGCTGTCAGCGACGTTCGAACGCGCGTTTTCTACCTCGACACGGATCTATTGTTTCCAGAGACCTATGCGCTCCGCGATCAACTCGAAGCGCGGTACGGTATTCACTTCGAACGACGCTCGACCAGCCTTTCGCTTGACGCGCAAGCTGCTGAGCATGGTGAAAAATTATGGGAGCGGCGGCCTGACGATTGCTGCCGGCTGCGCAAGGTAGAGCCCTTACGGGAAATGCTTTCGGGATTGCGTGCTTGGGTCACGGGTCTAAGGCGTGACCAATCTCACACGCGAGCTGCCGCAGGGATCGTCGAGCGAGACCCTCAGTTTGGTTTGATCAAGATCAATCCGCTCGCTGGTTGGTCGTCGCAGGATGTTTGGAAATACATTATGAAGCATGATGTGCCCTACAACCCTCTCCACAATCAAGGCTACCCTTCAGTAGGTTGCACCCCTTGCACCACGCCCGTCCAAATCGGGGAAGATCCTCGCGCTGGACGATGGCGCGGTTTGAACATGACCGAATGCGGAATACACAAAGGAAAGTAACGGGTGGAAATGCGGCTGCTTGAATTTCGGGCAGTACTTATCCTTACGGAATTACCATTCACTAATCATTAGTTAAGGAGACTATGAAACTTATCAGCCCACACGGTGGCACACTTATTAATCGCGTAGTTACTGGACCTGAGCGCGAGAGGCTCATTAATGCCTCGATCGCCATGCCTGCTCTACACCTCAATGCACGAGAAGTCTCTGATCTTGAAATGATCGCAACAGGAGCCTATTCGCCACTTGAGGGTTTCCTGAACCCGTCAGACTACGCCTCTGTGTGCGCCAGCATGCGTCTGGCAAATGGCGTTGCGTGGCCTATTCCCATTACGCTTTCCGTCACTGACGAACAAGCGAGTTCGTTTCGCCAGTTTGAAGATCTGGCCCTCTATCAGGGAGACCACCTTCTGGGCATACTGCATCTCGCCGAAAAATACCGCTACGATAAAGTCCGAGAAGCAGAACTCGTTTATCGCGCAACTGATTCAGCACACCCAGGGGTGAATGCCCTCTACAGTCAGGGCCGCAATCCTGTGCATCGTGCGCACGAATACATTCAGAAATGCGCATTGGAAATCGCAGATGGCTTACTCCTGCATCCGCTGGTCGGTGAGACCAAAGCCGATGATGTGCCCGCGGATGTGCGAATTCAATCCTATGAAGCAATCCTGGAGCACTATTATCCGGCGACACGCACGATCCTTTCAGTTTTGCCGGCGGCGATGCGCTATGCCGGTCCGCGTGAAGCGGTATTTCATGCACTGATTCGCAAAAACTATGGCTGCTCGCATTTTATCGTCGGGCGCGATCACGCGGGAGTAGGGAATTACTATGGCACCTACGATGCGCATCACATTTTCGACGAGTTTACGCCTGAAGAACTAGGCGTGATGCCGTTACTTTTCGACCACACTTTCTATTGCCGTTCGTGCGGTGCGATGGCCTCGACCAAAACGTGCCCTCACGACACGTCGGCCCACGTCACGTTGTCGGGTACGAAAGTAAGGGAGTTGCTTAGCGCAGGGCAGTTGCCGCCGGTCGAGTTCTCGCGCCCTGAAGTGGCCCAGGTGCTCATCGAGGCGCAACGGATGTTGGAGACTGAGGAATTGATCGGAGCGTGATCAGAATGATTACGACTAATGATTGCGAACCAGTGATCGAGACCCGTTGAACAAAGGAGAAGGATGACGAAGAATAAAGGATTCACAGTGTGGTTGACGGGATTGTCCGGGGCGGGTAAAACGACGTTAGCGGCGCGTTTGGCAGCAGAATTGACTGTCCGTGGTGTAAACGTGGAGGTTTTAGATGGAGATGAAGTGCGGACCAACCTGTCAAAAGGACTTGGTTTTTCTAAGGAAGATCGCGACACCAACATCAGACGCATCGGTTATGTTTGCCGCCTTCTTTCGCGCAACGGCGTAGGCACGCTGTCAGCGGCGATCTCGCCCTATCGCGCGGTACGCGACGAAGTGCGGTTAGCCATCGAACGTGAGGAAATCCAATTCATCGAGGTCTTCGTCAAGTGCCCGATTGCCGTGCTTGCCGAACGCGATGTGAAAGGACTATATAAGAAAGCGCTGGCCGGCGAGATTCAGGGGTTCACTGGGGTATCCGATCCTTACGAGGAACCGCTCGCTCCCGACGTTGTCGTTGAAACAGATCGAGAGACAGTGGAGTCAAGCAGTAGAATAATCATTCGCGAGCTTGAGCAGAGAGGATTGTTACCTGAAGTCGACTTAGACAAGTCGAAGATTGTCCATTCTGTTTTCTCGCGGCGTTGGAAAAGGACGAAGACTTCGCATAGAGTTAAGGCCGGCAGCGGTAGGAGCCTGACAATCCTCAAGAGACTATTTCTCAAAAAACCGATAAGGAAGCGATGATGGCCAACGAACAAGACATTCCAAAACCCCATTTCAACACGCTGGCGATTCATGGCGGGCAGTCGCCCGACCCGACTACTAACGCGCGAGCCGTGCCGATTTACCAGACAACTTCTTACGTCTTCAACGACACGGACCACGCCGCCCGGCTCTTTGCACTGCAGGAGTTTGGGAACATCTACACGCGCATCATGAACCCAACGACCGACGTGTTTGAAAAGCGAATAGCTGCGCTCGAGAGTGGCGCGGCTGCGCTTGGGATGGCGTCGGGCCAGGCAGCGGAGACCCTTACAATCCTGAATTTGGCAAAGGCGGGCGACGAGATCCTCTCGACCACGTCGCTCTACGGAGGTACGTACAATCTTTTCCATTACACGTTGCCGAGACTCGGAATCACCGTCCGCTTTGTTGACGCAGCTGATTACGACGGTTTGCGTGCTGCAATTAACGAAAAGACAAAGGCTGTTTACTCGGAAACAGTCGGCAATCCCAAACTCGACGTACTCGACATCGAGCGTCTGGCTGAAATCGCCCACGATCAGAAGTTGCCCCTTGTCATCGACAACACGACACCTTCTCCGGCGTTGTGCCGGCCCATCGAGTGGGGCGCAGACATCGTCGTCGACTCCGCGACGAAGTTCATTGGCGGGCATGGCACTTCTATCGGCGGCGTGATCGTCGATTCCGGCAAGTTCGATTGGAAGGCGTCAGGACGCTTTCCCGATTTCACCGCACCGGATCCGTCTTATCATGGCGTCTCTTACACGGAGGCTTTCGGACCGCTGGCATTCATCATCAAGGCCCGCGTTCAAGTGCTGCGAGACACGGGCGGATGTCTGTCTCCATTCAACTCGTTCCTGCTCTTGCAGGGTGCTGAGACGCTGCACCTGCGTATGCAGCGTCACTCGGAAAATGCGCTTACTGTGGGCCACTTTCTGGAGAAACATGAGGAAGTGGAATGGGTCAACTACCCGGGATTGGAGTCCAGTCCTTACTACGCACTCGCGCAAAAGTATTTACCCGATGG
>WNFR01009660.1_pt1 | contig 16474 bp, 13 predicted proteins | sample 5400221 | NCBI WGS metagenome assembly WNFR01 (sample SAMN13153357, study PRJNA577476) | soil metagenome | isolation source: 40 cm soil under Madrone tree | place: USA:California | collected 2016-06-14 | reverse complement strand
GCACCACTCTCGAAACCGCCCCGGGCATTGGCCAGATTCACCACATCAGTAAGGGAGCGGCGATAACCATCGGCATTCTGGCCATCATACCGATCGTGGTCGTTCCGATTGTCACGACTCGCAGCTCTGGCACGCCTGCTCCCGTGCCGCCGCCCACGAACGGGTGCCCCAAAGGTTCGCCGGCTTGCGGTTGAGCCTCACGGGCGAACAACACGGTTTCACGGGCATCGGCGGCGTTTCCCGCCGGGGCTTCTTCGTTTAGCAACGCTCCATGCGCTTTGGCCATCTAATTTCACGTAGTAGCTTTGCCGCTTCTCTCCGTCTACACCACGCTTTGTCTCCCCACGGGCGGTGGCGTACACTGAACCTTTACGTATTGCGTCTAATTGTGAGTGAGGCACTCTTGAACCTTTCAATCCCCGCTTTTTCGGCCCGCCGTTTCTGTTTATGCGCCGCGCTCGGCGCCATTTTTATCTTTGCCCCAATTCCGCGTCTTTTCGCGATGCCGCCGGATGCCGTGGCAAAACCCTCTCCGCTCATCGCCGCGCTGAAGGCGGAGCTGGAACGCTCCATGAAAGTTTATGGCGCTCAGGATCCCGCCGCGTATTTCATCAGCTATACGCTCACCGACACGCAGCGCGCCACCGTTTCCGGTTCCAACGGCGCCTTGCTCAGCAGCGACGAAGGCCGCAACCGCTGGCTGGAAGTTGCCGTTCGCACCGGCAGTTATGAGCTGGACAATACCCACAAGATTGACGGGCGCCAGCCCCCCTCCGGCAGCCCGGGCGCCAACGTGCCCATTGACGACGATCCCGAAGTCCTTCGCCGCGCCGTGTGGCTGGAGACCGACACCGAATATCGCTCGGCCGCCGAAGCGCTCATCAAGATCAAAACCGGCAAGGAAGTGAAAGTACAAACCGAAGAAGGCGCCGCTCCGGATTTTTCCCGCGAAAAGCCGCAAGTCTATACCGGCCCCCTGGCTTCCTTTTCGCTCGATCGCAAACCGTGGGAGCAGAAAGTCCGCGATTACACCCGCTACTTCCGCGAATCCACGGCGGTGATCAATTCGATCGTCACCTTCACGGCCCAGGCGCAAAATCAGATTCAGGTGAATTCGGAGGGCACGCAGCTTCAATTCGGCCAGGTCCGTTACCGCCTGGAACTTTTCATCCAAGGCAAAGCCGCTGATGGAATGGACATCAACCGCTACTACAACTTCGATTGGGTGAATCCCGATGATGCACCGGATAACAAAGCGGTGCTGGCTGCATCTGCACAGTTGGTCAAAGAGATGGAGGGCTTGGTCGTTTCGCCGTTGAACGATCCGACCGTCGGCCCGGCGTTGCTTACGGGCCGCGCCGCGGCCGTATTCTTTCACGAAGTTTTCGGCCACCGCGCCGAAGGCCATCGCCAGAAAGATGTGACCGAGGGCCAGACCTTCGCCAAAAAAGTTAACGAACAGATTTTTCCAAGTTTCCTGACCGTTGTTGACGATGCCACTCAGAAAAAACAAGGGAAAGACGATCTGCTCGGTTACTACCAGTTTGACGATGAAGGCGTGGCGGGCCAGCGCGTGGTCCTGGTGGATCACGGCGTTCTGAAAAATTTCGAAATGTCCCGTTCGCCGCTGAAAGACTTTGCGCATTCGAACGGGCACGGCCGCCGCCAGATTGGCGCCACACCCGTTTCCCGCCAGGGCAATCTGCTGGTGGAAAGCAACAAAATGGTCACCAATCCGCAGCTCCGCGCCAAGCTGATCGAACTCGTCAAGCAGCAAGGCAAGCCTTATGGCCTGTTGATCGACGACATTGCCGGAGGCTTTACCTTTACTGGGCGCGGGCAGCCGCAGGCTTTCCAGGTGGAACCGCTGGTTGTTTACAAAGTGTTTGCGGATGGCCGGCCGGATCAACTCGTCCGCGGCGTGGATATCGTGGGAACACCCCTGGCCGCTCTGACGAAAATCGTGGCCACCGGTGACACGGCGGAAGTTTTCAACGGTTACTGCGGCGCCGAATCCGGATACGTGCCGGTTTCTGCCGCTTCCCCGGCCATTCTCACCTCCGAACTGGAAGTGCAGAAGAAACAATCGTCCACGGATCGGCCGCCCATTCTGCCGCCCCCGGCGCACGACATCCAGAAATCCGGAGGCCTTCAGTAATGCGCGCTATTCGCCGGTTCGCTGCTCTTTTGTCCCTTGCCGCTGCGTCCGCGGCGTTCGCGCAAGCCCCTGCCGATAACGATCACACGCTGCAAGCCATGAAAGATGAAATGGCCCGCGCCAAATCGCGGCTTGAGTTGCAGATTCCGAAACTCGATAAGCCCGTGCGGCCGTATTACATCGAATATCGGCTACTCGACATGGATATTCGCGAGGTAGTTGCCGAATATGGCGCGCTGGTCACCTCCGCGCACACTCGCAACCGCGTGATGAACGTCGCGGCGCGTGTCGGCGATTACAAGCTCGACAGCTCGAACTTCATCAGCGAGGACGGCTTCCGCGGCTTCATCGGGCCATCGGGCACGGTCGGCATCGATCGCGACTACGACTCGCTCCGCCAGGATCTCTGGATCGCCACCGACCAGGCGTTCAAGGAGGCGGTGGAAACGTATTCCCGCAAGCAGGCATACCTCAGCAGCCTGGCGCGCCAGTCGGACATTGACGATTTCTCGCACGTCCAAGTGGCTCAGCATATCGAGCCTCTGGTCGCCCCGGACTGGACCAGCCGCAACTGGGATCAGGAAGCCCGCGACTCTTCCGCAGCCCTCCGTGCGTTTCCACAGATTTACGAGTCGAAGGTCACCTACTATCTTGTGTTCATGACCGAGTATCTGCTCACCAGCGAAGGCACGGAAGTTCGCGCGAATCATTCTTTCGCCGCGATCGAATCTGGGCTCAGTTCTCTTGCCAATGATGGCATGCAGGTGAACAATTATTACGCGGCGTATGTGCCGCGGCCCGCCGATTTACCCAGCCCCGATGCGGTCCGCAAGGCGCTCAACGTTGCCGGAACCGAACTGATGGCGATGCGCGCCGCGCAGCCAGCCCCCGATTACACCGGGCCGGTGCTCTTCGAGCCTCGTGCGGCGGGCGCACTTCTGGCCGAAGTGCTGACTCCGTCGCTCAGCGGTGCGCGTCCTCCTCTTGCGTTTCAGCCGGTTGTTGAGCAGTTGATGAGCAGCCTCGGCGGCCGCAGCGATTGGAGCGGCAAGGTCGGCACGCGCGTTCTTCCCGCGGGTGTCACGCTTATGGATAACCCGTCTGCCACGGATTACAAAGGTGCTTTGCTCGTTGGCGGCTACACCATCGACCAGGAAGGCGTTTCCGGCGAAAAGGTGACCCTGGTGGATGAAGGCAAGCTCAAAAACCTATTGATGTCTCGCCGCCCCGGCCCGGACTTTGAAAAGTCCAACGGCCACGGGCGCAGTTCGTTCCTCGTGGACGCCAGGCCGGCGATGAGCAATCTTTTCTTTTCCTCCGCGGAAGCTCTTTCGAAAGAAGACTTGAAGAAAAAGTTTCTCGACTCCTGTCGCGCGGAAAAACTCGAGTTTTGCGTCGTCGTCCGCCAGATGGACAACCCGTCGCTCAGCCTGCTGCACCAGGAGGACTTCAGCGAACTGCTCGCCAGCTTTGGAGGCAACGCGGCAACAGATCGCCTGCCCCTCGTCGTCTACAAAATTTATCCGTCCGATGGCCACGAAGAGATCGTGCGTGGCGCGCGCATCAGCGGCTTCGGTCCACGCATGCTGCGCAACATCGAAGGCATCGGCAACGACAGCGCGGTCTTCAATTACATGCAGAATCAGACCGCAGGAGTTGCCGGCACAGCGCTGGCCGCATTCGGGACGGCGCAGAACGGGCTGCCGGCCTCTGTCGTCGCTCCCTCGCTGCTGTTCGAGGAGGTCGAAGTGCGCGGCGCGCGTGGCGAACCCAAGCACTTGCCGCTGCTTCCGGAACCTCCCATGAGCGCCAAGGGCTCGCTGTAACCTTTTCCGCGCGCGTCACTCAGATGGGCTAGGGGTAGTCCGACTGGACTGCCTTGTTCTGTCGTTCGGAGGTTTCCAATGGAATCCAATCGCCGCGCGTTTCTTGCTGGTTTGGGTGGTCTGGCTGGAGGTTCGCTGTTGCTCTGGACCGTCCGGCGCGAACTGTCCGCTCCTTCCGTGCTTGTTTCCGCCGACTCCAACAGCGGCCCGGTGAAAATAGTTCAATTTGACGATGCCGGGAAAAAACTTGGGGTGGTGACTGTTCCGAAAGTAGTGAAGACCGACGAAGAGTGGCGCAAGCTGCTCGAGCCGGAGCAATATCGCGTCACCCGGCACGCGGGCACGGAACGCGCTTTCCAGAATGCCTACTTCGAAAATCACGCGAAGGGGCTCTATCGCTGCATCGGCTGCAACAACGCCCTTTTCACCTCGGACATAAAATTTGAATCGGGCACCGGCTGGCCCAGCTTCTGGGCGCCAATCGCGAAGGAAAACATTTTTGTTTCCGCTGACAACAGTCTCGGCATGTCCCGTGACGAAGTCTCCTGCCGTCTCTGCGACGCCCACCTCGGCCACGTTTTCGATGACGGTCCCCGCCCCACCGGCCTGCGCTATTGCATGAACTCCGCTTCTCTCCGCTTCGTCCCCACAAAAAAATCCTGAGCGAGGCGCAGAAGTTGCCCATAGGAAAAACGTCTAAGGAACACATCTGTCATTCTGAGGGCATCCGATAAGGATGCCCGAAGAACCTCAACCTCAAATCTTGCGCGACGAGTCCACTTAGCGCTCTTCCTTTTTACCCACGGAACACGGGCCACGGATCACGCTCTCTCAACTCCCCGTTCGGCATCCTCTCGCCACATGTTGTAGTCTTACTACATGGTCCTTCCCCAAGGCCTGCATACCGCCATCCAGGAAAAGAAGCGCGCCGCCCTGTTGAGCATTGGCTCTGCCGCTCTCCTCCTTTGCCTGAAAACTTTCCTGGTCATTCGCACCGACAGCCTCGGCATCCTCTCGGAAGCGCTGCATTCCGGCCTCGATCTTGTCGCCGCCGTCATCACGTTTCTCTCCGTTCGCGTTTCCGACCAGCCGGCTGACGAACGCCACCCATACGGCCACGGCAAATTTGAAAATTTCTCTGCGTTCATCGAAACCGGGCTCCTCATCCTCACCGCTGTGTACATCATCTACGAAGCCTTCTACCGGCTCTTTTTCCACTCGGTCCATATCCAGCCGAGCATTACCGCGATCCTGATTCTCCTCGTCGCGCTCTCGATTGATATGACCCGGGCCCGCACGCTGAATGCCGTCGCCAAGCGCTACTCCAGCGAAGCTCTCGAAGCCGACGCCCTGCACTTCTCGACGGATGTTTGGAGCACCATCGTCGTCATCTTGGGTGTGGCGCTCGTCTGGGCCGGTAATGTCTGGAATCTTCCCTGGCTCGCTTACGCTGACTCGCTCGCTGGTCTCGCCGTCGCTGGCGTTATCCTTTGGGTCGGATCGCAACTCGGCCGGCGCACGCTCGACGCGCTTCTCGACGCCGCTCCCGCGGGGTTGCAGGATCAGCTTGTTACCGAGGTCGGAAATATCGACGGGGTTCTCCGCGTCGAACGTGTGCGCCTTCGCCGCGCGGGCAACCGCTATTTCGTTGACGCCACCGTCAGCGTCGCCCGCACTGCGAATCTCGAGCAGGTCCACGCCCTCACCGACAAAATTGAAAAGCGCATCGCGCAAATCGTTCCCGCGGACGTCATCGTCCACGCAGAACCCCGCGCCCCTCGCGATGAGCATCTGTTCGAATCCGTCCGCGCCGTCGCTCTCCGCCTCGGCCTGGCTGTGCACGACGTCACCGCCTCGCAGCAGGACGGCCACCTCTTTGTCGAACTCCACCTCGAAGTCGACGAAAACCTCAGCCTTCGCGAAGCCCACCGCCGCGCTACCGAACTCGAGGACGGTATCCGTGAACTCGGCAAGGACAATGTCGACGTCAACATTCACATCGAGCCGCTGGGCCGCCACATCGCCACGCCCGACACCCGCGCCGGAGAGATGCGCCAACTGGAAATGTCCGTGGAATCCTTCCTGAACGGGATGCCCAGCACCTACGATGAGCTCATCAATTGCCACGATGTCCGGGTCCGCCAGGTCGAGCACCACATTCTGGTTTCCTGCCACTGCGTGATGAAAGGCGATCTCTCCATTACCCGCGTCCACGATGTCACCGCCGCGCTGGAAGACAGCGTCAAGGAACGCTTCCCGCAAATCTCGCGCGTCACCATCCACCCTGAGCCGCCCGATGCCTCCTGATCCCATCCTGCGGATACTCCGCGATGCGGCTGGCTGATCAGCGAGGATCCTGCGCGGCCCGCGTGGAATGCCCACGATTTCTTCGGCGACCACTACGCCAAAAGGATGTAACCGCCGGAGCTTGAAAAGGCAATCTCACAAATCTTTAATTGTGTTCGATTTAGGGCATCTTTTCGCCCACCCCACGCGCATAGTGAAGCCTACCGTGATTTCGAAATCGTGAATCCAGGGATTGCGGTCTGGAGAACATTATATGTATCGAGCAAATCTACTAGTTAGCGGACTGCTCCTGACGGCAGCTCTGGCAGTAAGCGGTCCCCTCGCGGCCGCGGCACAGGAAGAGCATGTTCAAGTTCGCATCTACGACTCGCATCACCACGACTATCACAACTGGAATGACCGCGAAGATCGTGCCTATCGGAACTACCAACAGGAACGCCATGACTCGTATGTTGCGTACGAGCATAGGAAGCATAAGTACCAGCAGAATTACTGGAAGTGGCGCCACAACCACCCGGATCGCGATTAGCAAACGGACTTCGTTATGAACGACAGAAGTCGGGCGCTCCACGTGCCTTCTTTGCACGTGGGGCGCTTTCTTTTCTTTTTTCACTGGATTATTGATTACTCATGTCTTCAACCGCGATCCGCTTCCCAGCGAACTTTGCGGCTTCTTTGCAACCTCTTTGTCCAAACGCTCCGGCCCGTTATTGTCGTGCCCGGCTGCTATTTGGGCGTGCAGTCTTGCGCCTGAGGGGCTGCCACTGAAATTCCGGTATTCAACGACGGAGAACCCTCAAAATCAAAGAGATCCTCCAGCGTATGCGCATGCTTGTCACGTAGCGTCAAAAACTGCCGAGTGACCTCTGCGTTATCCTCGTCATCGCCGCTGACGCTTACGTCAGTGCTCAAAAACCGCTTCTCGATGAACGCCAGAATGGATGTGTGATCGCCAACCGTATGCGAAACGTAGTGCGGTTTCGAAAACGGCGATACCGCCATAAACGGCACGCGCACGCCCAGCTGGTCAAACGCCGCGCAGTCCGCCGGGAACGCGCCCGTCGGATTTGCGGCGAACTCCGGGCAAAGCGCCGCGGCGTCATTCACGGTTGTATCCGTTGCGCTCAATGGATTGTGCGCGCACTCTGCTCCCGCGCCCGGCTGAAGGCTCAGTGGTGGGTTAGAGAGATCCGCGCACTGCCCCGGGAAAATGCCGTCCGGCGTCCGGGAAGATTCCTGTCGGGCCACCGGAGGAGCCACGTGGTCGAAGTAGCCGCCGTGTTCGTCATAGGTGATGAAGATAACCGTGTCCTGCCAGTACGGGCCGCTGCGCAGCGCGTTCACCACAAGGGAGACATAGGCCTGTCCGCGCTGGATATCGGTTGGCGGATGTTCGTCATTTTCATGCGCGGTGCCGAAAAGGCCGAAATTCGGGTCCACAAAAGAAACGCTGGGCAATGGCGGCAGATTGGGCGCGCCCGCTGCCTGCTGCAAAAGCACCGGAAGCGGAAAGAAGTGCGGATCGATGCCAGTTGCTCCGAACAACCGGAATGTGGCGGCCTGCGGCGCATCCTGGAAGTAATCCGCCCAGCTCACATTGTTTTTATCAAACAAATCCAAAATCGTGCCGGTGATGGGCTTGTAGCCCCCTGGAGGTGCAAACGTGTCGCTGGTCGTCAGATGACCAAAGGAAGTGGCCGCCAGGAGGTAAGAACGGTTCGGAAAGGTCGGGCCGAGGACGGACGCGAAGTAGCGGTCATTAATCGCAAAGTCGCTGGCGAGGCTGTAATAAAAAGGGATGTCTTCCTGGGTATAAAACCCCATGGTCTGGTCATCGGTGGGATTCTCGACGCCCTTGTCGATTTGTTCGGTCTTGTCGTTCACCCGGACAAACCCGTCGCTCAACGAAAATTGGCGCGTGCCGTTAGGGTTCAGGAAATTCATTTCCTGGTGGGTGCTCAGCCAGGAATGATCCAGATCAGGCGAAGCGCAGCGCCTCGAGTCATGGAAGACGGAGACCAGCGACCCGTCGTCATCCCGGTTTGCGTTGAAACAGCGCAAGCCCCCGTTAGTGTCCGGCACGCACGTCAGGCCGTCGACGCAAGAATGGTCTCCATTTCGGCATCCAAAAAGGCCGCTATGGTAAGGGCTGCCCGGCGCATACGCCAACGCCCCGAAGTAGTTATCAAACGAGTGGTTTTCCTGCATGATGACAACTACGTGTTTCACTTTTTTCAGGTTGCCATCGGCATTTGCTGGGTCCGCGGCCAGCAATCCCAGAATCAGCGGCAGGAATAACGCCGCTAGGAAAATCTGAACGGATCTCATGGATGATGCTCCTTGAACTTTGCTCTCTAGCCCTGGCGTGCGCGGTCCCCGGCTCCCATTAAGGGAACACATCCTCCGTAAATTCTTCATCAATCTTCTGCGAACATTCTGTGATGCTTGTGTGCCGTGTCCCGGCTATCTTCAGGGGTTACTCTCTTCCGGCGTGTCGCCGGAGGATTGCTTAAGCGATTTCCGACTATCATAGAAGGCCACCGATGGCGTGAAGAGGCGTGCGCACCGGGATGGTTCGCTGCCCTGGAACACGGGCCGACGGTCTTTGCGGCGAAGCATAGAGGATGGAAAGCATGAAAAAACAAAAGTCATTACCGGAACATCTGGTGGAACTTCTCAACGGCGGCCACGCCCATGTGGACTTTGATGGCGCCGTGAAGAACTGGCCGGCAAACTTGCAGGGAATGAGACCGGAGGGAGCGGCGCATTCCCCCTGGGAAGTGCTGGAGCACATGCGCCTTGCCCAATTGGACATCCTGGAATTCACCCGCAATCCCAGGCATGTCTCCCCGGAATTTCCCGCTGGGTACTGGCCGAAGACCCAAGCTCCCCCCGACAGCAAAGCCTGGAGCAAAAGCGCGGATGCGTTTCGCGCCGACCTAAAAGCGATGATCAAGATCGTGCAGGATAAATCGACGGATTTCTTCGCCCCGCTGCCTCACGGCGATGGCCAAACGGTCCTTCGCGAGGCGCTACTGGCAGCGGATCACAACGCCTACCACCTGGGAGAGTTGCTCCTGCTGCGGCGCCTGCTGGGAGCCTGGAAATAACCGAACACAGTGCCGGCCAAGTTACCTACGCAGCGATCGAAGATGCGCCGCATTCGAAAGTGTCCTAAAATAGAAATGTAGGAGCTGTGGGCGTGTAGCTCAGCTGGGAGAGCACCTGCTTTGCTTTTTAATGTTTCCAACAATTTCGGGGAATCTGCTTCTCGCTCGAAGTAACCCCCGAAACTACAATTACATAGGGTTATGGAACGGTAAAAGAACGGCCGTTTGCACCGACTTTCATCGTTTCAGCGCACCTGCTTTTGTCGCATGTGTTCCCGCATTGACTCTTTCTCTAACGCGATTCGGCGGTTCCCACCTTCCATCGAGAAGGGCCTACAAGGGAAAAACACGGTAGAGTTCCGCATCCTGCGGGACGGAAATATCCAAAAAGACTCGTTGAAAATGATAGCGAGTTCTCAGAAAAGTGAGCTGGATACTGCTAGTCTAGGAGCTGTCCGAGAGGCGGCTCCGTTCGGCCATCTACCAGAGAATTTTTCGGAGCCGTTCATCGTGTTGCGAATGACTTTCTACTACAACCTGTTACCTCTGATGGAACCCAAAAAATTCCAATGACGGCGTTTGGTCTCCCTCCGAGATTAGGGCCGTGCTCAACTCTGATTAGTCGCCTTACCGGTAACTTGGGTACTGGAACCGAGAAGGTCTGTGGCCTATTCGCCTTCTACTCATAGACAATCAAATCGCTTTCTTGTGGGATTTGGATTTGCTTTCAATCTGATAGCTGTGGAACCCATATTCCAGCAATCGAGTGTGGTGTGCTTAATCCATTGTCGAAGGGATCGATCATGGCGCAGCGCTTGTCGAATACAAAGGCCAAAATAGCCGGTGTTCGTATTCACAAATCCGGGACTGATGCCACGATTGCGTCCGTGGCCATGAATCAGTGTGAGCTCGTCTTCGCCCATCTCCCAAGCCTGCTGTAGGATCTTGGCGAGTGTCCCGTTAAACACGATTTCAGCGGGATGATAGCCGTGAAGGTCAATCTCCATCCTTTACATCCTGGCTAGTATAATTTCCGTGCGAGCAATAGTGTTAGCCCCTTCTGATAGCCCAAGTTTACCATCCGAACGAGGCAGTCAGATTGGCTCAATACCTATCCTATCGTTCACGGCTTCGCGGAGTCGTTGTTTGCACCCAAGATATTTCTCTGTGGTCTGGACCGAAACGTGACCGAGTAGAAATTGAATTTGCCTCTGTCTGCGCACGGTGGTGCTTCTTGGGCTTCCAGCCCAGATGGCGCTTGCGTTTCACTTCGAGAGTGTTGCCGACAAGGTCAGCGCTCATCTCGGGTCAGGTAATTGATTTTTGGTCTTGGTCTGCGATCATTTGCCCAATTTGGCGCCTATTTCCTCACCCGAAACGATGATTTCCACTCGGCGGTTTTGTTTGCGTCCTGCTGCCGTGCTGTTATCGGCTCAAGCGGGATGTCCTAGCCTAAATTCGATTTTACGCGTGGATCCTGTTGTAGGAAAGCGCGGAACAGGAAGGCCCCACTCATCAACAGGGCAGAACCCCAAAAAACGAGGGCCGCCGAAGCGGCCCTCATCCCGTGGATTGAATTTGGCCCGGAGAATGGGGCTAGAAGGTCAGATGCAAGGCAAACTGAATCAGGCGCGGACTGCCGAGCGTGCCCTGCACGATTCCGGACCCGAACGCCACCTGCCCGTCTCCAATGGGCCCGGAACCCGCCACGGCAGGTATATTGCCGTGCCACGTACACGAGAAGCCGCCCGGGGCAGTTTGCGTGTTGGGACCGAAACATGGGTTCAAACTGAGGTTGTTGTTGGGTGAGTCAAAGCTCGGGTGGTTGAAGAGGTTGAAAAATAGCGCGTCGAAACGAAGTTTATATCGCTCGGTCAAGTTGAATTTTTTGAAGAGAGTAAAGTCGAAACGTGTCTGGAAGGCTCCGCGAAATGCATTTCGAGGAGCGCTAGTAAATCCCGTTTCGGAGAAATCGCACGCAGCGGTCGGTGAAGCGTTGTCCGTGGTGGGTCCGCAAGAGGGTACGCCGTTCGTCCCCGGTGCATTGATATTCACTCCAAAAGCGCAAGCGTTGATTGGCTGGATGGCTCCGCCGACGCCTCCGGTCGCGCTGGAGCAATTCGCGATATTCTTCTTCGCATCGGCCAAACTGCCACCAGGAATGGTAAGCAGGGGGTTGGTTATGAAGTCGTCGCCGGCCCCGTAATACTGGCTAGCTACACTCCCGGAAAAATCGTAAATGCTGTAGGGCAGACCGCTTTCGGCGATGGTGACTCCAGAAAAGCCCCAGTCGTTGACAACGTGTTTGACGAATCCATCGGATTTCGTGAATTGGGGAAACAGGTAGGTGTAATTGATGGTAAACACGTGGGTGCGATCGAATCCCGAGCTGCCGTATGCGGTCCTGGGCCGAAGGGGATCATTGCCGTTGAAGAAGAGCCCTTCCGAGATTCCGCTTCCCTCGTCCAATACGTGCGACCACGTGTAAGAAGCGTTGATCGTGAGGCCGTGGCTAAAAAGCTTCTTCACGCTGAATTGTAGCGCGTGATAATTGGAGATTCCTTCGGCTTTCCAGAAGTCCGAATTGGGGTTGTAACCAACGAATGGCACGCGAAGCGCTGTGTTGCCATCCGCGCCGGTAAAGGAAGCAATGGTCGTCCCCACTTGCTCAGTGAGTAGTACTCCCGGCCCTCCATTTGCATCCTGTGCCTGGTATCCATACGAGTAAATCTGGCCGTTGACCGGATTCGTGGGCGTCGCAATCCCCGGCTGGTTGAAGGGAATGGGCAAAAGCAAATGCTGACCATGATTGCCCACATAACCCAAATCGAAATACAAAGTGTTGAAGGGTTGCCACTGCACATCCAGGGTCCAATTCTCGGAGTATGGCAAGGTATTGCGCGGGTCGTAGCCTCCGAACAAAAATGCAAATTCAGGTGTTCCCGTTGGCGAGCAGGTGGGTGTTACGGGCTCGGCACAGCCGCTTAATCCCGACAGGTTATGCACCAGCGCGGCGACGCCCGTGAAGTTGTTGGGTGGCGGGGGCGGGGGCGCGGTGCCAAATGGGTTGTTGCTGAGGCACCCCTGCCCCGAGCAGGATGTGTTAAACGGAACGGTAAAGGGCTGCTGGGTGGTGACGCCGAACGGACCGCTTATCCCAATTCCGGCACTTGGAGAAAGTTCACTGAAGAACTCGCCGCGATCCGCATACAAGCCGAAACCGGCGCGCACCACGACATTCTTGACGAAGCTGGGGCTCCAAGCCACACCGATACGTGGTTCCAGCAGCCACTGGCGCCCCGTGAGCGTGGAGTCACTGGCGCAAAAGCTTGGCCTTGGCTTAATTCCGCAGAATTGCTTGTTGTTTCCCGCGACCACCAGCCCGATGTTATTGATCGTATCGGAAGGCAGGTCAATGGAGTAATCCTTGGTGTAAAAATTTGTCAGCAAGCCGTTTTTCTCAACAAGCGGGCCATCCCAATCCCATCGAAGGCCAGCGGTTATCGTGAGATTCGATTTCAGCTTAAAACTGTCCTGGACGAAAAGGCCTGTTTCTTTGGCACGGAAGTAACGGTTTGTCTCGCCATTCAACAGCAGCCCCCCGCCGCTCCTTCCCCCCATGGTCCCCGTGGCGAAGTCGGCGAAAGTGCTGAAGTTGAAATTGGCCACCTCATTTTCGCGGTTGATAACGTTCAACTGGCCGTACTCTCCGTTGAACCCGAAAGACACAGTGTGCCTACCGTGTACCCAGTTATAGTTTGTGCCCACTTGGAAGTGGTTCTGGAACTCTCCTGCGTTGGCGAAATTGTTGGAGGGACCGATGTTCAGCCCTTGGCCGGTTGGGGAACTCACATCGCCGATAGCGACACCTGGAAAGAATTTACTTCCCAAAACGTTAACGCCGAAAGCAGATGGGCTGAACTGCTGAGCCGTGGTTCCATTGGCAAAAGTACGCAGAAAACCGAATCTCTGTTCCCAAGTCGTGTTGGGGGTCAAGACCGTTGTATTTTCCAGCGAAAATACCTGGCTCCCGGCTTTAAGAGACTGCGGGAAGCCCAAAACCTGACTGACGGCAAACGGAGCGGTGGAGGGGTCGTTCTGAAAGTAGTACTTTCCGGCAAGCCGGTCTTTCGTGCTGAATATGTAATCGATATTCCCGTTCACCTGATCGGCAGTGAAGGTGCCTGGGGGGCCCGATATTTCCGCGTTGCCGCCGACTTGTGAGATTTTCGCCGAGTCAAAAAGAGTTGCCGATGGAATGACGAACTGGCCACCCGGCGTCTTTAATTGCAAAAGGTTTAGTGCGGCTTGATCGATCTGCGACGCGCTGACACCTGCTACCGCGGCAATTCCGGCAGCGCTGCGATCACTGTTAAGGCATGTGGCTGCGCTAGGATTCCCGGGATCCAAACAAGGAACATTGACAAACTGCGTTGAACCATTCGTTGCGTCGGAAATCCGCTGGCCCTGATAGGAGCCGAAAAAGAAGAGTTTGTCTTTTTTGATGGGTCCTCCGATTGCGCCGCCAAAAACATTTCTGTGCAGTGGTTGGCGCGGAATCCCGGCAGCGTTAAAGAACCACTGATTGGCATCCAATCCAGTCGACTGGTGGTATTCGTAGGCTCCGCCGTGAAGATCGTTGGTGCCGGATTTTGTCGCTACCGATACGTGCGCGCCGCTATTCGCACCTTGTGAAACACCATAAAGCGAAGTATCCACGCGGATTTCTTCAATTGTTTCGGGTGGGGGCGCGGGCATGCCCTGCCCAATCGCATCGAATACCGACGTGTTCGTGCGCACCTGGTTTGCCGCGCCAAATTGCTCGTTGGTGTTCAGCACGAAGCGGCTTTCGCCGATCGAACTTGACGATAGCCCGTTGAACAGGTTGGTTGAAACGATCGAATTGAAACTAAAGCTATTGCTGGTGTCGCGCTGACCATTCGCAAATATGTTCTGATTCCCGAGTCCGGCGTTCGTGCCGGCTCCGCTAAGGAAGTCCGCGCTGACACCGGGCGACAACAGAGCCAATTGCGTGAAGCTTCCGGTTCCGAGAGGAATATTCTCGATGAGATCGCTTCCGAGCGTGTAGCCGTTGGTGGTGTCGGTCTCGTTGAGCAGAGGGGAGCCGGTAACGGTGATCGAAGAAGAGACAGCTCCGGGTTGCAGCGACCCGTTGACGGTGGTGGTCAGGTTTCCTCGAACCTGAACCTGGGAGTGGACTTCGGTCTGAAATCCATCCCTGGTGAACGTAACGGAGTACGTACCCAAAGGAAGATCAATGAATTCGAAAGAGCCGTCATTCTTTGTGGTCTTTTCAAGTTGCAGGTTTGTGCCAAGATTCTTAACGGACACTTTGGCGCCCTGTACGACCGCTCCCGAGGCATCGGTCACTGTACCGCTGATTGCTCCCAATGTCTGCTGCGCGGAAGAATTGGATCCTGCGAAAAATAAAAGCAAGACTACTGCCAGTGCAGCGTTCAACTTCTTAAGCATCGATTCCCTCCCTAATTGAGGTAAATAAGAATTTCGACGAAACTTGGGCCCGTCGACCTGGGAGGGTTGAAGAAATTACTCGGCAATTTTTGTTGCCGGCTCCGGCTAAATTACTTGCGCCAACCTGACTAAGGACTAGCAGACACGTATGGACCGATACACCCGTATTACATTGGCGTGAATCCTATCCGAGGAGACATTGAATCGACAAGCTGAAAGATTCAATGCAGTCAAGGCAAAAAGGCGCGAGAGGCGGGGTTTCCAGAGTTTTGCCTCATCTCCAGTGCCTTTACACTAGCCACCGGTATTTTTTGAATGGGTCTTTCCAGCGCGTCCCCACCTGACGTTGGGCGCCGGGATGGTCGCTGGTGTACTCATTCAACATTTCATTCCACCGAGAGGACAACCCCGCCATCTTTACATGTTGCTTGCTCTGGCGATAGCGCTGGCGGTGACCGACCCGGTCTTCTTCTGGAGAACGCTCACCATTCCTTCAACGATTACAAATACATGGACCATTAATGCTCCAAAATCGCCTCGACGATGGCTTGCTTTGCCAACGTCTCACCTTGCTTGGGCACGTTGTTGCCTTCCGGTTTGTAGTAATCAATGTGGAAGCGCAGGACATTACGGTCGTCAATTGCGTGGGTGATCGTGTAGGCGTGCAGTTCCCTCTGAAAGATATCGGCAGTGGTCTTGAGGGAGGCCTGCTGACCATCTATTTGCTGATAGGTGGCGTTCTGCTCAAAGATCGGCGTGCCGGTGAACCCGAAAAGCTGTGAGTTGGGGAAAAATTCCTTGATGGCCTTGTGATTCTCGCCGAATTGTGAACGGTGAAGTCGGATAATCGGACAAGTTCGTTCCAGTACCCACATGGACGGTTTCCGCGTCAATCAGGACTTAGCGCCAGGCATGCGGCTGAAGGGCCATGTTCCGCCCTCAACAGCTCGGGTCCAGCAACGAAAGAATTAGCAACGCTTGATGAGTCGTGCGGGTTCGATGCAACACCATCCAATCGAGCGATTCGACACGCGCTTCACCGCGCCGGCGCCACCCGACGCCGCGAACGCGACTTCTTCCCACTTCGCTTTCTCATCTCAGCCGCCTTCGCAAGCACGCGCTTAGCTCTCTCCAACGTAACCAGCGCCTTCTCCACCGCCTCTTGCACCTTCGGCCCCAGATATCGGCGCGACGCAATTTGCATCGCGACGTCACTCTCCACAAGCGCGTCCAATTCGTCTTCGAGCCGCTTCCGATGCCGCGCAACCGAAGGCCCCTCGAGCTGCTTCCGCAAATCCGCGAGCTTAGCCTTCTGCGGCGTTGGGTCAGCGACACTCAAGGCGCCCTCAATCCCATCGATCGAAGTCCGCATCAACGCCTTCCATGCTTCGAGCGACATTTTCATTGGCGTGCCACCTTTCTGCTGTTTCGGACCGATCGTTACTTGATTGCATAACAATGTCGGCTCCTAGACCCGAGTAAACTTTGGTTGCTTAACGACCATAGGCTCGGGAGAAAGGAGCCGAACATGATGATTATAGGCGTAGATTACCACCCGAGCTTTCAGACGATTGCATTTT